>VAPK010412469.1_pt1 | contig 10772 bp, 4 predicted proteins | sample 3395031 | NCBI WGS metagenome assembly VAPK01 (sample SAMN08290443, study PRJNA428436) | hydrothermal vent metagenome | isolation source: Deep-sea hydrothermal vent chimney 1 | place: Pacific Ocean: Juan De Fuca Ridge
AACTGCTCCTGCGTTGTTCTACCTACACACATCCCTGTGTTAGTTGAATACGAACAAAAATCCTGCGTCAGTTGCTCAAGTTATTCCGTGCGCGTTCCTTAAGGAAAAAGAGCTTTTTTTATTTCTCCTCACCGGGTGTTGATTTTAAATAATGTAGCAGCTCTAAACTAATGATTTTGTTATTCTTATGCTTTTTAAATAATTATAAATCATAAAAGTAGGGCAATCCCTTGTGGTTGCCCCTGTTCGCAGGGCAAATAAAAACCTCACCAAGAATAATCCGAATGAGGTTTTTATTTTTTACAACGAAGCGGGGGTTATAGAAAGAAAGGGCAACCACAAGGGATTGCCCCTACAAAAGGGTGTTGATTTTAAATAATACTGATTGGAACCCTAATCATGAAAAAATAGCTTGATTTTTAACACAGTTGCTCTCCAGCAGGAGAGGGCTTTAGAGCAGTAATCGTAATGATATTGGAGTAAGGGTAACTAGCCTTCCCCCCATAGTTTTTAGTGTTTTCTGAATTCAAGTTAAAAAAACTGGAACATTGAGTAATAGGTTTTCTTACATTACTTATAAATTTCAGCCAATACTCAATCTATTACTTTAAGCCCTCCACTGCTATTAAGTTAAGGCGTTTTGTAATTTTGTAGGAGCGGCTTTAGCCGCGACATCGCGGCTAAAGCCGCTCCTACAAAATGCTATTTATTTCTTAACTTAATGGCAGCACTCCAACCCAGCAAGGGCTATAAGCAAGCCGTTTATTCTACATACAACTCGTATAGAATAATAACAGGCCTAATGTATTAATTTAACTTAGCTGAAGCTTAGGGAGATGGAAACAAAAATCCTGTGCAATAATGGATGATTATTTATTTCCAGCTCCCTTATGTGACTAATTAGGTGGGTTTTAGCTGTATTACTAACCTACAAGTTAAGAATATGAGCCATAAAAAGTGCAGTCTGATAGATCTCAATATGAAATTTAACTATCATTGGAAGCTATTGCTGATTCAATAAATTTTATCAAGGTTTCTTGCATACCTGTATCAAATGACATGTAACGCATCCCAATTTTACATTGGTCTTTTGATAAACGCCGAGAAAATGCAACATGGCATCGGGCACTTATCTTTTTTGCCAAGCCGCCTTCAAAAGGCAATTCCAGCCAAATAAAAATCTCCACAGGCTTCCCATTACTAACAAAACTACCTCCAGGTGTAATTAGATTTCTTTGTAAAGTATTGCATTGAATACAAATACCTTCACTCGACGCATCCACTGCAATAACGTCCATATATACCCCGTCCACGTTCTCAACAACTGCTGAGAACTGCTTTTCTATTCTAGGATAAAATCTTTTTTCCATAACAACCTCTTCTAAACTAAAAGTCATTTCTTACCACTTTAGCCTAAATTATTAATATTACAAGAAGTTTTTATAATTCTGTCAGTGATATACCTCTTGCTAATTTAGACAAATTGCCGTCAAGACCAATAGCCATGCGAGTTATTTTATTCTTTAAAGGTGAAATACGCTCCGCCAGCCCCAATCCTAAATTTCTAAAAAACTTAACAGGTAAAATATGATTACTAAAAACTCGATAAAAAGTATCCATCACCGTCATCATGCGTAAATTTTCATTTCTACGCATTTTTTCATATCTTGCTAAAACAGCAATATCGCCGATATTTTCACCTTTTTGACTGGCTTCAACTAATACCTCGGCTAATGCTGCTGCATCTAACAATCCTATATTAACCCCCTGCCCAGCTAATGGATTAATCATATGTGCGGCATCCCCAACCAGAGCAACACCGGCTTTAACATACTGCTGAGCATGCTGACGTTTTAATGGAAAGCTTGCCACAGCTAAAACCTTGTTAATTTTCCCCAAACAATCTGGAAAGGTAACCGTTAGTTCAGTAATTAAAGCTTCACTCGACAAAGTTTTAAGTCTTCTTACTTCATCGGCTGAGTTATACCAAACAAGAGAAGCAAAATTTCCAGTGAGCGGTAAAAAAGCTTGAGGACCACTTGGAACAAACCGTTGCCAGGTAATGTCTTGTTGTTCATAATCAGTTTCAACATAGATAACCATAGCATGTTGCTGATAATCCCAACTGGTCACCCCTAAACCAACTGTTTGTCTAACCCTTGACCCTCCACCATCGGCAGCAATCAACATATTAGTTTGTAATTGACTACCATCCGACAAAACAACTATCGTTTGCCCAGAAGCAGCATAATTAATTTTATCAATCGTCATGGGTGCCATTAATTCAACATTATCAAAATTAGCTAACTGATCTAACAAAGCCAACTGAGTTACACGGTTTTCAACAATATAACCTAATTCAGGTAAGGCAATATCATCACTATTAAATTCAGTATCCCCAGCCGTTTCCCAAACTCGCATTCTTCTAAATGGACAAAAACGGCGATTTAATACGCCATCCCAAGCACCAACTGTTTGTAGTATTTTTTTAGACGCTAAGCTTAACGCTGAAACACGTAGATCATGAGCTTGCTCAACAGAAAATTCATTAGGTAAAGCTTGCTCCACTACTGCAACTTTAAGACTACTACCTCCTAGCCCACATGCCACCGCAGCACCAACCATTCCACCACCGACCACTACAACATCAAATTCTTTCATATTTACCATTACTATATCTAAGACCTCTTAATTTATTTCTTCTTTTATAACTAAAGTTTCACAGCATTTATTTCTTCTTTTATAACTAAAGTTTCACAGCTTATTTAAATACTGTTTATACGGTGGACTAAAGTCCGCTCTATAAATGACATAAAAAAAACAGCATGATATAATTGTAAAGTTTCACTGAACCAAATTTTAGCAGCCGATTGAAGATTAGGGGGAAATTGACCAATGACTCTAACATGCAATTAGTAAAAAAACCACATCGCCTGCAAGACATTACATTAGACATAAGGACCGGGATGGCAATGAATATAAACTCCCTTAAAAATCATACAACTCAAATGCTTTACGATGAAAATTTATCACAAGACAGTTGTGGCGTTGGCTTTATAACCCATAAAGCAAGCAAGCAATCTCATGATTTATTGATAAAATCTCACGAGGCACTCTGTACTATTCCTCATCGTGGAGGCATGAGTGCAGAAGGGATTGGTGATGGTGCGGGAGTAAATATTGACCTATCAGTTAAGTTTTTCCGCAAAGTAACAGGGATAAAAGACTTAGAACTTGGGCAATTTGGTGTCGCTAACTTCTTTTTTCCTGAAGATCATGTCAAATATGATGCATCTGCCACACAATTGGTCGAAAACCATTTAAAAGATTTTGACCTGCCCGTTATTTGCTGGAGAAACATACCCGTTGATAACTCTGTGCTCAACCAGGCATCAATAGCAGCCCAATTACCCATTAAACAGCTTGTTTTTGGCCGTCCTGAAGCTCTAAAAGATGCCAGCCATGAAGAGTTTGAAAAGCATATTCAAGTTGCTTTATTAACCATTGAGGCTGAAGGCTTTACCCGACATGAATTAGAGGGCTTTTACCCTTTATCAATGAGTTCACGCACTCAAGTCTATAAGGGCCGCCTTAATTCTTTTGAAGTTATCCCTTATTTTACTGATTTATATGATGTAGATCATGAAATCAGCACTTTATTTTTTCACACTCGTTTTTCTACCAATACAGCACCTGCAACCATGATGGCTCAGCCATTTCGCTATATGGCTCATAATGGTGAGTTAAACACCGATAAGAAAAACAGACTGAGCGAAAATGCCATTGCTCGTCAAAATAACAAAGAAGTTATTTTTCCTAATGGGCAGTCTGATTCAGGGCGTTTAGACCAAACTTTGACACGTCGCATCAATGAAGATGACTTAGACATTGTCACCGCTATTTTAGCGATGATGCCACCCGCATGGGAAAATGATACTTCATTATCTGATGAAGTCCGCGCCATGCTGGAGTATTTCAGCTTATATGAAGAAAAAAATGATGGCCCTGCCGCTATTATTTTTAATGATGGTATTCGTGTTGGCGCTCGCCTTGACCGCTTAGGCCTTAGACCCTTACGTTCCGTTGAAACAGCAGAGTACTTAGCGGTAATGTCAGAAGCAGGGCAAATTGATTTCCCAGCTAAAGAGATCTTAAAGCGCGGCAGAATTGAAGCAGGTGGCATGCTGTACTTTGATCACAGCACGGGCGAAGCCTATAACAGCCATCAAGTGATGGACCGGCTAGCCAAAGAAAAAGACTATATCGCATTATTAGCTAAAAATGCGGTTCATATTTCAGATTTTGCTAAAGTTGAACTGTCTGAACTGTCTAATGAACACACCTTGAATATTGACCAAAGACATACAGCCTACTCACTTAATCAGGAAAGCTTTAAATTCTTACTTGACCCCATTTTAAGCAATGGCATGGAAAAGGTCTCTGCAATGGGTTATGGCATCACCCCTAATGCTTTATCAAAATCTGAAGGTGGCATGTCACGCTATTTTAGCCAACGATTTGCCCAAGTCACCAACCCACCGCTAGACTCATTACGAGAAAGTGATGGCATGACTTTACGCGTTGCATTAGGTGCCAAACCTACATTTTCTGCACATGACAGTCGCCAATTAGTGATTGATTCACCTATTTTACAACGCACACAATTAGAACAAATTCGCAGACAATCAGCCGTCAGCCATAGCACACTTGATATGCTATACATACCTGATTATGACAACGCGTTAAATAATGAACAAACACTACAACTAGCTCTTAAAGATGTTTGCCAACAAGTTGAAAATAAAGCCAAAGAAAATACCGGAATTATTATTTTAAGTGATCTGAATATCAGCCAGGATAAAGCAGCCATTCCTGCTTTATTAATGATTTCAGCCGCTAATCAACATCTTACCCATTTAGGTTTGCGTTTTAACTCTTCAATTATTTTAGAAACAGGACAAGCTGCCAGCCCTCATGATATTGCAACCATCTTAGGTTTTGGTGCTTCTGCTATCTGCCCTCTTAGTGTACATAACCGTGTTATCACTCATTATGATGACGAGCAATCTCAACAAAAAGCATTAGATAGCTTTCAATTAGGGATTAAAAAGTCATTAATGAAAACGATGGGGAAATTTGGCTTATGTACCGCTGAAAGTTACATCGGCGGTGAATTTTTTGAGTCTAATTATTTAGATACTGATGAAGCAAAACTAAAACCTTATTTCCCAAATATTCACTCTTCTGTGGGCGGTGTACAATTTGCGGATATTGCTGCCAGTGCAACAGAATGGCACCATAAATCGCTTTCCATCAATGAAGAAAAAGATATTCCTTTTCTGGGTTTATTTAAAGAGCGCCAAGAAGGTGCAGGCCATACCTTTGGTAACACAGCGGTTAGAGAGTATATCAACATGACAGATGAGGATATTTTATATATCCCTCAACATGAAAAAGCCAGCTCTGCTAGTGATATAGCTTATTTAGACTTTGGCTACAAAAAACGCACAGCAAAGCAAATTGACGACTTCGGCATCACGCCTGCTTATCGCAGTTTTACTAAAGGCTTATATCAGGAACGTAGCAACAGACCTGCCGCACTTAGGGATATTGTCCACTTCCCTGCTGATATTCGTGCCGCAAACAGTTGCGAGGCATTTGATTTAATTTTAAATCAACAAAATCTAAAAGGTAATAATAATTATCTTATTGTGGGTTTAAGCGTCAAAAAGACCAATGCTGAGCACTTTGAAGTCACTTTTACTGAAAACTCTTCATCACAACGCCTAGAAGCATTGGCATCCCATTTTAAAAAACGATTTGCCAATGAAAAATACACCTTAACGGTCAATGCTGACAGTATAACTATTGTCACCAAAGTGGCTAATTCATTCTGTTTATTTAACAATTATCTAAACACTATTGAAACAGCGCGTACACCTATTGCATTATCAGAAATACAGCCTGCCCATGAAATTACAGCGGCACTAGCAACAGGTGCAATGAGTCATGGTGCCTTATTATCTGAGGCTCACGAAGCCGTTGCACAAGGGACTAATATTGCTGGTGCAATGAGCAACTCGGGTGAAGGTGGCGAGCATTCAAGTCGTTTCAACACCTTAAAATCCAGCAAAATAAAACAATTTGCTTCAGGTCGCTTCGGTGTATGGGCAGGCTATCTTGCTGATCCAAATATTGAAGAAATTGAAATTAAAATTGCGCAAGGTGCTAAACCCGGTGAAGGTGGGCAATTACCTGCTGCAAAAGTATCGGTTGAAATAGCTTCTTTGCGTGGTGGTACACCAAAAGTTGAACTGGTCAGCCCTCCCCCACATCATGATACCTATTCTATCGAAGATTTAGGCCAGTTAATTCATGATGCTAAAGCAGCGCGCGTTAAAGTCGTTGTTAAACTTGTTTCATCAGAAGGTATCGGAACCATTGCGGTGGGAGTTGCCAAAGCAGGTGCTGATGTAATTAATGTGGCAGGAAACTCTGGTGGCACAGGAGCCGCCGCAGTCACTAGCTTAAAAAACACCGGTCGCTCACCAGAAATTGGTATTGCTGAAGTCCATCAAGCCCTGGCAGCCAATGGTTTACGCGACAAAGTTGTTATCCGCTGTAGTGCGGCTCATCAAAGTGGTGTTGATGTGGTTAAATCAGCTATTTTAGGGGGTGACTCGTTTGAGTTTGGTACCACTGCATTAATGATGCTTCGTTGTGTAATGGCTAAAAACTGCAATGTTCGCTGCCCTGCCGGCTTAACCACTGCACATGAAGAGTTTAAAGGTGACCCTCGCGTTCTAGCCCAATATTTTATGAACCTTGCTCACGAAGTAAGAGAAATATTAGCCAGCTTAGGCTATAGCAGCCTTGCTGAGATTCGCGGACAAGCTGATTTATTACATTTAATTGATCACCCTACTATGGTAGGTCAACTTGATTTCACTCGCTTGTTAGCTCAAGTTGAAGAAATTAAAATTGCAAAACCAATCTATTTAGAAGCCGACTTTAGTATTGATGACCAATCCATTGATAATATCAAGGCTAATATTATTAATGGTCAGTCCATTATTATTGAAGGATCTGAACTAAAACTTAATAACCGCCATAAAACAGTCGGTGGACAAACAGCCATTGATATTGAGCGTTTTCTTGCTTATCAAATGAGTCAACAGCAAGCAAATGATTCAAAACTAATTTACACCAATCAACATGGTCGCCGATATTTAGCTGCTGATAGTGTCACAATCCGTACCACAGGATCAGCAGGACAAAGTTATGCTGCCTTTAATAACGATGGTATGCGTATGGAACATTACGGAACCTGTAATGATGGTGTGGGGAAATCTGCTTGTGGCGGTACTATTATTATCAGTTCACCTGGCGGCGGTTCAAAAGCCTCAGGAGAAAATGTTTTAATTGGTAACTTTGCATTATTTGGAGCAACAGGCGGTAAAGCTTTTATTAATGGTGAAGCTGGTGACCGCTTTGGTGTTCGCAACTCAGGTGCAATGGCTGTTGTTGAGGGTGTAGGTGACTTTGCTTGCGAATATATGATCAATGGTGCTGTACTAAACCTAGGCTCCTTTGGAAAAGGGTTTTGCACAGGTATGTCAGGAGGTAATGCATACCAATATGACCCCAAAAATCGTTTAGAGAATTTACACGATATAAGTTCTGTTGAAATTCGTAGCTTAGCTGAAGATACTGAAACCTCTAGGGCCCATGAGCAATTTATTTTAGCAATGCTGGAACAGCATATTGAATATACTGATTCAATTATCGGTAAAAAAATTCTAGCCAATTGGAGTAGTGAGCGTAAACACTTTAAATTCGCCATTCCATTATGGTTGTACAAAACTCAAACCGCTGAATACTTAAGTCAATCTTCAGACCGCAAAACGATGGTTGAAGAATTATCAATTGCTTATGCTCAAGAGCAAATTAGCATAGTTAAAACAGCTTATAAAAAAAATGAAGCCCTGTTTGCTGGAGCGATTCCTGATTATGGAAAAACAGATACCACATTAACTTTTAAATTACTTAATAGCTTTTCCGTTATTGATAAAGCACAAACGATAGCTAAAGATCAGTTATTAAAGTCAGGGCAGACAGAGATAACTGAACAGCAAATTAGCCAACAAGCTGAAAAGTTAATTATTGAACGCCCTCGCAAAATTCAAGATGCACTAGTTAAAATCTATAGAGAAGCTTATGCCAATTATTCTGATGGGCAACTAGCCGCCCTATTAGCTGACAAACGTTTAAGCGATTATAAAACGGCTATGATTCTACGCGACGTACAAAGTATTTACTCAATTGGTTCAACCGCCTGGATTATTGAACAACAAAATGCCAATAGAAGTGCATTGGCAGATGTAACAGGTGTTGAGGAATATATTGCTGGATTGACCAGTCTGGATATTATTCAAACCATGTTAGACGAAGTATAAACAAATCAAGTTATAGACAGGTTTATGTAGGTTGGGCAAAACAGCAAACACCAAATTGCCCAACGAAAGAGCAAATAACACAGTTACTAAAATATGAAAACACCAAATATTCCACAAAATGCCCCCTATAGTGAGACTCAACGCGCTTGGATAGGTGGTTTTTTTGCAGGTATGCATAGTCATATATTGCAAAATTCAGGATCAGACAGTCAAGCAGACGCACGTATTATTAATATTTTATACGGCAGCCAAACAGGTAATGCTGAATCTGTTGCTACTGATGTAGCCAATGCAGCTAAAACACATGGCTTACTCCCCCTTGTAAAAAGCATGGATGAGATAGAAATAGATGCTTTAGCAAAAATGGAATATCTTCTTATTATCACCAGTACCTATGGCGAAGGTGAAATGCCTGATAACGCCCAATTACTTTGGGAAGCCATTAATGCAGACACTGCACCAAAAATGGAAAATACACAGTTTTCTATTTTAGCTTTAGGCGACACCAGTTATGATTTATTCTGTCAAGCAGGGATAGACTGGGATAATCGTCTTGAGCAACTTGGAGCTCAAAGACTTTATGATCGTGCAGATTGTGATGTAGTCTTTGATGAAACTTCCGCAAGCTGGATTAGTCAGGTTATGCCTATGATGGCAGAAGGTGCAGCTGTTTCAGTTGACCTTAGTGAAAGTGCCAAGACAAGTAAACCGAAATATAACCGTAAGAACCCATTTTCCAGCAAAATCACCAGCAATCGTTTATTAACCTCGGAAAAATCGTCTAAAGAAACGCGTCACTATGAGTTTTCTCTTAAGGGTTCAGGCTTATCTTATGAAGCCGGTGATGCATTAAATGTTATTCCTCAAAACTGCCCAGAATTAGTTGCGGATATTGTTGCAGCAATATCATGTACCGGTACAGAAGATGAACCGGTTAATGGCGAAGCAACAACATTATCAGAAGCTCTACGCACCCGTTTTGAAATAAAACTACCCAGCAAAGAATTACTTCAAGAAATTGTCAGACGCTCTGGCAACCAAGAGTTAAACGGTTTATTTGAAAGTAATGATAAAAATGCTTTATCAAAGTACTTATGGGGACGTGATATTTTAGACTTATTACTTCAATTTCCCAACGTACAATTCTCAGCCGCCGAATTTCTAGGCTTATTAAAACCTTTACAACATCGTGCCTATTCTATTTCTTCAAGTGGAAAAATGTATCCTGATAGCGTCCATTTAACCGTTGCCAGCGTTAGATACCACGCCCATAATCGTGACCATAAAGGCGTTTGTTCAACTTATATGGCTGACTTGGTTGACGAAAATTCAGAAGTTAAAATTTTCTTTTCACCCAATAAAAGCTTTAGAGTTCCTGAAGACGATAGTTTACCCATGATTATGGTAGGCCCAGGTACAGGTATTGCCCCTTTTAGAGCATTTTTACAAGAACGTGAATTTAGACAAGCAACAGGAAAAAACTGGTTATTATTTGGTGACCGTAATGCAGCTACTGATTATATCTATCAAGATGAAATTGAAGCTATGCAGAAAAAAGGCATACTCACACGTTTAGACCTGGCTTTCTCAAGAGATCAGCAAGAAAAGATTTATGTACAGGATCGAATGATTGAAAACGGTGCCGAAATGTTCTCTTGGCTAGAACAAGGCGGTTCATTTTTCGTCTGTGGTGATGCAACCTATATGGCTAAGGACGTAGATAAAGCCCTGCACATCATTATTGAAAAATATGGCAATAAAACAGCTGACCAAGCCGTTAACTATGTTAATCAACTAAAAAAAGAAAAACGGTATGTTCGTGATGTTTACTAACATAAAAATTTAATTTCAATAAATTTACCCAATACAGCCAGTTCAACTAAGTAGAACTGGTTTTCCCATTATGAGCCTAAAATTTATAATTATCCCTGTTACCCCCTATCAACAAAACTGCTCTTTATTAATCTGTAAAAATACCCATAAAGCAGCTATCGTTGATCCTGGAGGAGATATTGAGACTATTTTAAAGGTCATTAAAACTGAACAAGCGATACCCGAAATTATCCTGGTAACGCACGGACATTTAGACCATGTTGGGGGTGTCGTTGAGTTAGCAAAAAAACTTTCCTTACCGATTGAAGGTCCAAATCAAGAAGACAAATTTTGGCTGGATGCCCTACCCTCTCAATTACAATCATTTGGCTTTCCTCACAGTGATAGCTTTACCCCAAATAGATGGTTAAATAATGGAGATACTGTTAAGTTTGGTGATCAAACTCTTAAAGTAATACACTGTCCAGGGCATACACCCGGTCA
>VAPK010382537.1_pt1 | contig 10771 bp, 10 predicted proteins | sample 3395031 | NCBI WGS metagenome assembly VAPK01 (sample SAMN08290443, study PRJNA428436) | hydrothermal vent metagenome | isolation source: Deep-sea hydrothermal vent chimney 1 | place: Pacific Ocean: Juan De Fuca Ridge
AGGTTGATAGGTAGGCTGGGTAGAGCGAATAGCGAAACCCAGCATGATGTAAAAGCTGGGGTTCGTTGCTCACTCTACCCAGCCTACAAAATAATAATCTCTTAAGTCAATGGCAGTGGGCTAAAGCCTCCATAAGAGCGTAGGGTGGAAAAGCGATAGCACCCTCCATCAGTATTTTGTAAATCAAGTTGCTTTTCAAAAATGTCGGACAACCGCTCATCCTCATCCAACCTGTGAACCGAAGGTTCTTCGGCTTGAGATTTTATAAAACAATAACTTTAGTTCATAACAGGTGATGTGTTGATAAACTCTTGTATTAATAAAGGATAACTTTTCTGGTAAGCTGACTGATTTGTAAAAACTACATAATATATTTCAGGCGAAGTATCTAGGGTTAAGCGTTTGTATAACTGATATATTTTGGCTAGGTAAGGGCTGTTAGTGCTTAGTCCACCTACCTGATACCACTTGGCTGTTACAATATCAGTTGCCTCCCCCCTTATTCTTGAAGTGTCTACTGATAAAGTGTTTTTATTGACTGGGTTTGTTAATTTTTGTTTACCTTGTTGTATAAAGTGCCACTGATCCCTATCATCTATATTGACTAATGAGTGTTGTGTATTGATGAGCTCAGCCCCTTGTTCTTCATCCCCAAAAGTAGCTTGGTATAAACCTATAATTGCCCCATTTTTTTTAAAATATTGCAAAGATTTATTAACAGTGCCAACTAATTTTGGTTGCCAACCCCAGTCAGGTTTTGCTGTGTTTAACCATTGACTATTATGTGCGTTTACTGACCAGTCGGGTACGTTTGTTTGGGCTTTATAGTGAGATTGTAATTGGTCTTTAGCCAATGGCCAAAAAGCAAAACAAAGTATGATTGAAAGCATGACTAAGCTGGTTTTTTGCTGTGTATAAGTATTAGCAGGTACTTTAAGCTGTGAAATACTTTCTTTATCCATGTCAGGATCTCGCCAAAAAGAGCCAATATAAAACATGATGAAAATAATAATAGCAAAAAAGATTGCACCATAAATAATATGATCAACACCTGTCGCTAATTTCATACCACTTAAATGACCAATCATAACAATTATATATGCACGCATGCCATTGGCGAAAATAGGCACAATAAGCGAGCATACAATAAAAATTGCACGTTTGTAATTCTTCTTGTAGGTAATATAGGCATAGATAGTGCCTAAAGTTATTGAAGAGATAAGGTATCGTACGCCACTACAAGCTTCTACTACAGACCATTGACCTGATACCAGGGTGAAATGTAAGCCTTCGCGGTAAACACTAAGCCCTGTTAACCGAAGTAAAGCAATCGTAAAATCAGCTGTAAATTGCATCAAATAAGGGAGTAGCTGAGCTTCTCCTACAGGAACCATAAAATATAAAAATAAGATGGGGAAAATAAACTTCTTTATCGTATCGTTTCCAAGGTAAAACCAAAAACTGCCAATTAGCATACCCACTAGAGCTAATTGTTGAATAACCAGTATTTGGGTCATTGCTGCAAATAGCCAAAATACACCATTACATAAAATAAAGGCCAGCCCTAATAAACTGGGTTTTGTTGGTTGTAAAAAGGGGTGTAGGGATTTGTTTTGCCATATTAGCCATATACTAGCGGGAATAACCAAAAAACCATGGGCATAGGTGTCTGAACGCATCCATATTTCAACTAATGACTTCCATGTATCAAAGAATACAAGGATAGAAAGCAGTAATATGGAAACTATATAAACAGGAAAAGTTATTTGATTATTTTTAATAAAGTTCATTGATAAGTTTATAAACTAATTATTATTTTATGGCTCTGAACAAACCACAGCTTATGATTGTAGAGCGGACTTCAGACCGCAATAGTTGATATTAACGGCTTCTATAGCGGACTGAAGTCCGCTCTACATTGTATATAGCTACTTGATTACATAAGCTACAAAAATATTGCTTTTAGCCCTCCCCAGCAAGGGAGGGCTAAGATAAAATGCCGTGTATCCTCTGAATTTAGCTTAAACCTATGGATAATCAGGTTTAATTATGTATTATTTTACAGCAGGAATAATATGCCGAGTTTGTAAAAGCTGTATAACTTTGGCAACACTTTCTTCAAGAGATAGTTTATGAGTATCCACTCTTAACTCAGGATTTGAGGGGGCTTCATAAGGAGAAGATATGCCTGTAAAGTCTTTTATTTCTCCATTACGTGCTTTTTTGTATAAGCCTTTAACATCTCTTGTTTCACAGGTCTCAAGAGGGCATTGACAGTGGATTTCAATAAAGTCTCCATGGGGCATTAAGCTTCTAGCCATTGCACGTTCTTCTTTAAAGGGCGAAATAAAAGCCGTTAGGGTAATTATACCTGCTTCCAGCATAAGTTTTGATATTTCACTAATACGGCGAATATTTTCCTTACGATCTGTATCACTAAATCCTAAGTCTTTATTAAGACCGTGGCGAACATTATCGCCATCCAGTACAAAGGTATTTAATCCAAGTTTATAAAGTGTTTCTTCAACGGCGTGTGCTAAAGTCGATTTTCCTGAACCGGAAAGCCCTGTAAACCAAAGAACGGCAGATTTATGTTGATTTTTTTCTTCCCTGCGTTTTCTGCTAACAGTGGCTTGATGCCAGACAACATTAGTTGATTTTTGGTTCTCGTTATTCATAATAGTATTATTTGAGCTAAAAATTAAAAGAAATTTTAATGTATATCTTAAACTAAGGCTTCAACACATACAGGTTGGCTTAAGAATTGATGTGGACTTGCTGTGTAACCATAAGCACCTGACTGGTAAATGACTACAAAATCACCTATTTCGCTAACAGGTAAAGTAACCTTGTCCCCCAGCACATCAAGCGGCGTACATAACGGCCCGACAATAGTAACGGTTTCTGTTTTGTTACCTTGTATTTTATTGCCAATACTTAATGGGTAGTTTTTTCTAATAATCTGTCCAAAATTACCTGAGGCTGCGAGGTTATGATGTAAGCCTCCGTCAGTGACTAAATAAGTTTGCCCCCGTGAAATTTTTTTATCTATTATTTTACTCACATAAATACCCGCTTCACCCACAAGGTAGCGCCCCAACTCTATAATAACTTCAGTTTGTGGGTGAGACTTTTTAAAGTGATTTATCGAGTTCTCTAAAGCATCACCAATGCGTTGAGTATCTAAAGGTTTTTCGCCGGCAAAATAGGGGATTCCATACCCTCCACCTATATTTAGTTTTGCTAAGGGAAGGGTGCAATATTCTGATAGTTTGTCGGCTAAATCAAAGCTTTTTTGTTGTGCTTCAATAATGGCTTCTGCCTTCAAGTTTTGTGAGCCACTGTAGATATGAAACCCTTGAAAATCCAGTTCAAGTTCTTTAATACGGCTTATCAGAGAAGGAATATTCTCCTCATCAATACCAAAAGGTTTAGGCCCCCCCCCCATTTTCATCCCAGATGATTTAAGCTCAAAAGCAGGATTTATTCTAATCGCTATACGTGCTGTTATACCCATTTGATCAGCGATTTGAGTAATTGATTCTAGTTCATTAGCTGATTCAACATAAAGAGTGACTTCTGCAGCAATTGCTTGTTCTAATTCTTGATAGCGTTTACCAGGTCCAGCCAAGCTAATATTGCAGGCAGCTATTGGCGTGTTAAGTGCAGTTTGCATTTCTATTGCAGAAGCCAGGTCAAAGCCATCAACCAATGTTGCCAAATGCTGTACCAAAGCAGGCATAGGGTTTGCTTTAATGGCATAGTGTATTTTTAAACCAGCCGGCATTTGTTGACGTAACTCCGTCATTCTTTGAGTAATTAACTGCCGGTCATAAGCGTAAAAAGGTGTTTGGCCTATCCGTTGACTTAATTGTGTTAATTTTATTCCGCCAACAAGCAACTCATTATCTTTGTTTGTAAATAAAGTACGGTTATGATGCTGAGGTTTATTCATAAATTAGGCTGGAGTTGACTAAATTAATTAGAAAATTGTGCGGTGAGACTGCTTCTATCAATTTTACCATTAGCAGTCTTAGGTAAGTCGGTTAATACAATGATTTTAGCAGGTATCATATAATTTGCTAATTGGGATTTGCAATATTGCATAAGTAATGAGGGCTCAAACTTGCTTTCGTTGTCAGGACTGACAACAACATAAATAAGATGTCCTAATGAGTCATCTGGAATGCCTATAGCAACAGCTTCTTTGACTAATCCAGAGTTATAAATAACATCTTCTATTTCGGTGGGGCTCACACGATAGCCTGATGATTTTAACATTTCATCTTTACGCCCAACAAAATACAAATAACCCTCTTCATCTTTGGTAACTTGGTCACCTGACCACACCGCAAGCTCAGGTATTGGAAGCTGTTTAAGTTGGTCGGGTGCAGGTTTAAAACGTTTAGCTGTTTCTTCTGGGTTATTCCAATACCCCATGCTCACTAAACTCCCCTTATGGATTAGTTCCCCTGGTTCATTGGCTTCACATGAACTACCATCTTCTCTTACAACTAAAATTTCAGCATTGGGAATAGCTTTACCAATAGAATCAGAGTGTAAGTGTAATTTATCCGGAGGAAGGTAGGTTGATCTAAAGGCTTCGGTTAAACCGTACATCAAATAAAACTGACTATTAGGTGATTTACTTTGAATAGAATCTAACAGGGCTTTTGGCATCTTGCCTCCAGAGTTAGTCATATAACGTAAATGTGTAGAAATAATCTCTGGCCACTTTACTTTGGCAAGTTGTACCCATAAAGAGGGTACACCGGCCAAGCCAGTAATATGGTTTTTCTCTATAGCATTGATAACATCACGGGGTAATAAATAATCTAATAAAGTACAGCAACCCCCTTTAAATAGTGAGCTTGTAAGCTGGTTAAGCCCATAGTCAAAACTAAAAGGCAGTACTGCTAAAATATTATCTGTTGCTTGTATTTTAAGATATTCAGCTACACTTTCAGTACCTGCAACGAGATTTCTATGAGATAAAACCACCCCTTTTGGTTTGCCTGTACTACCTGATGTATAGAGAATACAAGCCATACTGGTATCAATTAACTTAGGTAATATAAAGTCAGTTGAAAGATTTAAAAAATCTTGCCAACAGAGTATTGATTGATTAGAAAAGGGCGTGGTACTCAGTCTGTCATTTTCGACAACAATAATAGTCTGTAATTCTGGGGTATTTAATAGACAGTTTTTTAGACTATTTAACCGGCTTATAGAGGTTACTAATATTTGTATATTACAATCCGTTAAAATGTGGTTGACTTGCGAGGCTTTAAGGACAGGGTTAATGGGAACAAAAACACCACCAGCCAGTGTGGTAGCAAAAAAACTAGTAACGGTTTCTATTTGTTTGGGTAAGTAAATACCTACGCGTTGTTGAGGTTTTAACCCTAAAGCAAGTAATGCAATAGCTTGTTGACAAACCAAATGATCAAGTTCTTGATAACTCCATGACTTATCCTTATGAATAATGGCAACAGTATCAGCTGATTTTTTGCTTGTAACTGAAATTAACTGATGAAGTAACATTTTATTTTAGGCAACAAGGCTTGGTAATTTAAATGAAAAACAGAAGATTGTATTGTAATTCTGCCAATAAACATAGAGTAAGAGTCCTTAATCATACGCTGGTCACGGTTGATGACAAACAAAAATCCTGTGCCATAATGGATGATTATTTATTTCCAGCGCCCTAAAATAAAAAAAATGTAAGGATTGGCTTTTTTAAACGACTAAAAATTAATATTTATAACAGAGAAGAAAATGCGATCAGTCATATTAATAGTAAGTTTGTTTTTTTCAACTTGGTCAGTATATGCAACAGAGCCTGACTGGAATAATTATACCGCCGTGTTAAAACATGTAAAACCAGGTATAAAAAATGGTGTTACATTAATGTTGGTTGATTATGAAAAAATCAAAACTAATGGGAGTTTAGAAAAAGCATATCAGGATATTTCTAACTTTGATTTGAATAAAATAGAAAACCGCCAGGAAAAACTTTCTTTTTATATCAATAGCTATAATATTTTAGCCTTAAAAATGGTGTCAGATCATTGGCCGGTAGCAAGTATTAAAGATATAGGAAGTTGGTATAACCCCGTGTGGAATAAGCCAGCAGGTATAATAGGTGGTAAATCAATTTCTTTGGGAGAGGTTGAAAATAAAGTTCTTCGCTTAATGGATGAGCCACGGATACATTTTGCTATAGTGTGCGCTTCCGTCAGTTGCCCAAATTTAAGAGATGAGCCGTACACAGCAACAAAGTTAAATCTACAATTAGATAATCAAGTGCAACAGTTTTTAAATAATCAAGGTAAAGGTCTCAAAATAGATAACAAATCTATTCATGTTTCAAAGATATTTGATTGGTTTGAAGATGATTTCCAAAAGGCAGGGGGTGTTTCAGAGTTTATTGGGCACTATAAACCTGAATTATCGCAATTTAAGGTTGTTGCAGATATTCCCTATGACTGGTCTGTAAACGCTATTAAATAAGCTGGTTTTTGTGTTTAAATAGTCCGAATAAAACAATAATAAAAGGACAGGTTATATGACGCATAAGCTATCAAAACCAGAGCGATGGTTAGAATTGTATGGTGATATTCTTTATCGTTATGGGCTGGCTCGTGTAAGAAAATCAGAAGTTGCTGAAGATTTGGTGCAAGAAACATTTTTAGCCGCACTAAAGGCCAAAGATAAATATACCGGCCAATCAACTGAGCAAACATGGCTAATCGGTATTTTAAAACATAAAGTAATTGATTATTTTCGCAAAGCATCACGCGAAAACGCACAGGAATTTGATGAGAATATCGTTACAGAAAATGATGATTTTTTTAACCAACAAGGGCATTGGCAAGTCAACTTGTCCTCATGGTCAAAACCAGAAAAGGCGATGGAGCAAGATCAATTTTTCGTGATTTTACAACAATGTATTTCACATTTACCTCCTCGTATGGCTCAATTATTTATGTTAAGTGAGTTCGATAATATGTCAAGTGAAGAGGTTTGTGAGCTTATGTCCATTTCAACAATGAATAATTTTTGGGTTATGCAATCAAGAGTTAGAGTGCAATTAAGGCACTGTCTTGATATTAACTGGAAAAACTAAGTAGAGGTTTTTAGAATGTTGACGTGTAAACAGGCTAGTTATTTAGCTTCAAAAAAACTGGATAAAAAATTGACACTGAAAGAACAGCTAGAATTTTTCTTACATACAATGATATGTCGATTATGTCGCGAATACGCAAGAGATATATCGGTATTACATCATATCGCTCAAAAAGCAGGGCGAGCTGGAAAAGAGATTTTATCGGGTTCGGCTAAACTTTCAGAACAATCACGCAAAAGTATTAAACAAACATTAGATAAGGCAATACAGTCTAAACAGTAACATGGATATATAAATTACAGGTTATTTCGTGCACGTTCCTATCCTTTTAAGTTAAGAAATAAATGGTTTTTTGTAGGAGCGGCTTTAGCCGCGATATCGCGGCTAAAGCCGCTCCTACGTAAGTACAAAATCACAAAACATCTTAACTTACTGGCACTGAGGACTTCAAAAAAGTACTTTTTTAGCTTACCTGTAATACGTTAATAGTCATGAATAATAATTAAAAGTTAAAACTACAGGTCAATTAAGATAACTTGTAAGATTTAAAACGGGAGAAGAAATGAGTAATACAGCAATCAGTGAGTCAGTACAAAATTACTATGGTCAAGTGTTAAAATCTAATGAAGATTTAAAAACAAGTGCATGTTGCACGCTGGATGCTATTCCTCAATATCTAAGGCCGCTATTAGCAGATATACATCCTGAGGTCGTGGCACGTTATTATGGTTGTGGCACTCCTTTGCCAACAGCACTCGAAGGGGCTACCGTACTAGACTTAGGTTGTGGTACCGGTAGGGATTGTTATTTGCTATCTCGACTGGTGGGGGAGACGGGAAAAGTAATTGGCATTGATATGACAGAGGAGCAATTGGCTGTTGCCAAGTGTCATAGTAACTGGCATGCTCAGCGTTATGGGTATGCTCAGTCTAATGTCGAGTTTAAACAAGGGTATATGGAAGATTTAGCTACTGCTGGTATTGCTGATAATTCAATTGATCTTGTGGTTTCAAATTGTGTCATTAATTTATCACCTGATAAAAAACAAGTATTATCAGAAATTTTACGGGTTTTAAAACTCGGTGGTGAAATTTATTTTTCTGATGTTTACTCTGATAGGCGGGTACCTCAAGCACTAAAAACGGAGCCTGTTCTGTTAGGTGAATGTTTAGGCGGAGCATTATATTGGGAAGATTTTCGTCGTATTATGCATGACCTTGGTTGTCCTGATGTACGCATTGTTAAACAAACGCCTATTGAAATTGAAGATGCAGAAGTAGACGCTAAAATAGGCATGGTTAAATTTAAATCAATCACCATCCGTGCTTTTAAAACGCCATTAGAAGATCGTTGTGAAGATTTTGGTCAGCTTGCTATTTATAAAGGCACAATATCAGAACATCCCCATGCGTTTGATCTTGATGACCATCATCATTTTGAGACAGCGAAACCATTACGTGTTTGTGGAAATACCTATGATATGTTGGCAATGGGACGATACGCCAAACATTTTGATTTTATGGGTGATAAATCTACTCATTTTGGCTTGTTCGATTGTGCACCACCTAATACAAACATGTCATTGGAATCAGGAGTTGCTTGTTGTTAGGTTTTATAAGAATTTGTTTTAAAGGATATAAATAATGAGTGGTGCTATTGCTGTTTTTGTAAAAACACCTGGATTATCACCTGTTAAAACCCGCTTAGCAGCCACCTTAAGTCAAAAAATAGCAGAAATATTTCATTTAGCTTCAGCACGTTCTGTTGCCTCAGTTATTAAAGAGTTGAGTAAACAGGCTGATATTAAAAGTTATTATGCAGTGGCAGAAAAAGTGGCAGAAAGCCACACGTATTGGCAAGATTTACCCTGTATTTGGCAAGGAGAAGGTGGCTTAGGTAAACGTATGAGCCATATATACCATACATTGTTAAAACAGCATGATTTTGTAATACTGGTAGGTGCCGATATTCCACAGATGACCGTTAAAGTATTACTGTCAATACCTGTTTGGTTAAACCACCAAGAGCAAGCCAGGTTGGCTTTTGCTCCAAGTGATGATGGTGGTTTTTGGATGGTTGCAGGTAATTGTAATATTCCAGAAAAGATTTGGACAGATGTTGTTTATAGTAAACCCGATACAGGTATTCTATTTTTCAATAAAATTGAGAAATTAGGTGATATTAAAACAATTGATTGTTTGCGTGATATTGATGAAGTGCAAGATTTAGTTCTCTTAAAAGACATAATGACAAATTTAACTGAACCAACGAATGAACAGAATAATCTTATCCAATTTTTGGATACTTTACCTTTAAACAGATATAAAACTAAAAATGCGTGATTCTAAAGCCCTTTTACTAAAAAGTAGTTTTCCAAATATAAGGCGAGGAATATTACAAACGTTGCAGGTGAATTTAGGCTATTTGTGCAACTTAAGTTGTACACATTGTCATGTCAATGCCGGGCCAAAACGAACCGAATTAATGAGCCGGGAAAATATGCAAGTTGCGCTACAGTTTGCTGAAAAATATAAACTTAAAAATCTTGATTTAACAGGTGGTTCCCCTGAAATGAACCCTGATTTTTGTTGGTTAGTCAAACAGGCTAGAAAACAAGGGTTACATGTTATGGACCGGTGTAACCCTACTATTTTAGTTGAGCCAGGGTATGAAGATATGGCTGAATTTTTAGCCGAGCAACAAGTTGAAGTGATTGCTTCCTTACCCTGTTATTTAGAAGATAATGTGGATGCTCAGCGTGGAAAAGGCGTATTTACGGCTTCAATTAAGGCATTAAAAATATTAAATGAATTAGGCTATGGTCAGCACGACAGTGGTTTGGTTTTAAATTTAGTGTTTAACCCTCAGGGAATATCTTTACCTGCTCCTCAGTTACAACTAGAAGAGTCATACCGTCAGTTCCTAAAACAGCATTTCAATATTCAATTTAATCAGTTGTTTACTATCACTAATATGCCTATTAAACGTTTTGGTGCAGTGTTATTGGCAAAAGGCCAATTTGATGACTATATGACCTTATTAAAACAAGCATATCAAACAGAAAACCTTGAACAAGTCATGTGTAAAACATTACTAAGTGTAGATTGGCAGGGTAATGTTTATGACTGTGATTTTAACCAGATGCTAGAACTACCGATAACAGGAAAAACAACACACTTGAGTCAATTATTGGAGCATATGCCCGAAGAGTTACCCATCACTGTTGCCGAGCATTGCTATGGTTGTACTGCTGGGCAAGGTTCGAGTTGTACGGGAGGGTTGACAGTTTAAAAGTGCGACACTAATACTCTATGTTCCAGTTTTTAATTGTTGCTTTTGTAAAGTGCTGAAAAACAGGGGGGGGATAGAGAGTATCCTTTTCTACAGATGCTAGATTTATGGAGTAATGATCAATGTCATTAAGTTAAGGAAAAGAGCTTTTTTTATTTCTCCCTCTCGGCACACTGCTTCGCTGCTCCATGCATTGCTCTACCTCCTGCCTAAGCTACATGGATGTAGTGAATGCAGATATTATTGCAGAAGAAAATATCTGTCCATGCAGTCACCCCAACCTTCTCCAGCAGGATAGGGCTTTAGAGTAGTAAGGGTAACTAGCCTTCCCGTATTTTGTAGGGGCAATCC
>VAPK010039806.1_pt1 | contig 10769 bp, 5 predicted proteins | sample 3395031 | NCBI WGS metagenome assembly VAPK01 (sample SAMN08290443, study PRJNA428436) | hydrothermal vent metagenome | isolation source: Deep-sea hydrothermal vent chimney 1 | place: Pacific Ocean: Juan De Fuca Ridge
AGGGCTTTGACATCCCAACCTGATTCCATGAATTTTGTCGCCAACCAATCCAATAATTCTGGATGACTTGGCAACTCCCCTTGATTTCCAAAATCCTCTGTTGTTCTTACGATACCTGTACCGAAAATGTTCTGCCAGTACCTGTTGACAGCTACCCTGGCAGTAAGCGGATTATTTTCGCTTGTTATCCACTGGGCCAGTCCAAGTCTATTTTTTGGCAACGAATCAGGATATGCGAATATTTTTTCAGGTGTTTTCGGGAATACCTGTTCGCCGTAAGTGTCATATTGCCCTCTTTCTAAAACATAGGTCTCGCGGGGTTTTGGCATCTCTCTCATCACCATGATTTCTTGAATTCGATCCATACTATCGACCTGCACCTTTTTGGCTTTTTTTAATTCGGCCAGAGAATTTTTGTACTCCTCGGAATTTTGGGAAATATAATACAAACCCAATTGCTTTTTTTCTGTCGGGGAAAGCTTTTCAGGAGTTTTGGTCAACAAATTTCGCAAAGCTTTGGGGTTGCTGATTTGCAATACTTCAATAGGATTTAATTCTTTCCCAAAAACTAAAATATCGTCAACAATAGCACCACCAATACCCTTGCCCCGCCATCTGGCTCCGATTTGGAGCCCTGGATCCTCAGGGACCCCAGCCACACCATAGGCCCTATCATTGAAAAGAATATCCTTATATAGATTGTCAACCTGCGTTTCGGTCTCCAATTCTTTTCCGTCAAGAAAAACCTTGAGCCCAGAAGCTTTGCTCGATCCATCATAGGTCATGGTCAATTGCACCCACTCTTCTTTTGGAATATCGTTCAAGGACTTTTTGATTATGGCATTCGCTGGATGTAGATGTGCCAATACCAGCTCAACTTTATTATCCTTTAAGGTCAAATGATATCCTCTGAAATTGTATAGTTTGGCCCCTACGCCTTTGTGGAAAATCACACCTGTTTTCAACTCTTTCGGCACCCAAATTCGAATTCCGATACTAAAAGGCTGATGTCTTTGAAACTTTCCGACTTTCTCTAAATGAAGCCAAGTATCACCGTCCATCCTTAAGCCATTTCCATCAAATCCTTCGGCAAAATTTGCTTTGTGATTCTCCCCATATTGTTGTCGCATAATTCCTTTTTGGGAAGAATTTAATTGATTGTGTATTTGTTTGGAATTAAAATCAAGTTTAGCCAAACGTCTATCGGGCATTTTTTTCAGATTGATTTTTTGATATCCAGCGGAAGCAATCCATTTTTCAACTTCGGTCTTTTCGTTGTCAACGATCTGTTGAACGACTTTTTCTTTTTCTGCCACAAGTTCATTGACGTAGGTCAAGAATTTTTCTTGCTCCTCTGTAGGGAGAAGAAGATTGGGGGCGGGCATTGAAAAGTCAAAGGAAATCTGCCCCGATTCGTTCACATTGTTGAAGAAACTATACATTTCATAATAGTTCTTTTGTGAAATGGGATCGTATTTATGGTCATGGCATTTGGCGCAGGCCATTGTAAGGCCCATAAGCCCTTCGCTGACTGTATTCGTTCTGTCGGTTGCATATTCAGATCTGAATTCCTCATTTATGATTCCGCCCTCGCCGTTCTGCGGATGCAAACGATTAAAAGTTGTTGCCAAAATTTGTTCCTTCGATGCATTCGGCATCATATCGCCCGCAATCTGCCAACGGATAAACTGATCGTAGGACATGTTTTCGTTAAACGATTTGATAACCCAATCACGCCAAGGTGATACATCACGATAACGATCAACGGTATAACCATGTGTATCTGCATAACGCGAAAGATCCATCCAATCCAAAGTCATTTGTTCTCCGTAATGAGGGGATGCCAAAAGGCGATTCACTTGTTTTTCAAAGGCATCATGAGATTCATCTTTCAGAAATGCATCGATTTCTTCAAGACTTGGGGGAAGACCGGTCAGATCAAAGCTTACTCTTCGCAGCAAGATTTCTTTGTCGGCTTTTTTAGATGGCTCAAGACCCTTTTTCTCAAGGGTTTCCAAAATAAAATTGTCTATGGGGTTAGCTATTTTAGCTGCTAACTTTACTCGTGGCGGTTCTCTGTTTTCAGGACGAAGGAAAGCCCAATGATCTTTGTATTCTGCACCTTCATCTATCCACCGTATCAACATTGCCTTTTCATAATCCGTTAAGGCCAAATGTGAGTCCGGTTTGGGCATTACATACTCTGGATCATCAGAAAGAATGCGCGAAACCGTTTCGCTTTTGTTCAAATTTCCGGGTTTGACAGCATATTTTCCAGGATTATCTTTTAATTCGGAATATGCAAGTTCTGGAAGATGTAGTTGAAGCCCTGCCTTTACTTTAGCCTTGTCTGGCCCATGGCAGATAAAACATTTGTCTGACAGGATAGGTTTTACGTGCTGATTAAAATCGATTTTTTCTGGAAGTTTTTCATAGGCCATTTCTACCGATTTGGGCAAATCAGGGCCACTACAGGAAACTGAAGCAAAGACCAACAGACCCAGTATGCTATTTTTTATCCGTGACATTTGATTGTAACCCTTTTACGTTTATCTCAAAGTTATCGATTTTTAGCTTTACTATTACTTAAAATAGGGCAAAGACCCTCTTCTTTATAAACATTTTGTCCAATATTTTTGCTCGTTATTCATGTTTAAGAACTTTCCCGTTTTTCATGACAATTTTCAACTATGGTTCTTCTCTTTATTTCTTGACAAAAATTCCGAACAGTTCACTACCTTGCCTTGGTGGTATTGAATTATGGCATTCTGTAAAACCAACTACCTTAAAATAAGGTTCTAAATGACTAAGGTAGCTTTTTTTGTCTCCCCCAAAAGGTCGCTTTTCCATATCGCTCGTAAGTGGAAAATTGAACCAAAGGCCTGCCAATTTGCTCTTGGGCTTTAAAAGTTTTGCCATGTGTTCAGCATAGGCGTTTCTATTTTTGTCAGTTGGCACAAGAGAGCAAAAAAATGTTTGCTCTAAGATAAGATCGTACTGCCCTTGGTGCTCAAAAAAATCTTCATGTAGCAAATGGGATTCCGGAAAATCAGGATTGCGTTCTTGAAATCGTTGCAAGGGAATCTCAGAAATATCCATAATATAAACGTTACGGAAGCCTTGTTGAAATAGATATTCTACCTCATAGCCATTGCCGGCGCCTGGTACCAGGATCGAAATATTTTTATTGGTCAGTTGATCTATGTATGTTTTTAATGGGGTAGCGGGGTAGCCAATGTCCCATCCGGTGCGCTTTTCTTCATAGCGGTTTGTCCAGTATTCCTGTTCTTGTTTGCTATTCATTTTTAAGAAGCGTTCCATTTTTCATTACAAATCTCACTTTGCGCATTTTTGATATATCCTTAACGGGGTTTCCTTCTACAGCGATTATATCGGCTAGAAATCCCTTTTTTAATTCCCCCAGATTATCCAAGTGAAAAACCGTTGCATTGCCCGAAGTTGCCGATTGTAAAACCCGTATAGGTTGCATGCCGTACCGTACCATCATTTCAAGTTCACGGTAATTTTCGCCATGGGTGAAGACACCTACATCTCCTCCAAAAACAATGGTTACCCCTGATTGCAGGGCACGTTTGAAAGATGCTTTTTTCTTGGTGATACGGTCGGGGTCGGGGTCGATTCCCTTTTTCCAGCCTCGGTAACCTTCTATGGCATCACCAGCGGCAAGAGTAGGGCAGAGTGCCACTCCTTTTTCTTTCATCAATTTAAAAACCTCTAAAGTGCCACCATCACCATGTTCTATGGTTTCAACACCGCCGATAATGGCGCGGCGCATTCCTTCAGGTGTACTTGCATGGGCGACAACATAGCTTCCGGCAGTTGTGGCCGTTGCGACCATGGCGTTTATTTCTTCTTGAAGAAAGGTGGGTTGCGAAGGCGCTCCTTTTTTCCATCGGTAGTCGGCATAGATTTTAATAAAATCGGCTCCGTTACCCAACTGCCGCCTGACGGTTTTGATGACTTCATCAACACCACTGGTCGGTTCGGCACCCAAAGGAACAGTGACCCCATCATGGAACCCTTTTGGGCCGTATGCGCCCGTGGCAACGATGGCAGGGCCCGCTACCAACATTCGCGGCCCTAGTACAATACCATCTTCGATAGTCTTTTTCAAATAGACATCTGTATAGCCCGCACCTTCTGAACCTAGGTCACGTGTGGTGGTAATACCGGCCAAAAGCGAATTTTTGGCGTGTACCGTTGCGCGAATGGCTCTTTCAGTTGGGGATTCTTTCAACACTTGATCGTTCCAATCGGTTTCGTTGTATGGATGTAATAAAAGATGTGAGTGACCCTCTATGAGTCCGGGCATTAAGGTCATACCCTTCAGATTGATTTCCTTGGTGTTTTTTGGAAGTTTTAATTCTGTTTTTACGCCTACGTAGCTGATAGTGTTGCCTTCTACCAGAACGATCCAATTATCATGTATTTTCCTTCCATCGAATACACATTCAGGGGTCAATAGGGTTTGGCCGTAACCAGATACAGAAAGGACGAAAATTAGAATGGTAACGATTGTTTTCATAGTTGAAGGTGTTGTAAAGGATCAGCGTGTTAGGGAATACGTACGAATCCCATCCTGAAAAATAGAGATATTTATGGATTAATCAACCTACGAACGGCAATAAATACAAGGATAAAGATGGAATATCCTATAAAAAACGGAATAATATAATTTTTGAGACCGAGGGCCAACATAAACCCGATGATGAGCAATTGAAAACCCAAACCGAAGGTAGAAACGGCTGTCATAAACCAATTGGGTAGATTTTGTGATGTTACCGCACCGCTATCGATTCGGTGGATGATTTTGTCGAAGACACCATAGAATAAGGTGTATAGACCAAAAAGAATATCGACGTTCCGTTGTTTTTCCCCTTTTAGTGCTTTTGGAGTCTTATCTTCAAAAATGCGGCTTGTTGTGTCGCCATCATACTTTTTTCTTAGTATAACATAGTAGTAATTGTAAAGTGTACCCTGCAACTGAATTCCGAAAAACGCTAAGAGAGCGTAGAAGATAGAACCATTGGTCACATACCAAACGGTAATCAGAATCAAAAGGTTAAGAACGATATCAGATACAGAATCTAGATACCTGCCGGTATAAGAGGGTGTTTTTTTGAGCCGGGCGAGTTCACCATCGGCAGCATCTAAAATTGATTTTAAAACCAAAAAGAAGGCGGCCGCCCAATAGTAATGGTTGAGTATACAGGCAATGGCAATAAGACCAGAGAGGATAAATGCTATCGTTACATGAATGGGTGTGAACGCTGTATTTTTGAGAGAGCCTGCAATTACTTTTGCGATCGGTCTACCGTAATCAGATAAATCAATGAATTGATTTTGCTTGGGTAATTTTGACATATTCGGTACCGACCTGTGAAGAAAAACCAATAACGATAACACGCTAGCTTGGTCTTCTTCTTAAATCAAGCATGACAAAGGTAGTATTAAATATACAATTTGATAAAATAGCATTTTAGACCCTGGTTCAAAATTAGCGTGATCCTTCTTGTCTATATTTTTGATTTTTTCTACTAAGTCGTATAATTTCAGTAATCCGTTTTTGTCGAGTTTCCTGTCTTTTGGCCTGGTTCAACCAATATAGATAACTCTTTCGTTGCCCTTGCGTAAAATTTTGGTAGTTTTCATAGGCTTGACTATTGGTATCAAAAACTTCCTGTAAATCTTTGGGAACGATTCCGTTTTCGACATTGTCCAAAGCAGTCCATGAACCATCCTTTTTTGCGGTATCTATCTTGGCAAGCCCGCTCTTGTGCATCAGGTTATTGGCCGTTAGTTCTTTGATATAGCTCTTATTAAGTTTGCTCCAAACACTTTTTGGTTTTCGAGGACAGAAATATTGTCTTCTTTTGCCATTGCCCAGACTTTTAACGGTACTGTCGATCCAACCGAAACATATGGCTACCTGTACGGCTTCTTCCCAACGCATACTTTCGTTCTTGTGTTCGATCTTATAGAAAACAAGAAAGATACCTTCTTTTAGGGTGTGGTTTTTATGCAGCCATTTCCGCCATTCCCTATCATTCTTGAAATAATATTCTTGTTTGTTTTTCATTGTTGTAATCCAATTCCAACGTTTCTCTTCAAAAACAATACATAACAGCTATGAATATATGACATTTGAATGTGAATGCCTACTTTTATAAATTGTTCTAAAAAGTCAAACAAAAAAATATATATCAATGAAAAAATCGGCAGTTGTATTAACGGTCTTATTTGGGTTGCTTTTTGCGACCTGTGGCAATACGCGCGAAGGTAAACCCAAGGTTTTGGTATTTTCGAAGACAACAGGGTATAAGCATGCCTCTATTCCTACTGGTATAGCGGCCATTCAAAAATTAGGGGCCGAAAACGGATTTGTAGTCGATACTACCAAAAATGGGGAATTGTTCAATGAGGATAATTTGAAACAGTATGCCGCAATTATCTTTTTAAGTACGACAATGAATGTCTTGGGTCACAACCAAGAAGCTGCTTTTGAGCGTTATATACAAGCTGGTGGCGGTTATGTGGGGATTCATGCGGCAACCGATACAGAGTATGATTGGGGTTGGTACACCAAACTGGTAGGAGCTCAATTTCTTAGTCACCCAAAAGGCACCCCCGAAGCTGATTTTATAATAAAGGACAAGAATTTTATCGCCACTAACTTTTTTACCGATACCGTATGGCGGAGAACTGATGAATTGTACAACTATAAGAAATTGAACCCTGATGTCAATGTGCTGATAAGCCTTGACGAGTCTACTTATAAAGGTGGTGAGAATGGTAATCACCACCCTATTTCATGGTATCATGAATATGACGGTGGGCGTTCTTTTTATACAGGAGCAGGGCATACCGATGAGAGCTATTCTGAGGAAAAGTTTTTAAAACATTTGTTGGGGGGTATTCAATATGCCATTGGTGAAAACGAAATTTTAGACTATACCAAGGCTACTTCACAGATTCCACCTGCGATTGACCGTTTTTCGAAAGTACCTCTGATAAAGGGTGAGTTTTTCGAGCCTATAGAAATGACCATCCTTCCGAACAACGATGTGCTCATTGGGCAACGCCGTGGAGAAATCATGTTGTATAAAGATACTACCAAAGAACTAGTTCAGGTCGCAAAGCTCGATGTATATCATAAAACCTTGAATACCCTTGGGGTAAATGCAGAGGAAGGGTTGATGGGGCTGCAAAAAGACCCTGATTTCGAAACCAACAATTGGGTTTTTGTGTATTATGCCCCTACGGGCAGTGAAGCTGTAAATCGACTGTCTCGTTTTAAATTTAAAGATGGGGTTTTTGATATGGCATCCGAACAGAAGATATTGGACGTTGCTTCGGATCGTGAAATCTGTTGCCATACAGGTGGATCCATAGCCTTTGGTGGCGATGGGCTATTATACCTATCTACTGGTGATAATTCCACTCCGTTCAATGAAAAGGGCGCAAAATACGTCAGTAAGGGCTATGCCCCTCTAAACGATATACCCGGTCATGAGCAATATGATGCAAGGCGCTCATCAGGTAACACCAATGATCTGCGTGGAAAAATTCTTCGTATCAAGGTCAATGAAGATGGAAGCTACGAAATACCCAAAGGAAATTTATTCGCAGTAGGAACCGATAAGACCCGACCCGAAATCTATACGATGGGGCATAGAAATCCGTATCGAATTTCAGTTGATTCCAAAAGAGGTTATCTGTATTGGGGCGATGTGGGTCCTGATGCCCAAAAAGATAATATTGACAAACGGGGGCCGAGGGGTTACGATGAAATGAACCAGGCCCGTAAAGCGGGTAATTTTGGTTGGCCTTTGTTTATTGGCGACAATATACCTTATGTGGATTATGATTATGAGACAGGTAAAAGTGGTATTACCTTTGACCCCAAAAAACCGATCAATGATTCTAAAAATAATACAGGTCTACGAGAGTTGCCACCAGCGCAACCAGCTTATGCCTTTTACCCTTATGTAGATACCTCTGATTTTCCACAAGTGGGAAGCGGTGGGAGAAATGCCATGGCCGGACCTACCTATTATTCTGATGAGTATCCTGATGGGGGCGGACTACCTTCCTACTACGACGGAAAGGTGATTATCTACGATTGGATGCGTGGTTGGATGAAAGCCGTCACCCTTTTCGAAGACGGAAGCGTAAATAAAATGGAGCCCTTTGCTTCCGATATTAAAGTGCGAAATCTTATTGATATGGAAATGGGCCCAGACGGTCGTTTGTACCTTTTAGAATATGGTAGTGGATGGTTCGCCAAAAATGATAACTCTGGTCTTAGCTATGTTGATTTCAATAAAGGAAACCGACCTCCGGTAATCGATTATATGACAGTAGATAAGACTTCGGGAAAACTTCCTTTATCAGTGACCGCCAAGGTAGAGGCGGTTGATCGAGAGAACGATGCAATTACTTATGTTTGGAATTTTGGGAATGGAAAGACCAAAGAAACACAAGAACCCGAAATTTCATATACCTATAAAAAGGCCGGTGCGTATAAAATCTCGGTCAAGGCCAATGATGGTGTCAACGAACCCGTTATGAGTGAAGTTGCTTCGGTAGTGGCTGGTAATTCCAGACCAGAGGTAGCGATAGCAATTACAAGTGGTAATGCTTCTTTTTATATACCGGGCAAGGCAGTTGATTATGAAGTTTTGGTAACTGATGCAGAGAGTAGTGACATCGACCCTTCAAATATATTCGTATCGGTTGACTATATGGAAGGAATGGATAAGGTAGCTATGTCTTTGGGCCACCAACAGGTTTCAGCAGCGATAATGGGAAAAGCCCTTACCCTTTCGATGGATTGTGTGGCCTGTCATAAGGAAGCAAAAAAGTCTATTGGCCCTATGTATACCGATGTTGCAAAAAAATACAAGAACGATAAAAATGCCAGGGCCTATCTGCAAAAGAAAATAGTTGAAGGTGGTACGGGTGTATGGGGTGAAGTCATGATGCCGGCGCACCCCAGAATAACCTCAGACGAATCTCGTCAAATTGCCATGTACATACGGTCTTTGGCGGCTAACGATGATATAAAAACCTCTTTGCCACCCAAGGGGTCGGTTGTTGCTGAAGTGAAACCACCCGGTAATATGATGGTGCTTACCGCTAGTTATACTGATGAAGGTGCTAGGGGCGCCATTCCGCTAACGGGTTCTAAAACCATGGTTTTGTCAAGTAATACTATCTTGTTTTCAGAAGCAATCAAAGCGGAGGGCATGACCACCATGAAGATCAACGGGGACAATCTACTGGTACTGGCTGGCACCAAAGGTTGGTTTCAACTAAAAGATATAGATTTGACGGATATAGAAACGATTACGCTTACCATGGGATGGCGAGAACCACCAACTATCAGCTATGATTTTGAGGTTCGCCTTGGTACTTCTGACGGAAAATTATTAGGGAATGCAACCATGCCAAAACCTGTTACAGGTCAGCCAGGAACTAAGATCGTACTACCCTTAAGTGCTACTATTTCTGAACGTTCTGCCTTGTATATATCCTATGCGGTCGAGGTGGGCAAAGAACCAGCGCAAGTTGCTTTGACAAATGTTGTTTTTGAGTAAATGAGGTTTCTCGTTTCTCGGAATGACTACGGTGTATAAATTTTAGGGGATTCCTCGTGCCTCGGAACGACGATGGCTAGGATAGTTTGGTCAGCTAAAACTATCTGTAAAACAGTGGTCTATACGCTTTTCCATTTCTGTGCTTGCCGTTTGGTCTTTGGGCTTGAAACTGCCTTTTACGAGATCTATATCATAATCCTTACTCCATTCAACGTGCTGTTTTGAAAGCTGTGCTATGGCATTTACTATATATTCGATTTCTTGGTTGGTTTGTGTGGGATGAATCGACATACGGATCCAACCTGGTTTTAAAGAACAGTCTCCATGATTGATCTGAGCAGAGATACTGTTTGATTTTTCAGGAGTGACATTTAGCAAATAATGACCGTAGGTGCCTGCACATGAGCACCCACCCCTTGTTTGGATCCCGAATTTGTCGTTGAGCATTTTTACGCCCAAATTATAATGTAGGCCATCGATATAGAAAGAAACGACCCCCAATCTTTTTTTATGCTCGGCGGCGAGAATATGCAAGTTTGGTAGTTGATCTAATGTTTTCCATACTAGGGCTAAAATCTCTTCCTCTCTTTTTTCAATATTCTCTACGTTCATTTCATTTTTCAACTGCATGCACATAGCTGCTTTGATCGTTTGAAGAAAGGCAGGTGTTCCCCCATCTTCACGAGCTTCTATGTCGTCTAGATATTTATGTTGCCCCCATGGGTTGGTCCAAGAAACCGTACCACCGCCCGGGTTATCGGGTATCGAATTGGAATACAATTTTTGGTTGAATATCAAGATGCCGGTTGCGCCCGGTCCACCTAAAAATTTATGAGGAGAAAAATAAATTGCATCTAGATACTCCCCTTTTTTATCTTCAGAATGCATATCTATCGACACATAGGGTGCGGAGCAGGCAAAATCAACAAAACATACTCCTTCGTATTTATGTATGAGCGCTGCAATCTCTAGATAGGGCGTCATAATGCCCGTAACATTTGAGCAGGCCGTTATTGCCACGATCTTTGTTTTCCGATTATCATATTCACGAATGGTCTTTTCAAAATTTTCTATACAGACCAATCCTCTTTCATTTGGCGGAACGATTACTACATCTGCTATCGTTTCGATCCATGTGGTCTGGTTTGA
>VAPK010977930.1_pt1 | contig 10760 bp, 9 predicted proteins | sample 3395031 | NCBI WGS metagenome assembly VAPK01 (sample SAMN08290443, study PRJNA428436) | hydrothermal vent metagenome | isolation source: Deep-sea hydrothermal vent chimney 1 | place: Pacific Ocean: Juan De Fuca Ridge
CACCACGGTATTGTAATTCGGCCGGGACCACTTGCCAAAGACACCGGGCAGCCGATAAATGGCCACCCGGGCGCCGGTTGAACGGCTATAATCAAACAAGACATCCTCGGCAGCCTTTTTACTCCTGCCATAAGGGTTGTCAAGCGCAGCCTGAAGGGAAGAGGGAAGAATGATCTTGGGCGCTCTCCCCTGCTCCTGCAGGTACTGCACAATATCCCTTGTCAAGCCGCTGTTACCAAGAGCAAATTCCTCTTCTTTCTCCGGCCGGTTAACCCCGGCCAGATGATAAACAATATCCGCCTGCAAAAGGGCAGCTTCCAGCACAAAGCGGTCATCACTCCTGGTACAGGTAGAAACCGCAACATCATCAAGACGTTGCAATGCAGTAACCAGATTTTTTCCAATAAACCCGGCAGCACCGGTTACGAGTATATTTTTCATACCCTTCCTTTTATTAGCCACGAATAACACGAATAAACACGAATTCTTTGTTCTTTCCTTTTAACATTAGTGCCATTCGTGTCATTCGTGGCCAATACTTTCTGTCTTTTCGCGGTTACCTTAATGCTATTCGTGGCTTTCAGATTGAAGTTTTTCCACTTTATGCAGGAAGAATTCATTGTTCCATAATTTCAAGCCGCGTTGCTCCTGCGGTCCCAAGAAACGTTCAACATCACTCATTACATCCTGCCAGTTGATTTGGACAATTTTTTCGGCCAGTGCCTGTTTCAACCACTTCAAAACAGACTGTCATTTTTTCAAGGTAAGGTAACCATACAAAACCGGGATCAGACTTCTTCAAAATAAAATCAAGATCTTCGGAGAACCTCGACATTCCATATAAAATGCGTAAACTGGTCCCCCCCTGAAAAGCAGCAACATCAAAAAAACCGGCCCGCCACAGGCCATACAGAGCAATATCCTGGAGGATTTCCTTGACGGCATACTCTTCTTCCAGTTGATTTGAAGCCTTATAGGAAGCTAATTTTTCACGGATGAGATCAATCAATGACATGCTCCCGGCAGAATGAAGAGAGAAACGACTTCACACGTTTATGTTTGTATACCTGTTCCAGTATATTCATTTCTCTGCTCGTGATGCTGCTGAGCAAACCGGGGTCGATTCGCAATCCTTCCCAAAACCATTCCATCCCTTCCCAGGCAACTTTTCGCAGACAGATAATATCCATTAATGCCCTGCATGGCTTTGCCACCAGCATTAACTGTTCGTCAACCCGGACCCTGTTCACCAGTTCCAGAAAAAAACCCGACCGAATGGCAAGCGGTTGAAAACTATAGACGCCCAGCTTCTCATTTTCGTATCGCCGCGATTTTCGGCCCGGTGTTACACTTGCGGTGGTAAAAACCCTTTCAGGGATCCAGCCGTAAAAGGCCAATGCCGTTTCAAAAGAAATATAGCTCCCCGGGACAAGGGCCTGGGCCAAGGCAAAAGGGTGGCAGGGATAATCACGATATCGATCAGCCAGAACATATAGACCACGCTGAACCCGTACCAGCTCACCGCTCTTCATTGCACGATTAACCAGGCCGTAACGTCGTTCCGGGCTTCCATCGATTATCCGGCTGAGCTGTGCAGCCCTGATGAACCGGTTCGCAAGCCCCTGCGCAATAATCATCTCCGTCAAGGTTCTCATGAACTAAAAATACCTCAAACTTGCACAAAATGCAAGTTTGAGGTATTTTTAGTTCATGAGATATAATCACCCTTGTGTTTTGATCCAAGTATAATCATTATTTCTTTCTTCATTTTTTACCATCCTTACCATTCGCGGCTAACCCTTTTTTCTTTTACCATTAGTGTAATTCGTGTAATTCGTGGCTAAACTCTTTCTTCCCACTCTGCCAGCTCATCCCGCACGAGTTGCAGGGTCAACAACTTCTCCTTAATCTGCTCCACGCTCAACCGCTCCGTGTTATGGGAATTATAGTCTTCCGCCGCTGACACCTCTTCCCGGCCTTCGATAAAATACTTGTTGTAATTAAGATCACGGTCATCCGAAGGAATCCGGTAATAGCCCCCCAGGTCGTCGGCATGGGTCATTTCCTCCCTGGTCAACAGGGTCTCATACAGCTTCTCTCCATGCCGGGTACCGATAATCTTGATCTCATTATCCGCGTTAAAAAGTTCCTTGATAGCCCGGGCCAGGTCACCGACTGTTGAGGCCGGCGATTTCTGAACAAAGGTATCGCCCTGCCGGCCATGGGTATAGGCATATAAAACCAGGTCAACCGCATCATCAATGGACATGAGAAAGCGGGTCATGTGCGGATCAGTCACCGTTAACGGCTTGCCTTCCTTGATCAGCTTGATAAAAAGAGGAATTACTGAGCCGCGTGAAGCCATGACGTTGCCGTAACGGGTGCAGCACATGGTGGTCTTGGCCGGGTCGGTAAACCGAGACTTGGCCACCATCAATTTTTCCATCATGGCCTTGGATATGCCCATGGCATTTATGGGATACACCGCCTTGTCCGTACTCAAACAAATAACCTTTTCCACCCCTTTTTCCACCGCAGCATTAAGCACATTCTCCGTGCCCAGCACATTGGTTTTCACTGCCTCCAAAGGATAGAATTCACAGGATGGAACCTGTTTCAGGGCCGCAGCCTGGAACACATAATCGACCCCTTCCATGGCCGTTGCCAAACTGTCCGGATCACGGACATTACCGATATAAAATTTCAGCTTGGAGTTAGCCAGGCTGATCCGCATGTCTTCCTGCTTTTTTTCATCCCGGCTGAAGACCCGGATTTCCTTGATATTCGTATTGAGAAAACGATGAAGTACGGCGTTACCGAAGGTGCCGGTGCCGCCGGTTATTAAAAGTGCCTTACCATCAAACACGGTCATCTCTCCTAATTAAATCGGCCCTGGAGCAAACATTCACTTTGCATTATTTCAGCTCACCGCAAATGCTATGATATGCCTTCGCATGCTTTTCTGCACATATCGATATATGTAGATTGTTCACAGCGATCTCTCTTGCCTTCTCTCCATAGCGTATCCGTCTCGACTCATCCTGAATCAAAGCCATCACTTTATCTGCCAAAACATCAACATCACCAACTTCAGCGATTTTTCCGGACTCCCCGTTTCGAACATAAACAGGTACGTCACCAACGTTGCTAGAGACAATAGCCTTGCCCATACTCATTGCTTCCCAAACCGAGATAGGAGAGGATTCAGCGTACGATGTACATAGATAAATATCAAAATGATCCAGCAGTGACCTGATATCATTTACGGCCCCGATAAATTCTACATTCGTTACACCAAGTTCATCACAAAGATGTTTTAGTCTTTCATAGTGGTCTTGTTGTCTTTGATATATTTCGCCAGCTACAACAAAAACAACATTTTTTGTAATCAAATTAATCTTAGATGCGACTCGTATTAATATGTCGACACCTTTTATAGGGTTAACATTGGCGACCGTCCCTACAACAAATTTCCCTTCCCATCCATCATATGCTGCAATCTCTCGTTCATCTCTCACCCCAGGCAGAAAATAATCGGTATCCACTGGCGCAGGAATAACGAATATAGGTCTACTTGTACGGATCATCGATTCATAATATTTACGTGAACGTTCCGAAGCAAAGATATAGGCATCAACTAATCCGCTTAACATGAAGAATATTTTACGGAAGAACCAAGGCATGGAGGTATCGTTCAAGTGCCAGACCACTTTTCTGCCCGCCAACTTTCCAGCAATCACTCCTTTGTATTGCCAGCTTCCGCCACTGACGTGAATGAGATCAAAATTTTCCTTGCGAAAATAGCGAACAAGCTGCAACACTTCGTACCAGGAAAAAAAAAGGTAGCGTAGCGCTACCCTCACCTCTTTGGTAATTCTACTCAAGTTAAATATCTTATATGGGATGTCACATTCTTCAAGCTTTGCCCGAAAGCGCTCGGAATTTTCAAGCGGCAAGACAACAGTCGTCTCAACGCGGGACTTTAGCGCGCACGCTACATTGGCAATCCGCACCTGCGGACCACCGAGTTTTCCTTCCTCAATGATATTGGCGACACGAAGCTGCCTGACTGGACCATTCACGCCCATTTGGTACCGCGAAAGATCTTATGCTGTGCAATGTTGGCTCTATGGCGCAATACAAATTCCATCATCTGCCCCAAGGCCGTATCCGTCAGCAGGTTGGGTGACAATCCCAAATCAAGCAGTCCGGTATGCTGAGGATTATAATAATGTTCCTCCAATTCCTTGCGGGGATTTTCGATATTTTTGATTTCAACATCGATCCCCAATTGCTTACCGGCACTTTGCACTTTGCCTGCTAATTCATTGACGCTGAACGTCTCGGTAAACTGGTTAAAAATACGCAGCTCACCATTTCTCGCCGGGTTTTCCAAGGAGAGGCGCACACAGTTGAGTGTATCTTTGATATTTAAATAACCGCGTGTCTGCCCACCCTTTCCATATACAGTTAACGGATAACCAGCCACCGCCTGAACGATAAAACGATTAAGAACAGTGCCAAACAGCTCATCGTAGCTGAACAGTGTCAGAAGGCTTGCATCCACCTCTGATTCACCGGTAAAAATGCCATACACCGGCCCCTGCATCAGGTCGGTGACCCTCAGGTCCCACATTCGTACATAATACCACAGCAGATCGGTATCCATGATCTTGGTAGTATGATAAAGGCTGCCGGCCTGCCGGGGATAGAGAAATTTCTCCTTCCGCCCCTTATGTTCGATATCGATCCAGCCCTCTTCGATGTCGATGTTGGGCGTACCGTATTCGCCCATGGTACCGAGTTTGACGATATGGGCATCAGGACAGAACTCGCGCACCGCGAAGATGACGTTGGCGGTAACGCCCAGGTTGTTGTTGATTGTGAGAGTGGCCGCTTCACGCCGAAGCATAGAATAGGGCGCTGAAGGTTGCTCGGCATAGTGAATAATGGCCTCTGGCTGAAATTCCTTAAAAATCCGAGCAATGAAGTCCCAGTGGTTGAGATCTCCGATGCAGATAACAATTTCCTTGCCGGTATGTTCTTTCCATAACCGTATTCTTTCGTTCAAGTTGAGACAGGGGGAGAGCGACTCCACGTCCTCTTCTCGCATCAGGTTGCGGCGCAGATAATTATCAGCTACTGCGACTTCATGTCCCTGGGCGGAGAGGTGCATGGCGGTGGGCCAGCCAAGATAGCCATCACCGCCGAGGATCAGAACTCGCATAGTTATTTTTCCTCCTTATCGCCAGGCCAGTAACGGCTCGAGGTGTCTTCAACCGGATTGCCAAGCAACTGGTTATCTCTCAGAAAGGCACGAATCTTATCGACACCGAGCGATGTCTCAACCGCTGAGACATAGGGAATATCGACTGTCTTGCTGACGATACCGGGGTAATCATAGGGAATATCCTGATAGATGCCCCGAAAGGCGGGAAGCACGACGAAGTAATTCTCCAGCTCCACGGAACGGCGGGTTTCTTCCTCACTCATGAGTTCTTCGTAGAGTTTCTCTCCTGGCTTGGTGCCAATCTCAATGATCTCGATATTGTCAGGTCTTTTGCCATAAAAAGGCGCCAGTTCTTCGATCATAGCCTGGGCCAGGTCGACAATACGGATAACCGGCATTTTCGTGACAAAGACCTCGCCGCCTTGCGCGGCGTTACAGGAATCGATGACCAAGTGTACTGCTTCTTCGATGCTCATAACAAAGCGGGTCATTTCATGATGCGTGAGAGTTACCGGACCTCCTTTTGCAATCTGGTTATGAAAGATGGGTACAACTGAACCATTTGACCCCAGTACATTGCCGAAACGAGTGGAGGTAAAAACAGGGCCACGACCACGTTTGCTGCTGTTGGCAGCGGTCATCAGCCGTTCTCCCATCAGTTTGGATGTGCCCATGACATTGGTGGGATTCACCGCCTTATCGGAGCTGGTGAAGATAACATTGTCCACGCTGTTGACTTGAGCGGCGGAGATAATATTCTGCACGCCAAGGATATTGGTCTGCACCGCCTGCTCCGGTGACCGTTCGCACAAAATGACATGCTTGAACGCAGCGCAATGAAAGACAATGTTGACGCCGGCCATCCTGTGGATCAATTCATCCCTGTCCCGTATATCGGCAACGAAAAAACGCGCCCGATTGTCGTCCAGGTACCGTTGATCGAGGAAAAAGAGCTGACTTTCATTATTGTCGATGCCGATCACCTCGGCAGGAACATAGAGGGGGTTGGTTAAAAGTTGTTTGACCAACTCCGACCCTACCGTGCCACACGCTCCCGTGACAAGGATGGTTTTATCTTTGAGTAATGTTTTCACTGTACTCCCGTTTTTTTCTTAACAAAATAATCAACCGTTCGTTGCAATCCTTCTTCCATGGATACACCGGGGGTCCATCCCAGTCGTTTGCGCGCTTTAGTGGTATCGGAGAAGTTGCGCTTGACATCGCCCAGGCGCGTCTCGGCATTGATGATCTTGATATGATCGATTCCTGCCTTTTTCAGGGCAGCAAGCAAACGCTCGATCATTTCTTCTATGGTAGTCTCCTTATTGGTAGCGATCTGGAAAATTTCTCCCCCAATATTAACTGCTGTCGCGGCCAGCATCACGGCGTCTATCAAGTCATCTATGTAGATAAAATCGCGGGTTTGGCTGCCATCGCCATAAATTTCCAACGTCTCGCCGTTAAGAGCGCACCGAATGAACTTGGCAACGACGCTGTTTTTGTGGATCGAGCCCGGTCCATAGACATTGCCGAAACGCAACATGACGGTGTCGATACCAAATGTACGATTATAGGCCGAGCAGTAACCTTCGCCCGCCAGTTTGCTTGCACCGTAGGGAGAGACCGGATGCGGAGGGAGTTCTTCGTGGATAGGAGGATCAACCTCCCCTGCGGGTGCACCGCTGGAGGCGAAGATGAAACGAGATATTTCATTGCTTCGCGCGGCTTCAAGGTAATTGAAAGTGCCAATCACATTGGCCATGCAGTCTGCACGCGGATTCTGAACAGAAGGGCCAACGCCGGTATTGGCGGCAAAGTGAACAATGACATCGCAACCTCGTGTAACCACCATGGCGAGAAGATCATCAAGGATATCGCCAACAACCAGCTCGACTCCCTTGGGTGCGCCGTGTATCTGACTTGAAGCAATCTCGGTAAAGGCCGCCACTTGCGCAAGGTCATTACGGCTGCCAGTGGTCAGGTTATCAAGCACCCGAATAGCATGGCCACCTTGCTGTTGCAGCCTTTGAATAAGCGCGGTGCCGATGAACCCACAACCGCCGGTGATTAACCAATTCATATGAAGTATCCTCTCGCCTTGTGTGGTTCTGCCCTGGAGATTTTCACCCCTTGCTCCTTGCGGAAACCTGATGCCCCGGGATCGAGCCAAGCTATCATGTTGTTTATTCGGAATAAATCAGTATCACACGAATTCTACAATTCTCGGAGAGTATAAGTAGGTTGCCTGTTTATGCCCAATTGACCATTCACCTATTTAATTTTACGTGGTCTTCGAGCTAAATGCACCTTAAGGGAAGAACCAACCGCAATCTTTTTTATAATCTCGACTCCTCGCTCTACAGGCCATTCTACTGCTGTATGCCTTGCCCCTTTGCCCATTTTATCTATTTGATCAGGGCGTTGAATAAAAAAACTCATTTGCTCGGCCATTTGTTCAGTATCACCAGTCGTATGAATAAAACCGTTAATACCGGGTTGAATGCGATCCAACGCTGCCATAGTTTTGTCAGAAGCCATTACGGGTTTACCCTGTGCCATTGCTTCCAGGACAACCACGCCATACGGTTCCCATAATGCAGGATGTATAAAAACATCTGCCTTCTTGATCTCTTTTTGAATAAACGCAGGGTCCTGCCATCCCCAAAATTTAATCATCTCTGTTATGTTTAATTTTTTTGCCAGGCCTTCTAAAGTATTCCGTTCTGGGCCATCACCAAATATCCAATATTCCATATTTTTCTGTTTAACGGAAAGAACGGCCTTGTCAAAAGCCCTAATTGCCAAATCATAGCCTTTTATACGATCCAATCGACCAATGGAGAAAAAAATTGTCGATGTTTTTGTAATAGCCTTATCGTCGTCCCATTCTTGGGGCAATTGCGTCCAATACGGAAAATTGAAAATTTTTTCTTTGGAGCATCCTATGTTCTCCAATGCTTCACACCCTGGTTTACCTGTACCCATGACGGCGACCGCATTATTAAATATGATTTTTAACCAATGCGATCGCAATTTATCCTTTAGCATCATTCTGTGTTTTTCAACATTTGGCGTGTCCGTCCATAAAATAAAAGGCCGCTTTCGAATCATCAATATGTTCAAAACAGCCCATATAGTAAAATTGTTCCATCCCCCCAAAACGAACAAACTATCTTCATCCTTCATCGCCAAGGCGATCAACTCCCAATCCAACCCAAAGGTCTTATTATAATAGCGCGATGGAAATCCTTGTGCCATCGGCCGATTCCAAGGATGCGAAGCAAGGTACTTTTCCTTGAAATGCACCTTAAGATTAATTGCTGAATTTGCGTCTAATGATCGAAACAGAAAATCATTATAGGGAGATGGTGCATTGCATAACCAATGGATACTATAACTCATGGCCTGATAATATTCCTTCGTTATCTACTACACATAGTTTTGCGCAAATTCTTAGAAATTGCGGACTCATAGAGCTTGACCCATTTGGGTCCGGCAATTTTTATGGAATACTTATCATGTATCAGTCGTTTAGCATTTTGTCCCATTTTTCTTAGCAACTCAGGATTGTTCAGCAATGAGATAACGGCTTCAGCAAAATCTACGCCAACCTCTCGCTCAAAACAATGCGTCCCGTCACGTACCTCTATACCCTCCAGTGACACCGATGAGGCGACTACTGCTTTCCCCAATCCCAAAGCATAAAGCACCCTCGTTTTAACACCCGTGCCAGACCGATCCAGAAAAACTATCACGTCAGACTTCATAAGCTCAGCACAGTAATCTTCAACCCATTCCAAAAAACGAATTCCTGTAATATTTATAATTCTTTCCCTTAACTTCACAGGGGCATTCCGACCCAAAATAATCATCTCAACATCAGGACATTTCTGACAAATAATAGGATAATCAATAGATAAAAATGCAAGCAATCCTCCTGCAATATTTTCAGCACTAAGTGCCCCCGTGAATAAAATTCGTTTATTATCTGATAAAGAACAAGAGGTTCTATTTGGATATCGTAATATATCATCGGATACTACATGCTCAATACATTCAACATCAGATCCAGGCACATGAGCAGACAGGTAATCTCGCTCCAATTTTGAAACCACGTGGACTTTAGAAAACAATGGCAATATATTGCGCTCAAAGCGAGCAATTGACCGCGAAGCTAATAATCGATAGCTCTTACGCCAAAAGCAGCGACTTGCTATCGCAGCACGCTTATAGGCCAAGGATACTGCATCAGTAGTGGAAATCACAGTTGGGACAGACTGACACAAATAGACGTAAGGAGCCACTCCTAGTGCATCCAAATGCACGACATCATAATAGGTAGCCCCCAAGGCCTCCTTCACCTTTTTGGCAAAGGCCTTATCATCCCATCTCGCTAAAAAAACAGGTTCCCCACGCATAAGATGAGCCAGCCTGCCCATTTGCAATTTAAGGCCAGAACATAAAGGTAAAAGATTTAATATCCGAACCTCTGGGACTTTTTGTTGAAACTCCCTTGCATGTAAATCATTATCGCCAAAACTCAATATGTGACATTCGTGGTTCTTCGCCATGTATGAGATCAGATTGAAAAGCTTCACTCGAACGCCATTAGTCGGTGGATACGGAAGGTCTTGAAGGAGATAGAGGATTTTCATTATATATTTTCTTCTAGCTGGCATTACCAGATGCGTATACATTTAAATCATTATCGACCATCTCTTTTATTAGTGACTCAAATGATATTGTATTACTCCAACCTAATATTTTTCTTGCCTTTGATTCATTAGCTTGCAAAAGCATTACTTCTGAGGGCCTGTAAAAAGTTTTATCTATTTCTAAAAATTCATAAGGATTAAGTTCCAAATAATTGAATGCGGTTTCCAAAAAATCCCTTACTGAATAGCACTTTCCCGTGCCTATTACATAGTCATCAGGCTTTTCCTGTTGTAGCATTAACCACATGGCTTTTACATATTCTTTTGCATGCCCCCAATCACGCTTGGCATCTATGTTCCCTAATTTGATCTTATTTTCTAAGCACAATTTGATTCTTGCCGCATGCGATGTTATCTTGCGCGTAACGAACTCAAGTCCACGCCTCGGGGATTCATGGTTAAAAAGTATTCCACTTGAGGCATGTAAGCCATAAGCTTCCCGGTAGTTCTTGGTTAAGTAAAAACCCGCAACCTTGGAAATCCCATAGGGAGATCTTGGATTAAACGGTGTATTTTCATCTTGCGGTGTTTCTTTTACCTTACCAAACATTTCACTTGAAGCAGCAAAGTAAAATCTACAATTAGGTGCTTTTTGTTTCAAAGCTGATAAAATATAATGCGTTCCATTTATGTTTGAGTTAATAGTCGAAAATTCATCTTCAAAAGAATAACTCACGAAACTCTGGGCAGCCAGATGATAACACTCATCCGGTTCAACTTCTTCAATGACATTAAATATGCTGGCGTAACTTTCCAGCGAAGCAGCGTGAAGAGTTATCTTGTCTAAAATGTGCTTTATCCTCCACAAACGATGC
>VAPK011080816.1_pt1 | contig 10756 bp, 5 predicted proteins | sample 3395031 | NCBI WGS metagenome assembly VAPK01 (sample SAMN08290443, study PRJNA428436) | hydrothermal vent metagenome | isolation source: Deep-sea hydrothermal vent chimney 1 | place: Pacific Ocean: Juan De Fuca Ridge
CCATTTTGAACAAGATAGTTTACTCGATGCTATCGATGATGAAGAAGCAAGGCAAAAACCTCTAAAAAAGGTATCTATTTAATCCGGTCACGCCATAGCACAATTTGATGTGACTGGGTTAAAAAAAATGGCGCCGTTTTATGGTTATGATTGCCAAACCGTGGAAAAAAAACCGTCTCCTGAGAAAAATCCATCTCAGAAAATTTCTGTCCGTTCATCCTCTGAGAAAATATGGGATCATGAGTCAGGTGTAAACCCTGAACCGGTTGATGAAACGTTTTATTACGTGACCAAGCATCGTTCGGTGGCAACCCATGAAAGTAAAACGATTTCCCCTGATTGGTTTAAAAACAGTAAGGCGTTTACTGAACAAATCAGGGCTGATCTTAACGCAGCTCCTCCCCCGCGATTACCGTTAGTGCCATGGGCGCGTCTTTGGCCGTTTTTGCGGGTTGCATTGGGGGGGAGTTATCCGGGGCGGCAATTGGATGTTGATAAGTTGGTGAATCAGATTGCGCGAGGCCAATCGTTATGCCGTTTAAGTTATCGCCCACGAAAATCCTGGGTGTTTCGTTGTCAAATCATTATCGATTATAACCCTCGTTTATTGCCGTTTTTTGATGATTTAATCGTTTATGTGAACAGTTATTGGACTTGCGTGGTCGACAAGGACTGGATATTGTGATGTTTGAACAAGGGCCAACTGGACCTTGTCGACTTTGGCGTGATGTTTGTGTCGAAGATTTGCCTTATTGGTTACCTGAACCGGGGACGCCGGTATTGGTCCTCAGTGATTTGGGTTGTTTGACCGACCAAGTTGAAACCCGCCAGGCCTGGTGGCATTTAGGGCGACGTTTACGAGTGGCAGGTCTTAAGCCGGTGGCTTTAATGCCTTGTCCGCAACGGTTGTGGACTCATGAGTTAATCCAATATTTTTATCCAGTTTGTTGGGATCGGGGATATCGGTTTGCTCGCCAGTGGCAGGTCCCACGGTGTTTGCCTGCGGGAGATGAAAACCCCAATAGATATCACGGTACAGACGAGTTATTAACCTTGTTATCTCCTGCCATTCGGGTTGAACCTGCCTTATTGCGTGCGGCCCGTTATTTATTGCCGCGAGATATGGCCAATGTCGGCAGTGAAGCGGCCTTGTGGCAACACCCCGATGTGATGACGGATTCAACGGCCTTGGCTTATGTGCCTCAAGTTATCAGTCAATACCGGCAGGCTTTTCAACAAAAGCTTTTAAGCGCAGAGGCCGGCACTAACCACCCCTGGGTCCAAGTGGTTGAGCTATTAAAACAGTATCATGCCCATTTGTCTCCGGCCATCAATGATGAGGAACAGCGCAATTGTTTTGATTTATTGGGTGAGTTGGCGATCGCATACGATCCAACATTTATTGAAAGTATGGTTAAAACTTTGTTTGCCAATCCCCAAGACGTTGGCTTAAGATCTTGGGTTAGGCGCGTTGCAACACGTCAATTAGAAGCGTCATGGCAACAATATGAGCCGCTGGCGGCGGCATGGGCTAAGGTTAATAAGGCGTGCTTACAAAGTGATAAGTCAACGTCGCTGCCGCCAGGGTTTGATATCAAAAAGGTGGCTTGGGTGTTGGGTGAACCTGCTTCGTCATATGTTTATGTTTTGCGGCAAGTTGGCCAGACTTTGATATTGTCGCCAGCTGATGATGCATTAAGTCATGTCTCGGCCAGTCACTTTGTTACAGGCAGTCCGATTGTTGAGCTGACCTTGGGAGGTAGGCAATTACAATGGCAACAACAAATCGAGAACGATGTTGACAGTGAAACATTAAACCATTGTATTACGGTGCATGATGATTCTGTCATCACTCTGCCTGTGCCAAAAAACGTAACATTCAGTCTTTTTTCTGACCGTGATGAATTCACTATCGCGAGCCTGACAAAACCCTACTGGGCAACTGCCATCGGTCGTGATGGTTTGGGCTTGTTTGTGGAATTTGTTGAGGGCGAGGGTCGGCGTCGTGCTTATTGGATGAATCCGGGTTTGTATCCAGTGAAAGATTTAGCTGGGCGGGAAATTGGTTTGTTGTCGATTGAAACCGGTTATTTTCAAGATGAACAACAATTTCGAGTTTTTGATCAACAAGGTTTTGTACAACCGGATTGGGCCGATGAGATTGGTTTGGATGAATATGGGTTATATGTCAGCTCTAGTATTGAGGGTGTGAGTCAGGTTATGCGATGGATAATGCCGGGACAGTTTATGATGGGCTCGCCGGAGAGTGAGGCGGGACATAATGATGATGAATTATTACATGAAGTGATTTTGACTCAGGGTTATTGGTTGGCGGATACGGCTTGTACTCAAGCGCTATGGCAGGCGGTAATGGGGGAGAATCCGAGTGGATTTAAAAAGGATTTAAATCCGATGGAGCGAGTGAGTTGGAATGATGCTCAGGAGTTCATCAAGCGTTTAAGTAATGAGCAGTCAGGTTTGGATTTACGTTTACCTAGCGAGGCGGAATGGGAATATGCTTGCCGGGCGGGAACCACGATGCCATTTTGGTTTGGTGAAAATATTGCCCCGGAACAAGTCAATTATGATGGTAACCATCCTTATGCAGGAGCTAAAAAAGGGTTATATCGAGAACAAACGGTCGAAGTTAAATCACTGCCCTGTGATAGTTGGGGGCTTTATCAAATGCATGGTAATGTATGGGAATGGTGTGCCGATTGGTATGGTGAATATGCAAACAGGACATTAATTGACCCACAGGGGCCTGATCAGGCCACTCGGCGTGTGTTGCGCGGTGGTAGCTGGATCGACGTCGCGGGGTACTCGCGTTCCGCTAAGCGTGATCGCTACGTTCCTGATGACCGCAACGACTACATCGGCTTGCGGCTGGCCCGAGGTTAATAGCCCAGGTTTAGGGAATAGAAAAAAGAAACAAGAAAAATAGAGCGAGCAAGCCCGGCGGCGTCAGGGGCATCTCTTATTTCCATGCGTCTATCCACTCTCGATCCCACGCTCCTGCGTGGGAATGCAGATTCAGCGCTAGTCAGTAGATACAATGACGCATTGTATGCACCAAAAAACGGTGAGTTATTCTATGTTGGGTTTATTTAAACGCCTTATGGTGCTGCAAACACTGGCTCTCAAACGCTACGAGAAATGTAAACAGGCGTTAATTTTTAACGATAAAGGAAATAACACATGACAGCGGCAGATAATCAACCGGATTGGGATGCAATAGCGGAGAAGTTTGATTTATGGTTACCTGCGATTGCGCCGGTAGGTGAGAAGTTATTAGCGGTTTTGGATGTTCAGTCAGGCATGCAGATTTTGGATGTGGCTTCTGGCACGGGTGAACCGGCACTTACTTTGGCGCGACGTTTTGCCGGTGAGGTTAATATTCGTGGCATTGATAGCGCTGAAGGTATGATCAAGGTGGGCCAGAAAAAAGTCCTTGCGGAGAAATTAAAAAATATCACCTTTCAAACCATGTTCTCTGAGCAAATGAGTTTTGCTGATGATCGCTTTGATCGTATTTTATGCCGTTTTGGGGTGATGTTGTTTGAAGATCCGCAACAGGGTTTAAAAGAAATGTGTCGGGTATTAAAACCCGGTGGTAAAACGGCGATGGCGGTGTGGAGTACTCCGGAAACCATGCCGACGATGTATTGGGCGTATGAAGCCTTTAGGTCGCTGATTCCAGAAGAGGCCTATCCTCCGTTAATGAAAGTGACTTCCTTAGGTGCCGTTGGTGTGCTGGATGGCATGTTAACCCAGGCGGGGTTTGCCGAATATGATATCGAGTCCCATACCTTCCATTATCAGTTTGAATCGTTTGAACAGTATTGGGACTTGGTGGAAGCCTCAGACATTTTGAAAATGCAATACGATTTGTTATCCCCCGAACAACGTGATTTGGTGCGCGATGAGGTGGGGCGGTTTGCCAAGGATTTTGTCACCGATCAAGGTTTGGTGATTCCCCATGATTATTTATTGGCAACCGCGGTTAAGCGTTAAATTTGTGCATCCCTGCGTGCGACTGAATGAGTTTCAGTGCTAGATCTGCATTCCCTAAGCATCTATTTCAACCGGCTGGTTGTATTTTGATCGCGCACTTCATTAACGGGAATAATTATTTTTCATACGTTGCTAAGTCATTGGTACCATATCCTGCTTCTGGATGTTCTGAATCGCTGTCCACTTCGTGTATTCATGAAATATTTGTTTAAAATACTCATGACGTATTCAGATTTTTCTTGGAGAGGTCGTTAACCGTTAAAATGATAGAAAAGTAACTAACGTAAAAGTGGATGGCAATGTTAACAAACTCGACGAAAACTACACAGCAAAGTACAGCCGATGTAAAAATAGAATCCGTCTTGGATGGCGCAATGACGCCAATGATGATGATTGATCAACATTTTGACATCACCTATGTCAATCGTTCGACAATTAATATGTTGTCAAAACATCAGGATACTTTACAGGCTATTTTTCCGGGATTTGATGCGACTCATTTGGTAGGGATAAATATTGATATGTTCCATCAAAACCCATCTCACCAGCGTCAAATTTTGAGCAATCCCAGTAATCTTCCGTATCGAACAGACATCAGTCTTGGGCTATTGAGGTTTGAACTGAATATTTCAGCCGTGATTGATGATCACGGTAATTATTCTGGAAATTTTCTAGAATGGTCAGATGTGACTGAATTACGTGCTAGTGAAGAAGAAAAAGTGGATATTAGTGGGCAGATAAATGCGATTAGCAAATCACAAGCCGTGATTGAATTTAACATGGATGGAACGGTCATTACAGCTAACGATAATTTTCTCAATGTGATGGGTTATACATTAGCCGAGATTCAAGGACAGCACCATCGCATGTTTGTTGATCCTCAGTTTAGCGAGACGAGTGAATATCGTCAATTTTGGGACAAACTGAATCGAGGAAAATATGAAGCCTCTGAATATAAACGAATAACAAAGCAGGGCAAAGAAGTGTGGATTCAAGCCTCTTATAATGCGATTCTTGATTTAGACAATAAGCCATTTAAAATTGTGAAATACGCCACTGATATCACCGAACAAAAATTAAAAAATGCGGACGCCGCTGGGCAAATTGAGGCGATTGGTAAATTGCAAGCCGTGATTGAATTTAATATGGATGGAACAATTATTACCGCCAACGATAATTTTTTGAATGCACTTGGCTATCAATTGGGTGATATTCAAGGCCAACATCATAGTATGTTTGTCAAACCAGAATATAAAAACAGCCATGAATATCGTCAGTTCTGGGAAAAATTAAATCGTGGAAATTATGATACAGCAGAATATTTGCGAATAGGTAAAGGAGGAACAGAAATTTGGATACACGCGTCTTATAATCCAATTTTTGATTTAAATAACAAGCCTTTTAAAGTCGTGAAATATGCGACGGATATTACCGAGCAAAAAAATGCAGAGAAAGAAATTGCAAGTATGATTAGCGCGGCTTCTCAAGGCGATCTTAATGAGCGGATTGATGTAGCGCAATATTCTGGATTTTTAAAAGGTTTAGCAGAAGGAATGAATCATTTATTTGATGCCGTTGTGAGTCCTATTCGTGAAAATAATCGGGTGATGAGTGCGCTATCTACCGGTGATTTGCGAGAAGAAATGACGGGGGAATTTGATGGTGAATATGCAGAAATGCAAGAAGCATTAAATTTAACTGTGGTTAACCTGCGAGATATGGTGGGTAAAATTAAGCTATCTTCAGGTAGTATTGTCTCTGCAGCGAGCGAAATTGCTGAAGGTAATACAGATCTGAGTCAGCGTACCGAAGAGCAGGCTTCATCCCTAGAAGAAACAGCATCAAGTATGGAAGAGCTAACTAGTACGGTTAGGCAAAATGCAGATAATGCGAAGCAAGCAAATCAGCTAGCTTTAGAAGCGAGAGAGCAAGCAGAAAAAGGAGGAGAGGTTGTTAAAAAAGCGGTAGTTGCCATGACCAAAATTAATACGAGTAGTAAAAAAATTGCAGATATTATTGGTGTGATCGACGAGATTGCTTTTCAAACAAACTTGCTTGCATTGAATGCGGCGGTTGAAGCGGCTAGAGCGGGTGAGCAAGGTCGAGGTTTTGCCGTCGTCGCGGGTGAAGTTCGAAATTTAGCGCAACGGTCCGCAAGTGCTGCAAAAGAGATTAAAACATTGATTCAAGATAGCGTATCAAAAGTGGATGATGGGTCCCAGTTGGTTGATCAATCAGGAAAAACGTTGGATGAAATTGTCAACTCGGTGAAAAAAGTGAGTGATATCATTGCCGAAATTTCGGCAGCGAGCCAGGAACAATCAACGGGTATTGATCAGGTGAATAAAGCGGTCGCTCAAATGGATGAAGTGACGCAGCAAAATGCGGCATTAGTGGAAGAAGCCGCGGCGGCCAGTGAATCCATGGATGAACAAGCAAGAGGTTTACAAAATCTCATGGATTTCTTCACCATTAACGATGGAATGTCATCAGTCGGAGCAAATACTACGAGGGCTCCATCGATAGCAAGAACGCCTCAGGTAATCTCGGGTCGTAAAACGCCCCCACCGGCTTCGACTAGTGCAACCGAGTGGGAAGATTTTTAAGTCAGTGGATCAGGCGGTAGCCCGAAAGCACCGCCTTCCTGTTGTTGCAATGGGGTCGATTTCCCATATTTTCCAGCGTATATCTTTCTTGTACTGAGCGATCCTCGAGCCATATAGCGCCTTCTTGATTTCAAACTCTCCGCATTACGCGCTCAATCAATTCCCCTATACCAAATTTATTTTTATCTAACTGATAAATATCATTATTAAAAATAAACTCTTGATGTAAGCTATCTGTAAGTCTGATGACGGCAGTCTGCCAAGCAATCCATTTATCCTATAAAAATCAATTGAACGCAAGACTAAACGAAGAGAATAAATACTTAAACTAAGTGATTTGAAACTTTGTTCTTTCGAAGTATCTTGTTTATAAACGTTAAAAAATAAGTCGTGTCATAGTTACCTGATAAAATGAGTTATAGGTTATAGAGGTGGTATAAATATTCTACAAATTGTGTGAAATAAGCGAAATATTATTGACAAATTCTACCCATTCGAAAAAAACAATAAGTCAAGTTAGCGGTGATTGGGTGGCCATCCTTTAATTAATCGTAACAACACTTGTTAAATCATAGCAAGTGAAGGAGTATCAAATATGATTGTTTTAAACCGACATGGTTTTGCTCATGTCATTGTAGGGTATCGATGGGCGCTAGGGGTAGCGCTTTTCACCGGGTGTTTTATGGCCACTTACGCGCATACTGAAAAACCTGTGCCGGCTGAAAATGATCTTTCGCGATTGATTGGGTGGGTGGATGGAGATTTATTCGACAGGAAGATATTTGAAGATTTCTTCGGCCGACCCATTTGGCCTTTTCCACCAAAGAGTGAAGACCCTTTTCCGGCTGACGATGACCCTTCGCGATTTACCGACCTAGTAACTGGAGATTTATCCAGCGATTTGCCGGAAGCAAATAAAGGGGCTTTTGAGGGTGGTAATACCGGTACCTATGTGGATGTAGAAGCCGGCAATGTGGTGCAAGCCGATAAGCAACGGATCGATGGCACATTCAACGTGCCAACCAATGGTGCGCCAAGCCCGATGTTTGGTGCAAAGGCATTCACTCAGAAGATGTTGCGTTTCGAGGAGTTTGGGACAGAGAAACTCAAACTCCACAAGAAGAGGCCGCCGCGTGATTGGACGCCATTACCGACACCGATTGATATTCAGAGTGTACCTAATGGCGCGGCGCTCGAAGACTTTTTATCCCAGCGAATTTGGCCGATTCCCACTAAGTTTGCTAATGTTGCTGATTTAAACCCGTGGCAGTCTATGATTGAATCGTATGTGGGTCGCCCATTGAATACTCCTCCCGCCGAGGGGCGACCACCCGGTCTAGGTTGGTCCCATCAACGGTGGCGCGAATTTAAGCCGAAGCGCTACTTTCAGTCGGCCACTACGGGTTCTCGTGTGAATGGTGGATTTCGTGATAAAAAACAGAGGCACAAATATCGTAAAGGAGAGTTCGGGAAAAATGGACTCTACCATAATACAGCGGGTTTCCCTGGGACGAAAGGAACGACTGAGGGTATTAGTATTAAAATTCATCCGTACCTGCCTGAACAAAAGTATCAGTCATTGTGGACGTTCGATGGTACCCTGCCACCCAAGTTGCTGAATGTCCGCTATGGTGATCCGGTATTGTTTCGTCACTATAATGCATTGCCGATTGATGTGGCAGAGAATCGTGGTTTCGGTGTGCATACCCTTAGCACTCATGAGCACAACGGTCACAATCCGGCGGAGAGTGATGGTTTTGCCAATGCTTTTTACTTTCCAGGACAGTTCTATGATTACCGTTGGCCACTGCAGTTAGCGGGTTATGATTCGATTAACACCGGTGCTAAAGATAAACGGGCGGGGGCACCAGACGGTAGGGGGGGTATTAAGAAGATTCCAGGAGATTACCGTGAGACCATGAGTACCCACTGGTTCCACGATCATATGCTCGATTTTACCGCGCAAAATGTCTATAAAGGAAGTGCGGCAATGATGAACTACTATAGCGCGATTGATCGCGGTAATGAAAAAATAAATGATGGCGTTAACCTGCGCTTCCCCAGTGGTACCGCTTTGGACTGGGGCAATCGTGACTATGATGTTAATTTGTTGTTAGCGGATAAGGCTTGGGATAACGAAGGTCAGTTGTGGTTCAATCCGTTTAACCTCAAGGGTTTTATCGGTGATGTGATGACCGTGAACTGGCTCTATGAACCTTATCTTGATGTGCGTGCGCGCCAATATCGTTTCCGTATATTGAATGGTTCGGTGTCACGTTACTTTAAGCTTGCTTTAGTGGATGAGATGGGGCACCGGGTGCCGTTTTATATGATCGCTAACGATGGCAACGTCATGGAACACACGGTCTATTTTGAAAATGGTGAACTGCCTACTCAGGGCATCGCCGAGCGCTATGACATTATTGTGGATTTTAGTCAATTCAAGGCCGGCGATAAACTCTATATGGTCAACTTGTTGCAGCACAAGGATGGTCAAGTGACTGACAAGCCTGTTCCTCTGGATGATATCATCAGTGGTGCCTATCAAGCTGAAGAGGTCGATGATGATGGGGATGGTGTCGCTGACCGTTGGATCAATGGCGATCCCGTGGTGGGTAAATTTTTAGAATTTCGGGTGCATAAATTCCAAGGCAAGGATCGCAGTATGGACCCGGCAAAGTATGTAGCCGGTAAGAAGAAAATGATTCCGCTGAATAGACCGACTGAAGAGGAGTTGGCCAATGCGGTGCACCGTACTTTCGAATTTGAAAGACAGCCGACGGACGATAAGCCTTGGGTCATTGAAACCGATGGGGGCAAGGGCTTTGGGATGGATCCACGTCGTATTTCGGCGGCACCGTCTAAAAATTCCGGTGGTTTGGAAGTATGGCGTCTGGTTAATAGTGGTAACTGGAGTCATCCGGTTCATATTCACTTTGAAGAAGGTATTATCCTGCGTCGCAATGGCAAAGAACCCCCTGAATATGAGAAATGGGCACGTAAGGATGTGTATCGCTTGGGTCCACAACCCGACAGTGGTGATTTGATTGAGATCGCTTTGCGTTTTCGAGAATTTGCCGGTACCTTTATGGAGCATTGTCATAATACCCAGCACGAAGATCATGCGATGTTGCTACGTTGGGATATCGAGCATCCAGGACAGGTCAAGTTGATGCCGACACCCATGCCAACCTGGGATGGGGTGAGTTATGTGAATAGTGTGGCGTTGCCAACCTTTAGAGAGGGCGATGCCGTAGGTGAGTTTGGGCCGACCTTCGATCCTGTCTCCATCTGGGTTAAAAATATGGTGATGGGTGAGCTGGATGATATCAGAGATAAACCAATAGGTGATGCATTGTCAGATCCTCAGCCAGACAATGAACGTGGCACCGCGACTTTCTCACTGAGCAAAGGCATTAACATTGATGCCGAAGGTAATCATACCGAGGTTTGGTTCTTCTTGCATGATGTGAGTGATGAGACGATCGCTGAAAAAATGGGTCTTGCCTGGGCGGGAGGACTTTCGAATACGCCGGTGGCTGCTACCGCTGAAGCCCGTGTGTCAGAGAGTGGGTATTGGACTTTCTATGGTGATCTTCCGAATCCGGTTTGGGCGAATGATGAAAATCCCATCGGGATTCCGCCAGTCGATGACAATAATACCTACTCACCGTTGCGTCGTGTGAATTATGGTGGCAAGGATATGATTTTCAATGCAATCATTGTCCAATGGGGTGATCAACCGTGGGAGCGTAACCGAATCGACGAATCCTGTGTGGGCTTTCCGGATCTTCCGGCCAACACCAGTTGCACGTATAACGGCAACAAATGGGGCGGACTGCATGAATCCGGGCATTTAGTTGGGCTAGTGACCACCGGTTCGAATCCACACGTGACTTTTAAATTGCACAAGTCGTGGGCGGCCGAAGGAGATTATTTGCCGTATTACATTGTGGTGGATACCTTCCCACTAGGACCCGCAAAAGCGATGGGTATCCCTTATGTGCCGAAGCACCAATTTTTAGCGGCGGCGGCAGTACCGTTGATTCAGATCATGCCGCCCGCCCCGATACGGCCAAGCTATCCGCCGACACCCTCTGGCGGAAATGGTCTGCTCGGTGGTGGACCGCTCGGCG
>VAPK010071716.1_pt1 | contig 10755 bp, 11 predicted proteins | sample 3395031 | NCBI WGS metagenome assembly VAPK01 (sample SAMN08290443, study PRJNA428436) | hydrothermal vent metagenome | isolation source: Deep-sea hydrothermal vent chimney 1 | place: Pacific Ocean: Juan De Fuca Ridge
AAAGGGTTGTAAAACTTCCATTGCAATTTTCTTTGCAAGAGTTCCTTTGGGCAATCGTTCCAAAGGGTTTATTTCTGCAAAATCTTCTAACTTATATTCCTTCCACTCACTCATCACCACCACCGTTTTTTTCTGTCTGTGCAGAATCGCCCGCAGACAGGTCGTCCAACATCTTAACAGAGGTCCTGCACCAATATTTTCATCTGCTGTATAGCAATTTGATTAAGCCTTGTAAGTCTTTCGCTTTGCTTTAACCCTTCGTTAATAAAAACAGTATTCAGGTTTTCGAGATTCACCAGACAAACCAATTGGGTAACATTAGCATAATCACGGATATTTCCTTTTTTATCAGGGTTTTCGTCCCGCCACTCTTTAGCAGTTTTACCAAACAGAGCCATATTTAAAACATCGGCTTCGTTGGCATAAACAATACCTGTCTGTTTCGAGTTTAAATTTTCAGGTATTAAATTCTCTTCCGTAGGACTCATCATGGCATAAATACGAATCTTCAACGATCCCTGCTTCTGTAGGCTGTCCATGAGCAAAATATCATCTTTATCAAGCCCGGTATTGGTAACCGTAGTCAATCCCTGGGCAAAGAAAGCAGTTTTTCTGTGCTTCCAGCAAAGCTTTGGTTTTTTCTTCTTTGCTCAGTACCGGAATAAATGAAATCATCCGTTCCGCGGCATTGTCGATCAGCACGCCTGTAGGCTGACCGTTTTCAAGTACTACTTCTCCCCCGTCAATGTTGGTTTTCGCTGTGATTCCGGCAACTTTCAGCGCTTTTGAGTTGGCCAAAACAGCGTGTCCGTCAATGCGGGTCAGCACCACGGGATGATTGGGAAACAGGACATCCAGTTTGGCTTTGGTGGGATAAGCTTCATTATTCCAGTCGTTCTGGTCCCAGCCCCTACCCAGTATCCATTCCGAAGGGAATTGTTTTTGGTGATAGGCAACCACTTTCAATACGTCATCAAAGGATTTTGTCTCCACCAGATCTCCCCAGCGCAACAATCCTGTGCCGTAAAACAAAAAATGGCTGTGCCCGTCGTTGAAACCGAGATAAACAGCATGGCCTTCAGCATCAATATTTTCGGTTGCATCATAATGATCCAGGATATCCTTTTCAGAACCGACGGCAATAAATTTACCGTCTTTCACCGCAAAGGTAGTGGACATGTCAAATTTGGGATTCACAGTATAAATGCTGGCATGATGGACAATCAGGTCAGCAGGCTCTTATTGACAGGAAGTAAAAACCATAACACTGAAAATTAATAAGGTTAAGGATGTTAAGAGTTTTTCATGATCAAAGGTTTTGTTCTCAATTATTGATAAGAGCAAAAAACAACAGATTGCTGGTAAAATCAAATATGCTTGTGAGATTGTCTGCCGGCAGCCACCATTCTTCGCTTCTGGCAGATCGCAATGAACGCATTTCTCATTTTTCAAAGGACTCAAAAATTGCCAGTTATCTTTCTTTCAAAATCTCCTCGATGGTAGCAAACCGTTTCAAAACTTCACCTTCTTTGTATTGAACAAAGGTTCCGTTCTCAAAAGTAAAATAAAAATCATCCGGTTGTTTATCAGTTATATTGGTTACCTGCCAGCCTTTTCTCATCAGTGCTTTTTTCAGCCAGCGCGTGGGTGCGCCAGCCTGTTTTATATAGATCTTTTTCCCGGAAACAGGCTTACTCACACCAAAACGACCTTTTGATACATCGAAGCGAACATCCTGGCGATCAAAATAGTTGTTGATGGAACCCTGCCACACCATATCTTCAGGAATCCCTGTTTTAAAAGGTTTTTCACGATTGATTAACCAGAGATAATCGGCATAATCCAGGGCAATTTCAATATCGTGGGTGGTCATCAGAATACCTTTTTGATGTTCTCTTGCAAAAAAGGAAAGCCATTCCATAATCTCTATTTTCCCGGGGGAATCTACAAACGCCACCGGTTCATCCAGGAATAGAAAAGGAGTATCCTGAGCCAAAGCCCTAGCCAGAAGCATTTTCTGCTTTTCGCCGTCACTCAAGGTTTCAAATACTTTCTCTTTCAGTGAAGAAACACCTAACATCTCCAGCGTGTTCTCTATGGTTTCAACATCCTTCCGGTTTAACCGCCCCCAGAATGAAGCATAAGGAAACCTTCCCATGCTTACCACTTCATAAGCCGTGAGAAAACGATCAGAAAAACGGTCGGTCAAAACCACGGCAAGTTGCTTTGACAAAGCGCGCAGCGAAATATATTCCAGGGATTTCCCTGAGTAAGAAATTCTTCCTGACAAAGATTTTTGAAAACCGGATAAAGTACGCAGTAAAGTTGATTTTCCCGCTCCGTTTGGGCCCAAAAGACAGATCAATTGCCCGGGTTCCAGTCTGGCTGTAATGGCATTCTGCAAAACAAAAGTTTCCTTCTTTCCGGTTATGTAACCATTGGAAAGATTATCGATATGTAATACTGCAGATTCCAATTTTATCTGTTTAAAAGCCTAAAATGTTTTTAAATGTCTGTTTCTAAGCACCACCCAAATGATGACCGGTGCGCCCACCAGCGATGTAACCGAATTAATAGGTAGTGAAATGTCGTAACCCGGAAGCTTGGCTACCAGGTTGCAAAACAATGCCAGTGAAGCACCCATCAACACCGTTGCAGGGATTAAAACGCCGTGCTGTGAAGATTTAAAGAAACCCCTTGCCAGATGCGGAACAGCCAGTCCCAAAAATGCAATAGGTCCTGTAAAAGCCGTTCCAACTGCCACCAGCAGACCCGTTACAAGTATCAAAAACGTCTGAACTCGATTGGTACGGAATCCGATACTTTGAGCATAATGCGAACCCATCAGTAAAGCATTGAGCGGTTTCACAAAAAACAGCGTGGTTAACGTTCCTGCCACAGCGGTTGCCAATAAAAAGAGCGATTGCTGAAAGGTGGTTTTGGAAAAACTTCCCAATCCCCACAAAATATAAGTATGCAACTCATCGGAGCTGGTAAAATATTGCAACACACTAACTACCGCCGAAACAGCATATCCCACCATGATACCGATAATTAAAACTGTTATCACATTCCCTACCCGACCGGAAACATAAATAATAAGCGCAAGCACCAGCAAAGCACCAAAAAAAGCCGCCATCACAACTGTCAGGTTTCCCAGGAAAGGAAACTGTGCCATTTGAAATCCAAAAATACTTCCCGACATCACCACCAAGGCAACACCAAGACTGGCACCCGAACTAATACCCAATACCGAAGGTCCAGCCAGCGGGTTACGGAACAATGTCTGTAAAATTAGACCTGACAAGCTCAGGACAACTCCTGTTGAAAGGGCTGTAACTGCTTGTGGCAAACGATATTGGTTTACAATCACCATGGCTGCATTACCGGAACTTGGTTGATGAAACAAGGCGCTCAACACCTGCTTCCATCCCAACACCACAGAGCCAAACCAAAGGTTTGCAAAAAACAGCAACAACGACAATGACAGGAAAACAATAAACCAAAACCGGTGCCGGGTTGTAATTTGCATATTTTTATTTCAGCGTATAAATTTAAGGCAAAATCTTGTAATATTTGGGTTGATAGCCCGGAAGCAATTCAGGGTGGAATGCTTTGATAAAATCTGCCAGAACGGTTTGCGGTGCCAACGGACTGGTCTCGAAATAAGCCGTTTTTTCAGGATTGCAATAGATAATATGATGCTTTTGAAAGGCACTAAATTTTGTAAACAACTTATTTTCACCAGCCAATTCAGCATAAGAAGCCTTTACTCCAAAGGTTCCGGTAATCCGCCAGAAATCAGCATTTTGCGCTTTTTTAAAAACTGACTCAAAATTAAGTGGAAAACTGGATTGTTTTGGAACATCTTTCCAGAGATAATTACCGCCGGCATCTTTAAAGATTTTCGCAAAATAGCTGTCACCACCGGGCACATACCACTGTCCGTCGTAATATTTTCCCGAAAAAACTGTAGGCCTGTATTTGACGTTCTGAGTTAGCGCTTTCAACTTTAAGTACTGCGTTTTTATCTTGTTAAAAATGCTGTCGGCCTGTTTTTCCCTCCCGAAAAATGCAGCCGTAAATTTGATCCACTCTGCCCTTCCCAGCGGTTCAGGTTCCATATAATCCATAAAAGGAATGGCCGGAATAGATGACAAAATCACTGGTATTTTCTGTGCAGAATTGAAAGGGGAATAAAACAAAGCGTGCGGCTGCATTTCTATGATCTTCTCAATAAAAAAGTCGCCGTTTTGGGCAAGTTCCACTACTTTATGTTCTGCGTATCTTTTTAGAATCTCTTTGTCTTTCAAATACTTAATGTCTGAAACCCCCATCACGTTGTCGAGAAGTCCCAATTTTCGCATGGCATCCAACTGTGTGGCAGAGAAAATAGCCACTTTATTCATTGGAACGTGTATTTGGCCCTTTTGAGCTTTCCCTTTCGTTAGTTCGAAAGAAGCCAACAGTTTTCCCTTTTCCCAGGGATTGTAAACAACAACTTTTGTGTAATCAGGATAATGAAAAATGGCAAAACCTTTCGCAAATTCAACGGAATTTACTGTTTTGTTATCAATGAGGACACCATGTTTTCCTGAATTCGAATGACAACCGCCCAAGAAAACGGTCATCAGAACCATCAAACCCAGTAAGGGTAACTTTTTTACGCATTGTTTCATGGATGTTATCCTTCCCTTTTTTCAAGTTGGTTGCGCGTTTTTCTTTTCTCAAGAAGATACCATCCCACGATGCCGATCACCACCAAAACCGGAGAGATCAATTCAGCCTGGGTGATGTGATGGCCAAAAATATTGTAGGTATGATCCACACGGATATGTTCAATGAAAAACCGTTCTACCCCGTTAAATATCAAATAAATAAAAAAAAGTACGCCAGGCGTTTTGATCTTCTTACGGATGGACCACAGGATCACAAAAATAATGACCGCCATGGTAGTTTCGTAAATTGGAGTCGGGAAAACACCCTGAGGCAACTGCATGCAATGAGGCCCGAAACATCCAGGAATAGTAACACCTTCGTTGATGATGTTGTGAGGATAATTATAAGACCAAAGCCAATTGGGAAGGAAACTTAGCCAATGTGGTTTTGTAAAAGTATTTACGATGCCCCAGTCACCGTCACCCGCCACCTGACATCCGATACGGCCAATGCCGTAACCCAGGATCAATCCGGGTGCAACGCTGTCTGCCAGATGCTTCCATGGAATATGATGCTTTTCTCCGTACCAGATCAAAGCGACAGCTGCGAATATCAAGCCACCATAAAAAGTGAGTCCGCTAAAAGAAAAAAGCGAACTCAACGGATGCGCCAGAAACGATTGCCAGTTTTCAAGCTGGTCGAAGATCTTAGCGCCGATAATGCCAAAAACAGCCGCAATAAACACCATGGTCCAGGTGCTTTGATGCGGATACACTTTGATAATTTTTTCCACAGGAGGGGTCAGCTTTGCTTTATCTTTTTGATACCAGATATAGGAAGTATAAAACGCAGCAAAAACCAAACCTATCCAGACAGAACCTTCGGCAGAAAACAAAAAGTCCTGCGGATCATTTACAAAACGGCTGTAATCAGAAATGGCAGCAGGAAGCTTGAAAGCGAGGTAAAAAGTGACAATGAAATTGATCACCAGTTCTGTTGCTGAAGCAGGTTCCCCTTCAAAAAAATTTCTTTCAGTAGTTTTTAAAAGGCCTTCGTTCTCCTTCCTTTTCAACTCAAGATAAAGCAGATAAGCGCCTGCCAGAAAAGCCAGCGACACAAAAAATCCGTAACTCATGATGGGAAGATTGATGTGTGTTCCAAACAAGCTGTTGATCAGATCACTGATCTTCGGATACATATTTCAAAATTTTAATAAGAATACAGAAACCTAAAATGCAAATTTACATTTATTCATGAACTCTGTGAGATGGATCAACAACAGTACTTCTATATTTTCTTTGCCTTGTTTTATGAGCCTTTACTGATTTCTTTTTGCTTATTTTTGCATTGAAACAATCCGTAATCCGATGCAGTCTCCGTTAGCAGAACAATTAAGGCCCAGAAACCTGGATGAATTCATTGGTCAGGAGAAATTGGTGGGCAAAGGAGGTATTCTGCAAAAAGCTATCGATTCGGGAAAAATCCCGTCCATGATCCTGTGGGGACCTCCCGGCGTCGGAAAAACTACGTTGGCCAACATTATTGCCAATAAGCTCAGTCTTTCTTTTTATACGCTGAACGCTGTAAGTGCAGGCGTAAAAGATGTGAGGAAAGTCATTGACTCCGCATCTTCTTTTCAGGGAAACGTTATTTTATTTATAGATGAAATCCACCGTTTCAGTAAATCTCAACAGGATTCACTGCTGCATGCAGTGGAAACCGGGATTCTTACCTTGATTGGCGCTACTACCGAGAATCCGTCTTTTGAAGTGATCTCTCCTCTGCTTTCGCGATGCCAGGTTTATATTTTAAGCTCACTGGATAAGAGCCACTTAAAGACATTGATTAAAAGAGGTGTAGAGCGATTATCAGAAGAATACAAAATTAAAATTGATGTTAAAGAAGATGAAGCGTTAATGCGGATTTCAGGTGGTGATGCTCGAAAACTTTACAACGCGCTGGAGTTGTTCGTGCAACAGCAAAAAGACAGATCAGGCACGCTGGTAATAGACAACGAAAGTATCAGCAAATCCATTCAGGAAAACCTTTTGGTTTACGATAAACAAGGGGAAATGCATTACGACATCATTTCCGCCTTCATTAAATCAATGCGCGGCAGCGACCCAAATGCAGCTGTTTATTGGCTTGCACGGATGGTGGCAGCCGGCGAGGACCCTAAATTCATTGCTCGACGAATGCTGATACTAGCTGCCGAGGATATCGGAAACGCCAATCCCAATGCATTGTTGCTCGCCAACAATTGCTTTGATGCCGTGAATAAGATCGGCTGGCCTGAAAGCCGTATTATTCTTTCACAAACTGCTATTTATCTTGCATCTTCACCGAAAAGCAATGCGGCTTACAAGGCAATTGATGGTGCCCTGGCTTTGGTTAAAAAAACTGGGAATCTTCCGGTGCCTTTGCATTTGAGAAATGCGCCTACCAAACTGATGAAAGAGATCGGGTATGGAAAAGATTACGGCTATGCACACAGCTATGAAGGAAATTTTGTAAATCAGGAATTTCTTCCGGAAGCCATTACAGGAACTATTCTTTACGATCCGGGGGAAAATCCGAGGGAACAGGACATCCGGCAGCGATTAAAAGCGCTTTGGCAAAAAAAATATCGTTACTGAGTCACCTTTTCTTTGAAGGCTACGATCTTGTAATTTTTCACGATTGGAACAACCTTACTTGAATTTAATTTAAAAGTAAGATTCATCAGTTCATTATCCAGCAAGTTTCTAAGGCGGTTTCTGTGGGAAGATTTATCAATGTAGGTAAGCACGTCCGATTTAGCTACATTCCACTGATCCATGGCCATTTTAGCAGAATCATTATCTGTTACAAACTGATATTTCTCCATCAGAATTTCTGAAAGTGCTCCGGCGAACAAAGAATCCTCCATGTTGACAGTATTTTTCCACCCTGCACAAAAGATGATTACGTTTTTATCGCTTTTATGGATCCATTCAGCCACAGCATTAAGATTCAAAAACGAACCAATGATCACTTCCGAAGCTCCGGCGGCCTTTTTGATGGCTTTGGTTCCGTTGGTAGTGGAATAAACGATTTCTTTCCCTTTGAAAATCGGCTTGAAAAAAGAAGTCGCCGAATTGTCTAGATCAGCGAACCGGACTTTTTTCCCACCCCGTTCAGCAGCCACTATATAACCTAGACGTTTGAAAAACCGGGCAAACCGGATTCGCTTTACAGGAATAATGGCTTTGACACCATAATCAAGTGCAGCACAAATTGATGTGGTAGCACGAAAAACATCCACAACCACCACCACATAAGGTTTCTTAGTAATAAAATTCGTAAATAGTCCGGGTGCCAGGATGACTTCAATGGTCTTTTCTTTCTCCATGACAGAAATTTCTGGTTATACTTTGAAAAATGGCGGAGGAGTAACAACTGCCCTGGCCAGTTTATTTCTAATTTTAATAAAGATTTCTGAACCTTCTTTCCAATAGGGTTTGTCAAGATAAGCCAACCCTATGCTTTCATGCGTCAATGGGGAACTGGTACCTGAAGTAACATGTCCGATCACATTTCCCTCTGCATCTGCAACTTCATAACCATGTCTGGGAATGGCTCTTTCTGCCATCACGAAGCCTTTCAAACGACGCGGCACGCCATTCTTTTTATGATCTTCAAACAACGCACGATCCAGAAAATTATTTCCATCCGTAAACTTGGTAATCCAACCCAATCCGGCAGCGATCGGTGATGTAGTATCGTCAATCTCATTCCCGTAAAGGCAAAATCCAGCTTCCAACCTCAGAGTATCGCGAGCTCCGAGGCCAATGGGTTTAATTCCGAATTCAGCTCCAGCTTCCAACACGGCAGCATAAACCTTTTCTGTAAATTCATTGGGCATATAAACTTCGCAGCCTCCTGACCCTGTGTAGCCTGTTGTAGAGAAAATAACATTCGGAACCCCGGCAAATTCAAGTACTTTGAAAGAATAATATTCCATGTCCATAACAGGTTCATAAGTCAGTTTCTGCATGGCCTTCAATGCCAGCGGTCCCTGGATGGCCAACTGGGAAAAAGCGTCAGACGCATTGGTAAGGTTGGCGTTTACACTGTTTTGGGCCACCACATGATTCCAGTCTTTTTCAATATTGGAAGCATTTACAACCAGTAAATACTTTTCTTTATTAAAACGATAAACCAGCAAATCGTCCACTATTCCCCCTTTTCCGTTAGGGAAACAACTGTACTGAACTTTTCCGTCGAAGAGGGCGGAGACTTCGTTGGTAGTGATTTTCTGCACCAGTTCAAAAGCATTAGGTCCTTCAACCCAAAATTCTCCCATGTGGGAAACATCAAAAACGCCGAGTTTGTGTCTAACAGTTTCATGCTCAACTGCAATTCCCTCAAATTGAACAGGCATATCAAAACCGGCAAATTCCACCATCTTCCCTCCCATCTGGCGGTGAATTTCATTCAAAGCTGTTTTTTTCATTATTTATCATTTATTGTCCTTAAAAAATGTACAAAAATAAGGATTCCTTTTGAGCTTTTAAACAGACATTCTAATTTAGAAGGATGGCCCGGTCTAAAAAGGTCTTGATTTGATTTTCAGTCACTTTTACCCCTTAATCCCCTAAAAGGGAAGTTGCTGAAAATCAGTGCACCCTTTAGGGGTGGGGTAAACACTGATTTTCATTATTTACACCAATTTACCTTTTTAGACCAGACTCAAGGATACAAAAGGAGATTCATTCCATACTTTTTTCAAAGAATTATTTTTTACTGGTTGTTAATAATTTGCGAGCCGAAATAAATAATATTATAGAGCCGAAGAATTCAGAATCTGATACCCAACAGGGCAATGCAGGCAACGTTTATTATCGCAATAATCCTTTTTCAGTCTGATCAAAGCCTGTGAATGGAGTGCACTTCCCGCTTTAACCCCTAGCGCAGTAAAATGGCGCGTAATCGTGTTGTTCTCAGCCGGCATTTCGCCAAGCCATTGAACCGCTTTTTCTTCCATGGTGCTATCATTTTTAAAACGACCATAAACAAAAGCATAAGGAACGATCATATTTATGAGGATCAAGTGTATGAATGAAAGCCCCATTTTCCTGATTTGCTTTTTGTTGGATTTCCCAAAACGATAATGATTTTGCCAATAAGAAGAAGGTTCGCAACGCAAAAATTCAACTACCCGTTTCAAATTATCTGCCGCTAAAATCTTATCTATCAGTCCGGAAGAGTGATAAAGCAAACCGGCAAATTGCGCTATCCGCAAGGTGGGAAAATTGTAAGGTCGCATTCTCATAAACTTCCAGGCATAAGCATTCATGGGAGCCATGTTGTATTTTGAAGAAAGGAAAAGATATTCTTTTCTGAGTTTTTTTGGATAATCTTCGTTGAGTGATCCGGTCAAAAAGCCTGCTTGCCCAAAAAGCAATGCTTCGAGTTGGAAAAGATCATTTTTATGTTTGAAAAGTATTGGAAGAGGCATTGAAAGTGCCAGTTGTTCAAAAGCTTCTGAGTTGGCTTTTAACCCGAAACTTTTCATCAGGCTTCTGTAAAATACTTCACGGAAGTCACCCTGTGATTGTTCAAGTTGCCTTTCAACAGTTTCAACCTTTTGTTCAAGTCTTTCCATAGAAAGCCGGTCCATGGCACTCAGCAGTTGAAAGTTTCCCATGTTGGAAATATCTGATGCACATGGTATCCAATTCGGAGAAAGTAGAAATCTCTGGTATTTTTCATAAAGAGATTCATTAAAATTTCCTTTTAATTCCAAGCAAGGTATGAGTTCCCCATTCTTTCGAAAGATAGTTTTATCATCTTCATAAACCACATGAAGTATGATGTTATTATAACTATCATCCATTTGATGGCCATGCCTGAACCAATCACTGCTTTTCAAATGAATTTCAATATTTCCGGCCCACCGTGTATCACCTAATTTTATACGGCAATCAAAAAAGTCGGGGCCGCTATCGCTATTTCTTGTTCCAGGCCTTTCAATCAGTAGAGAGAATCCGTCTGTTGTAGTAAGAGATTTACGTGGAAAATAATAGATCCATAGGTAATAAAGGAAATCTTCAGTCATAAGTTGTTGGTTTTTAA
>VAPK010528009.1_pt1 | contig 10755 bp, 10 predicted proteins | sample 3395031 | NCBI WGS metagenome assembly VAPK01 (sample SAMN08290443, study PRJNA428436) | hydrothermal vent metagenome | isolation source: Deep-sea hydrothermal vent chimney 1 | place: Pacific Ocean: Juan De Fuca Ridge
AATTCGTAGCCGAGCTGATCGGCGAGAACGAGCGCGAGCTCCTTCTCGCTGATGAGTCCTTCTTCGATGAAGATTTCACCCAGCTTTTTGGTGAAATTGCTCTCTTTTTGGAGCTTGAGCGCATGCATCAGCTGCGCTTCGGTAATATACTCTTTTTCGACGAGAAGATCGCCGAGCCTGATTTTTTGCATACAAGATCCCGTTTTTAAAGGGATTCAAGCAAATTTCGTACCTCTTTTGAATTATGCCGTTGGAGATAGATCCGAAGAGCTTTTTTCGCGATATCGGTTTTGCCGGTCGCGGCTTTTGCTTTGGCGTAGATGATCCACGGTTCGCTCTTTCTGGGATTTTTTTTACTTGCTCTGATTGCCCATTTGATCGCCTCCTTGTACTCCTGCTGCTCCATGAAGTAGTGTGCCAGTGCGATCGCCGAGCTGTAGGTTTGCTCTTTTTTGTTCTTTTTGATCAGTTCGAAAAGATTCTCTTTTTTGGTGATTTTGAATTTCAAGGCACGTGCATCGCTCTCTTTGAGCTCTCTGCTTTTGCGCGGATAGACACGGTTTGGCATCGGCTTCGACTTCGGTGTCCTGACGGCGACTTTTTCCGGTTTTTTCTTCGGTACGGGTTTAGATGCGGCCTTTTTGACCGGAGCCGCGGCGGCGGTGGTGTTGTTTTGGGCTGTCTTTTTTTCGACCGGCTTGTTTTTGGGAGTCAGCAATGCCCGGTTTTGATAGCCGAGCCATCCGACGGCTACCACAAGCACCACGACCGAAAGCCGGCTCAAAAATCGCATCCTTTTTTTGCGGCGATAGCGCTGGTACTTCTCCACCAGTTTGGGAAAATCGTTATTCAACATCGATCAATCCTATATCGATCGCCGCCATCGTCAACGTTCGCCTGTCGATCTTTTCATATCGAGGCATATTGCCTTTGTGAGCGAGATTCATAATTTCAAAAAGCGTCACCAGCATCTTTTTGGTCGTTCGAAAGTTTCTTTGCGCCGTTTCGGCAATGAACTTTACATTTTTTTTGGAAAACTGTGCAGCCAGATCGCTCAGATTTCGGGAAAGGAGCCGCTGCTCGATGTAGCGTCCCACCTCATCGAAACTGAGACTCTCCAGATAGATCGTCTTCGTTACACGTGATTTGAAATGGGGTTTTTGCAAAATGAATTCCCCCTCTTTTCTATGCATCGCCAATACGAACTGGAAAAGTTTCATATCGCTGAGTATGCGGATCAATTCGATCTGCTGTTCGTTCAGAAGTTGCGCCTCGTCGATCAGAATCGTATACTCGAGATCGTGGAAATGCCTTTTGAGGTGGTTGATGAGTGCTTGCGTACTGTGCTGGTTGTGTTCGACGTTGGGGCCGGTCAGCGATACCAGTGCTTCGAGCAACTCCTTCTCCTCGAAATAAGGGTGCGTGAAGTGTTTGGCGATTTTGGCGTTTTGTACACGGTTGGCAAGAAAGTGCATCAGAAAACTCTTGCCCACTCCCGGATCCCCGAGCAGAAAGATCAGTGGCGTATCATGGGAGTTGACCGCTTCGATCAACTCCCTTTTGGCATATTCGAAAGTGAGACTGTCGAAATAACCACCCAGATCCGTATCGTCTCTGAAAAGTTTTTTCGCTTCGATATATTGTTCCATAGTATATTTTATAACAATATAACTTATTTGGTGTCTTGAGCACGCTCTAAAGAAGCGAGAGACTCCTCGCCGTCTCCGGTGACGAGCCGCGGTGTGATCACGATGATCATTTCGCTTTTGGTATGGACTCTGTTTTTGCTTTTAAAGGCCATTCCCAGCAGAGGGATGTCACCCAACAGCGGAATTTTGTTGATACGATCCTCTTCTCTTTTTTGGATCAATCCACCGATCAACACTTTTTTCCCGTTTTTGACTTTCACGATCGAGGAGAGCTGCTTGACCTTGATATCGGGTGCGAGATCGGGATTGCCGCGCTCGTCCAGATGGCGTTCGGAAATCTCACTGATGGTAGGATTGACCTTGAGCATGATAAAGTCGTTTTTGGTCACTTCCGGCACGATACTAAGCGTCACTCCGACAAAAGTCGATCCGACCTCGTACTGGGGCGTTTCGATCGCGCCGCCGGGTGTGGTGCTGACGGTGGAACCCAGTGAATATTTGTAGTTTTTCTCTTCTCCGACATTGATGACCGCCGGTTGGTTGTTCAGCGTCAAAACCTTGGGATTGGAGACGACGGAGACATCGCCCTGCGTACGCAGGAAATTGAGCAAACCCGCGATCGTGAAATCGTATCCGATCAAATAGCTCGGATCGTTGAAAGTGTTGATAAGATCTGTTTTCTGGCCGTGTGCGTTGCCATTGAGGTCGATCTTGAATTTGGTCCAGTCGATTCCGTCGGTGTGGGCTTTGTCGAAAGTCACTTCGATGATCTTCGCATCGATCAGAATCTGCTTGTGGAGACGTTCGGTGACCTTTTTGATATACTCCTCCACCCGATCGAGCTGTTTTTTGGTGCCGGTGACGGTCACGATCCCCGCCTCCTGGTTGATCAGTGTCTTGCTGGCACTGTATTTGTCACCGTCACGGTTGAGAACGCTTTCGATCTCTTTTTGGATCTTTCCCCAAAACGCGAAATCGCTCGTCGAATCTACACTCGTCGTACCGCCGCCGTTTTCGGTCGAACCTGTTTTGATCGTTTTGTTGGTGGTGCTCGAACGTTTGGAAAAGCTCACGTAATCGATATAGAACGATTTGGTTTTCAGGTAGCTGATCTTCAGAACGTTGTTGTCCGTCAACTCGTAGAAGAGATTGTTGTCGCCAAGCAGCAGATCGAGCAAAGCCGTCAGTGTAAAGTTGTTGACATTCAGATAGCTGATTTTCTTGTTGACGATCTCTTTTGATATCTCATCCTCGAAAACCATACTCATCTTACATTCGCTCGTCAGATTTTCGAGCACATCCAAAACGGTTCCCTTGACCCGTTTGGTACTTTTGACCTTGAACGAAAAAAGCTGACTTTGACAGCTCGCCTGGAGGCCGATCGCTCCGACTCCGAATAGAAGCACCATGATCAACACTTTACGCATCATCTCTCCTCTTTTGTCACCAGCAATTGCCGGTCGATAGGGAGTTTGAGAGTAATAATTTTATTTTTTCTCTTCAAAACTACACTATCTTTATTTATTCTCATGACACGATAATCGGCAATTCTCTCTTTTTCTTTAATCCATCTGCCGTCGATAAAAGCCGATTTGTTCAAAATCATCGTCAAAACCGGACGACGTGCACGGGATTTTGGCGTGATATGTCCCTTTTTGTCGGCCTTTTTGACCACCGTGCGGGGGGTGGGGGTATGGAATGGATCGTATTTGATATGCACTTTTTCGGAAATCTTTTTGGCACTTTCGAGTTGCAATCGGTTGAGTGCGGTATCGATCTCCTTGACGATCTGGGTATTGGCCATCAGAAAGAGAGGCAGGCTCATAGCTATCGTGATCTTTTTCATAAGTTCACCCCGTAAATCGTGAAATTGATCGAAAATTCGACCCGGCTCTCATCCTCCTGCGCTTTTTCCATCTTGATGTTTTTCACATCGATCAAAAAGCCGGAATCCTCGATAAAGGCGAGATATTTCACCGCTTTGTCGTAACTGCCGACTCCGCTGATTTCGACATATTTTTTCGCAACGATATTTTCGCTCTTTTTCCCCTCTTTCGCATCGTTGTTCTTGATATTCTGGAGCGTAATACCCAGCTTCAGGGATTCTTTGAGAATCGCATCCAGCGTGATCGTCCATCGTTTCGCGTCGAATTCGCTGATCTCCAGATTGGTCAGTCTCGCATACAGATAGTTCAGGTCATCGCGGTTTCGCTCATATTCGTCTTTGAGCGCCAACAGTTTTTTTTCGCTTTTTTTGATCTTTTTACGCAAAATTCTGGGAGATTTGCGTTGGATATTGCTCTGCAACTGCGAAATCTCCTGGGAGAGCGTATCCATCCGCTCCTCCTGCACGGGCAGAATCAGATACCAAACGAGCGCCCCTATGATCAATGCCGGCATCGCGAAAATCATGAGCTTCTGGTTGGAAGGCGCTTTTTTGAGATACTCTTCGAAATTTTTCAACATATTCATCACCGTTTCACCGTTACGATACTTTTATACCGACCGTCGGTAAGCGCGATCTCGTTGGCGCTGACATGCGCATACCCGGCCGTGAGCAAATCCTGCATAAAGAGCGCGATCGTATCGCGTCTGTTTTCCTTCGAAGAGAGCTCGAGATCAAGCTGCTGTTCGCCCGTCTGCCTGATCTTCTCCACATTCAATCGATACTTTTGCAACAACCCCGTAATTTTCAAGAGCATCGTCGTATATTTTCTGTCGTTGGACTTGAGGGAGACCAGCGCTTGGGCGACCTCTTTGAGATTTTGAAGTTTGCGATCCACGCTCTCTTTTCGTTTTTGAACGGAGGCGATCTCTTTTTTGAGCTTTTTGTATCGACTCTGCAACTTTTTGGAAGCATGGGAGAGTTCTTGCTCTTTGAGAGCAAGCTCGCTCTTTTGCGCTTCCATCCGGTGGATTTCGTACGCCTGCCAGCCCGGATACGCCCCTATCAACAACGCAGCCGCAACGGTAGAGAGAAACAGCTTGCCCACCTCGGTACGATAAAACGCCTCTCGCTTTTCGAAAATCGTCAGGTTGACCGCAAGTTCGGGTGTATCGGAAAGATCCTGGATATAAGAAGCCGCGATGATGTCGAGGGTATCGTAAGGAGCGTCGGGATAGAAGCCGAAATCATGCAGCGAGGGTTTCGTGAAAAAGTTTTCCATCGCTACGTCAAGCCCCGGAATCAAACGGTTTTCGAGACTGAAATAGATCCGCTCTATCTCGGAAAAACCGTAGATGTTCCGGTTGTGCATCGCGAGGTTGTTGATCTTGGTGAAAAACTGGATGAACGTCTGCAACAGATAGTCGTAGAGGTCGTACTCCTCCAGTGTGTAATTCTCCTTGACCAGCCCCTTTTCCAGTAAAATCAGCTTCAGCGCTTCGGTATCGATCCGGATATTTCTCGCATCCAGCTCCGAAACCATCTCTCCAAGCGTTTTGGCTTTTTTGGAAGAGATATAACTACCCTCTTTGTAAAAAGCGGTAAATGCTTCGTTTTCGGAAATATAGACGAACAGATCCTGTTTGCCTTCCAACATTTTACGGCGATAGAGCGTCGAAAAAGCGAGATAGGGAATCGCCAGAAAATCGATATGTTTGATCTTTTTGAGCGATGCGGCGTACTTTTCTAAAAAAGCCGTCCTGTCGATCGCGAATCCTTCGTAGAGACGTTCGTATCCGGTATATTTATCTTTTTGGATATGTCCGATACGGTAGGATTTTTCGATATCCAGCCCCGTCTCTTCGTACATCTTGATCTCTGTCGTGACCAGAAGTTCGTCGTCCGTAAGACTCTTTTCTATTTTGAAGCCATGAGAGAGGATATCGTCATACGCGAGTCTGGCACCCACGATCGCCTTGGCCGGCTTTTTGGAGACTTCGTGCGGCGTCTTGTCAAAAAGAAAGTTTTTCTCGTTTTGCAGTCCGATGAAATATACCGCTTTTGCCATAGTTTCCTATCTCTTGATCATCACACCTCCTGAATAGGGCATGATTATCAAAGTTCTGTGTTGATTTTTATAGTTTATATTTAACTCTATCGGCTTTTTCAGGAAATTATTTAACCGATAATCCTGTCGATAGGGGCGTCCCGTCACATCGAAACAGATTTTTTCGTCCGCGGAATCGATCTGAAGGGTGGTTTGTGGATGGAGTTTGTACTTTCTGGCTTGGTTGGTGGCCTCTTCCAAAGCCTGCAGAGCCGATTTGGTAAGCTCGATGCAGGTATCGTCGTAGCTTCGGGTTCGCCAGGAGGGATCGTTGAAATCGTAGTGATCCGTCAAAAGAGCGCGCATCTGGGTCTTTCTGATCTGCTGACGGATAAAATCGGTATCGCTATAGAGTGTATTGTCCGGCATCGCCATCTTCGCCGCACCCGCCAGGATCGCGATGACCACGATCACGACGATCAACTCTATGAGGGTAAACGCCTCTCTTTCGTTTATATGCTCTTTTTTCATGGTCTTTGCAGTGTCCTTCTGGTGAGTCTCAGACTTCGGCTGTTTTTGGGATGGGTCGCGTTGGTTTCGACGACGATATCCATCATAACCATTCCGTTGCTCTCTTCCGTGAGAATCGTGGAGGGGTAGAGATAGTAGCGGCTGATATTGATATCGGCGATAAAACGTCTGTCTTCGGAGAGGATACGGATATGCTCCAACGCACCCGCACTCTTGTCATGCCGCTCGATTCCCAACAATGCGAGCTCGATCGCACTCTGCATGAAAAGCTCCCCCCGCTCCCTGAGATAGGTGTCTTCGGTTTGTTTGACGGAGATGGTCGCATACTTCATCATAATCGAAAGCAGGGTCGCCATCAGCACCATGAAAAAAAGCAGCTGAATCATCCCGAATCCCCGTCTCATCAGTAGATTCCTTTCTGTTTGGAGATCGTCACGTTTCGATCCGTCCCTCTGATCTTTCGCGTCAACGTCAAATCGAAAATGAGATGGTCGTTCACGAATTCGACCTCAAATCCCCCGCTCTCCCGGGAGAGTATCGTCACGTTGCCTTCCCGGTTCGCGCCGTTTCTATCCGCGCAGAAAGTCTCCCCTTTCCATGGGCGATAGTTGTAAAAAAGAAAGAGAGCGTTCGCATCGAGGGTGAGATTCAGATCCCGGATACATTCGGCATCCGGATCGATATCGGGATATCTGGCGATCGCGTAGGCGCTGTCGACGAGATAATACTTTTCGTAGATGGCCGAAGGAGCGGTATCGAGCGTGATATTGGTATCGTCCGAAGAGGGGTCGATCGTAAAGACGGCGGCATGCGTATTGCCGTGCCATCCGAACGAAGCGTTGAAATCGTCTCCGTAGACCACTCCGCCCTCGTCGAACGATCCGGCGAAGATCAACGCCGTAGTACTCTTGTCGATCTCTCCGATATCGGTATCGGGGGAATAAAGCGTGCGAGTGGCCCTGTCGGAGCGCTCCATATCGACCAATCCGCTGTAGCGTTTGCTTTTGTAATCGGCGCTGTCGGTCCCGATCCACTCCAATACCCCGTACCGCCGACTCATATCGTAGATCGATTCGAATGTGTCTGCGGCCGGATCGTACCCGATCACACTGGCGGGTACCCGATCGTGCAGCAGTGCGGTAATCTGCGTGGCGATGCGCATCGAATCGAAAGAGAGATCGCTTATGGCCTTTGATTGTGCCGCCCTCTCGTAGAGCTTTTTGACCGAAATGTATCCACCGGTGGCCAAAATACCGAGAATCACGATCACGACGATCAACTCCACCAGCGTAAAGGCACCTCTTTTCACCACGCCCTCCTACCCAACACGAACTGTCCGATATTGGCCGAGTGGTAGGAAAAGGCGGTGACGTTGCGTTCGGCTTCCCTCTTTCCGGCATAGGCAGCGACGATTTTTAGCCGTTTGATATTGGTAGTGACGGTCGAAATCGTCGCTTTGGAGAGATCGATCGTAAGCGACGTCCCGCTCTCGTCGAAGACATTCGCATCGTCGCTCAGATAATCCGCCTCCGCCGCAAGGATATAGCGACGTTTGCCGCCGCTGGTATTGGCATCGATCCGCACACCGTCGAAATCGTCCAGATCGTCGTACAGAAGATAGTCGTTTTCTCCGGAATCCGATCCGATGAAAGAAGCGGCATATTGCTGCGAACAGCGACGGCCGTTGACACTGAGATATCCTCCTCTTCGCATATGCGTATTCGCATCGCATGCAAACGCCGCATCTCCATCCGTCTGTAATATTTCGGATGTGAGCGTATTGTTTTCATCCCAAGGCAGTACGGATACGACTTGTGCCAGCGAAAAGGTATGAAAGATCGCATCCTGTTTGTTCGCGAAGGTGTCGCTCTTGTTGGCGGCGAAGATGATTTTCGGAATCACCGCGAAGATACCCGCCATGATCACGATCACGAAAATCATCTCTATCAGGCTGAAAGCACGTTTCATCTCATAATCTTTATTGCCCGTTTTTTGATGGAGCTATTCATTTCACTTCCGAAACGGCTACCGCCGAAACTTCCACTGCGTATACCTGACGAGGAGGATTCGGTTTGGTAGAGATACTCAAAACATGGGTGTTCTCCACATCCACTCGCCGTCGAAAAACTATAGTCCCGATAACGGCTGTACCACAACCAGGAAGGAATATCCAGATGATAGATCGCCCGCAGATCACCATCTCCCGTGCGGGTGATTTCAAATGTCCGTACACCACCAACCGAAGCATTAAGATCCGATACTGCCGTCTTGGCCGAGAGATCGGTACCGCTACGAGAACGTGTGGATCTGGGGTCGAAATCGGCCGATTCCGGCAAAGAAGCCGTGTCGTATTTGTTCAAATACCATGAAACACTTTCTCTACTGAAACCGGAAAGCGGGGTGGAGGAGTAGAGAAGATAACGAAGGTTTCCATAGGCACTTTTTCGTTGGGTACGGATATCTTCGGTAAGTACGCGTCCGTAATAAAAAGTCGCACTACCACTAAAATGTGTGGTTGCATTGCCTTCGACCGTCGTATCGGTACGATCCTTGACATATACGGAAAGATTCGTCTCGTCACCATCAAGGGTAAAAGGATCGACGGGATTGGATCGGTTGCGCTCATAATTGAAACGCACATCCTGATAATCAAAAGTCGCGACCCCTCCCGAAAACGAGAGATTCTGGTCGCTCATCGCCTGTGGAGCGTTCGCCATACGAGGCGATCCTGAAATCTCTAATGTAGGGGTGATGTCAACGGAGTTGGCATAGTATGTATTCCGGGGAATCTGATAGTTTGTCATCGTACCGTTTCGCTCTCCCTCCGCCGTGATTTTGACAGAGAGGTTTTTGAGCCATGCACTCATATTCAGATCGTTGGAAAGATAGGTGTAGTGTGTCGTGTTGTTCTCCATTGTCGGTAGAGCCGGAAATTCGACCTTGAAGTGGTCGGGAATGAAAGTGAGATTTCGCTCCAAATAGATCGTACGATCGATCAGCGGTGTGTCGTCACTATCGGCAGCCGCCCAGGTCGTGTCGTTGAGATCGAGGCCGACGATACCGACATTGTCAAAACTGAGCGCCGTATCGGCGGCCGCACCATCACTAAAAATAAAGTCGGTGGTTGGAACAAACGTACCTGCCATCGCCGAACCATCGCTTCCGTCACGCAGATATTTATTTGCTTGTGGCGTGACGGTCGTGTTGTAGTCGGCTGTCTGAGTGGTACCGTCGCTGTTGACCGCGATCGCCTTGAGGGTATAGGTATGTTCGGCGGTCAGTTTTCCGGAAGGTATATTTTGCAGTACGAACGTTTTGGGGCGGATGGAAAAAGTATCGGTCGAGTTGGACTCGACACTGTTTCCTTCGAAAATACCGCTGATACGGATCTTTGCACAGCGGATGGCTTTGTCGTGGATGAAATCTGTCGGATTCCAACATCCGTTGCCGTCAACCGCACTGTTTCCGCTCCAAATCTCCGTCACGTCATAGAGTGTATCGCATGTAGGGTCACTGAAACTGAGAAGCTCCAGTTTGGTGATATTAGCATCCTGTATGCTGCTGTTCGTATCGCCTTGGTCGGCTGCGAGGATCGTCAGCGCGATCGGATCTCCCGCGATCTTGGTGGTGATATTGTTCTCCCAGTTGAAACAGCCCCCGTTTCGATTGACGGCGTTGAAAATCGCCTGTGCGCATGTGATAGTGCGAATCAGATCTTTTTCGCTGTTGTATATGGAGGCGATAGTCGTGGCGTTGACCTCGCCTTTGTAGATTTTGAGTTCGTCGAGGTAGCCTTTGAAACGGTAATAGTTATTTCGTTTCCAACCGCCTATTCGTGCGGAAGGTGTCGCATAGGCATTATTGTTTTCGAGAGTACCTTTCTTTTGCTCAATTGCTTTCAAAATACCATCGATATAGAGTCTGTTGGAGTAGACATCACCGTTGGTAAAAACGGCCGTGACATGATGCCATCCGTTTTTTATACTTGCACTATTAATTCCATATATCAAACTTTTTCTGGCGTTGAATCCAAAATCGCCATTATTAAACCATAAATCGTATGTATTCCAACCAAATGGCATCACATTGTCAGTGTTATCCCAGTACATCCAAAACATTACGGTATTTTTTTTGTATTGCTCCGTCGAGACGGCCAAATCGTCGATATCCACCGCTCCTCCATTTAGATGAAGCGCATGACCAATCTTTTTCTCATCTTTACTGAGATTGGCATCACCCGTGATGGTGCCGCTATTGTCTCCACCCTCACTATCGATCACCTCACCTGTAGCCCCCGTATATCGACACTCGTCGAAGCGGTACTCCGCCAATAAAACAGGCGTGGTACAATCTATCGCCATACGGTGTGAACCGTCGTAGTTTTTGTGGGCCGATTCGTTGTTGTAGATTTCCTGTACTTGATTGGCAGTCAATGCTGTGTCAAATACTTTCAACTCATCTATGCTGCCATCAAAAAAACTATTGCCAAATGCTGACCTATTACCGATAAGAAAACTATCATCATCATTTGACCCCATATTACCGGTTTGAGCTCTTCTAAAAACTTCTTCACCGTTTTTGTAAACTATTTGGTTGACACCATCATAGGTTATGACTACGTGATACCAGGTGTTGATTTCCAC
>VAPK010504538.1_pt1 | contig 10754 bp, 6 predicted proteins | sample 3395031 | NCBI WGS metagenome assembly VAPK01 (sample SAMN08290443, study PRJNA428436) | hydrothermal vent metagenome | isolation source: Deep-sea hydrothermal vent chimney 1 | place: Pacific Ocean: Juan De Fuca Ridge
CCAATACCAATAACAGCCGGATCAGTCGATTGCATATCTGTATTATTACTGAAACCTATTCCCCCGAAGTTAACGGGGTGGCCATGACCCTGACGCGACTGGTTACAGGACTACTGGAAAAAAAGCACCGAGTAAGCCTGATTCGTCCCAAACAGGATAAATATGATCGTCCGGGCTGCTGTAACAGTCCCGAAGTGAGGCTGGTAAAAAGCCTGGGCATTCCAGGCTATCCCGGCCTGCGCATGGGCTTCATCGCAAAGTGGCGTCTGCTGCAGATATGGAAAGACGATCGACCTGACGTCATCTATGTCGCCACCGAAGGCCCTCTGGGGCACCGGGCACTCGCCGCAGCGGAAAGCCTCAAAATACCGGTAATTAGCGGCTTTCATACCAACTTTCATACCTATACCTCGCACTACCGCCTGGGTCTGCTCAAGTCTTTGATCGTCAATTACCTGAGAAACTTCCACAACCGCACGGCGCTGACCCTGGTGCCAAACCAGAATCTGGCACAAGAACTCATGACTATGGGTATCCGGGACGTGCGCATATTCAGTCGTGGGGTAGACTGCACGCTTTTCAACCCGCAAAAACGCTGCAGGCAAATAAGACACGACTGGGGCGTGGATGATATAGGTACCGCCCTGCTCTACGTCGGTCGTCTGGCGCAGGAGAAAAACATTGGCCTGGCGATCCAGACCTATCGGGAAATGTTACGCCAGGACAGCCATTTGAAGTTCATTATTATCGGTGACGGTCCCCTTTACAGCGAACTGCGCCGGAAAAACCCGGACATCATTTTCTGCGGCATTCATCGCGGTAAAACACTGGCTCGTTACTATGCCTCGGCTGATATTTTTCTATTTCCCAGTGAAACAGAAACCTTTGGCAATGTCACACTCGAGGCGATGGCCAGCGGACTTGTGGTTCTGGCCTATGATTATGCCGCTGCAAATATGCATATCGACAACGGTATCAACGGCTATGTCACAAGATTTGCTGACAGCCGCGCCTACATCGAGGCAGGCGTCAGACTGCTGACAGAAAAAGAAGCGCAGGAAAGTATCCGCCTCCACGCTCGACAACGCGCTGAAAGTATCGACTGGCCGGAACATATCCGCCTTTTCGAGGATATTTTAAAGGCCGCCATTTGAATACTCCACCGGCTAAAAGCCGGTGACTTCGAGTTACGGCTGAAAACCGGATGGCGCCCTCTCCCAGGATCTGGGAGAGGGCTGCTGAGGGTTCAAGAATCCACCTCAAACCTATCTCCCCCTCATCCCAGCCTTCTCCCCCCTCGGGGGAGAAGGAGCAAAACCTAAATAGCCGTCTGAAGACGGGGGATTTACCGATCCCCTATCGGGGACTTTAAACCATTTTATCTTCTTTCACCTGTGACACTATTCTATGCTGTCATAAATTTTTCACCCAACTTAAACAGTACTGTCACACCGGCTGTCGATACTTTATATACCGGAGGTGGCTTATGAATAATGTTCGCAACAGTCTGTTATTACAGCGCGCCATAGAATTTGAGTCCAATATCTGCATGCGGATCAACCGAGTCTGCCGCAGAAAATGGTTAAACATATTTTTCAGCGCAATAAGTCGCCTTGGCGATGGAATTCTATGGTATGCCTTAACCCTGGTGTTGCCTCTGGTCTATGGCTATGAGGCAGTTGCGGTATCACTGCGCATGGCGCTAATGGGGATACTCGGCCTTCTCGTTTACAAAATCATAAAGCGGCACACGGAACGTCCTCGACCCTATTCCGTGTTAAAAGACATCAAACTCGGTACGGCTCCACTCGATAAATACAGTTTTCCCTCGGGTCACACGCTGCACGCATTTTCATTCAGTCTGATTTGCATCCAGTATTACCCTCAGTCCGCCTGGTTCCTGATACCTGCCAGTTTACTGATCGCGCTCTCCCGCGTGGCCCTGGGATTGCATTATCCAACCGATGTCCTTGCCGGTGCAGCCATCGGTTACCTGCTCTCACTGGCAGGGACCATGATCATTTTATGAGGTATTTTTTTTGCACATTCTAATGATAAGCGATGTTTACTTCCCACGAGTAAATGGCGTATCAACTTCTATAAAAACCTTCATCACTGAACACCAGAAACTGGGAAACAGAGTAACGCTGGTTTGTCCCGACTACACCGATCAAACGCAGATCGAATATGACGACGAATACGCCACCATCCGGCTTCCTGCACGGCATGTGCTTTTTGATCCGGAAGATCGCCTGATAAAATCCAGCTGTTTTCATGACCTGCTTGAAATACTGCAGCCCTGCCGGATTGACATTATCCATGTGCAGACACCATTCGTGGCTCACCGCTTTGGCGTGAAATTGTCCGCCATACTAAACATTCCCTGCGTTGAAACCTATCACACCTTTTTCGAAGAATATTTTCATCACTATATTCCTCTTATCCCCAAACGCATTCTGCGCAGCCTCTCACAACGATTTTCCGTCAACCAGTGCAATCAACTCGACGCGGTGATAGTACCCTCAACAGCCATGAAGAACGTGCTCAGCGAATACGGTGTAAGCACCGATATCAACATCATACCGACCGGGCTGCGAGTTAACGATTTTGAGGGCGGCGATGGCACACGTTTTCGCAAGGCCCACGGGATCGCTGCAAATCGACCTCTACTCATCTATATAGGTCGGGTCGCACTGGAAAAAAATATTCATTTTCTGCTCGATATGCTGGTTGTGGTAAAACAGCAAATTCCGGATGTACTGCTAATCGTTGCCGGTGAAGGCCCGGCGCAAAAAAATCTGCAAAAATACACACACAAATTAGAACTTACCGACAATGTCATGTTTGTCGGTTATATGTCGCGGGAACAGGAGTTGCTGGACTGCTACCGGGCAGGCCAGGCTTTTGTCTTCTCTTCCCGCACCGAAACCCAGGGGCTGGTGTTGCTTGAGGCCCTGGCCTGTGGCTTGCCTGTTATCTCCACTGCAGTAATGGGAACCATTGACGTACTGGATGATCAGGAAGGTGGTTGTCTGATTGCAGATGAAGATATCGACGACTTTGCCGGAAAAGTGATCAAACTTTTATACGATAACCGCCTGCAAAACGTGCTTCGGCATCAGGCCAGTCGCTATATTCAGTTATGGAGTGCGCCTATTTTCGCACGTAAAAGCAGCCAGCTTTATCATCAGCTCATACAGGAAGAAAAAATCGATAATGATTATCCTTCATTGCTGCCTGAGCCTGTTCCTGAACGAGAGTGCTAAGCAAATTTAGCTACCCCGTAGGGTAGGGCATGATTTTTGTGCCCACGCGGAAGACCGCCATTAACCCGGTGGGCACAACGCCATCAGAATAATTAGCCTGGCTGAAGGAAACACCCTGGCGCTTCCTTGCTCGCTCAATATGTATTGAGCCCATAAAAAAAGGCCCGCCCTGTGAACAGGGAAGGCCTTTTTAAACAGCATGTGCAAGCTTATTTGCTGGCGATATCTTCCAGCTTTTTAGCACGGATAACCTGACCATTGAGGCCGGAATCCTGCACACCTTTGCCATAGGCCACGCTCATTAACTGGCTGTAATAAACAACCGGCATGTCGAACTTGGTTTTATACTTGGCATTGATCTGATCCTGATAGACTTCGACGTTCATCTGACAGACCGGGCAAGGCGTAACGATCATGTCCGCACCACCATCATAGGCCGACTCGATGATGTCCTTGATCAAGGCCTGACTTTTTTCCGGTTCGGAGAAAATCAGCGCACCGCCGCAGCAGGATGCTTTCTTGTCATAGTTCTCTATCGGCTCGGCGCCCATTGTTTCAATCAGCTTGTCCAGATATTTCGGATTTTCAAATGACTCGCCGGCGACACCAAAGGGCCGATTGGTCTGACAACCGACATAGCCGGCAATTTTAATCCCGTCCAGCGGTTTTTTCACACGCTCCGCCAGACCGTCATAGCCGAAGTCTTCAATCAGCACTTCAACCATATGCCTGACGTTCTGTTTGGCTTCCACCTTGAGACCGGCAGCCGCCAGTGCTTCGTTGGTTTCTTTCATCAGACTATCGCTGTGTAGCAAACGCTCTTTAGTCTCGCGGGTAGCCAGCCAGCAGGCAGCACAGGTTGCCACCACGTCCTGCTCCGGATTGGCTTTTTCGGACAGCGCCAGATTACGTGCAGACAACGCCAGACGAGGCAGCTCACCGCCACCGGCATAACCGATAGAGGCGGAACAGCAGTTCCAGTCCGGGATATCATTTAATTTGATATCAAGCACATCGCACATGGCATCCACGGATACCTGATAATTGGAACCCGAAGCGCCTTTCTGTGAAGAACAGCCGGGGTAAAAGGAATATTCTTTTGTCGCCATATCGTTTACTCCTAGCCTTTAAATTCTTCGGCTTTTGCCAGTTCGATTTCACGCGCCTTTTTCAGAATGGCGTGCAGACCGCTGGTATCTTTGACACCATGCCCACCGATGATTTCCATCGGATTCATGCGTTTGGTCTTGATCATATTCATGCCCAGTTTCTGGTTAGCCATCGCCACCTTGATGCCTTCCATAAAACCATTCATGAAATACAGCGCCAGACCCAGTTTGAGTTCATTAACCCGGCCTTTTTTGGTCAGATTGTCCCAGAACTTGTTGGCAAACTTGCGCGTAGGCTGTTCCTTTGGCGCAAGGCCAAGACGATCGGCGTAATGCGCCAGCCCATGCATGATATGGGTAATGGGCAGTTCGCGCGGACAGCGGGCAATACAGTTGTAGCAGGAAGTACACATCCACATGGAGGTAGACGTCAACACTTCTTCACGCTTGCCAGCGCGGATCATCATGAAAATTTCCTGCGGCGGATGTTCCCAGTACGGTCCCAGCGGACAGGAACCGGCACATACGCCACACTGCATGCACATGTTGACCCACTCACCTTCTTCCACATTGGCCCGAACTTCGTTCAGGAAATCGTTACGGTATTTCTCAACCATGTTTTGATTCAGGTTGCTCATATGCCTGCTCCTAGAACTTGAATGGACTCATGCCGATTTTTTCAATCGTTGCCGCCATCTCATTAATGATCTCCGGCGCACGTTCAATATCGGTAATCGCAACTTCATGGGTGGTCACACGTTCGGGCTCCAGACTCAGCGTCTGCAGGGTGTCGTCCACCTTGCTCATACGGATACTGGCCATTTCAGAACCCTTAACAAAGTGACACTGGTAGTTCTCGCCCTTCTTACAGCCCATCAGCACCGCGCCGTCATAACCGCTGTTCAGCGCATCCGTAATCCAGATCAGGTTGACCGAACCCAGACAACGAACCGGCACCACGCGCACGAAAGCGCTGTATTCCACACGGTTCATGGCCGCCATGTCCAGTGCAGGATAGGCATCATTTTCACAGGCCAGGGCCAGGATACGCGGTTTTTCTTCGAATTCGTCAGGAATATCGATGTTCTTGATCTGCTGACCGACGGAATCCACCGAATAGTTCTCGAAAGAAATAACACGCACCGGACAGGCGCCCATGCAGGTACCACACCGGCGGCAACGCGCTTCGTTGAATACGGGGAAGCGTTTTTCATCTTCGTCAATCGCGCCGAAGGGACATTCCACCGTGCAACGTTTGCACTGGGTGCAACCTTCACGACGGAACTGCGGGTAACTCAGGTCGCCCGCACGCGGGTGTGCGGCGCGGCCCTTGCCGGCGTTTTCCACCGCCTGAATGGCCTTCATGGCAGCGCCAACGGCATCTTCCATCGCCTGCTGCATGTCCATCGGACGACGAACAGGCCCGGCGGTATAAATACCCGTACGACGCGTTTCGTAAGGGAAACAGATGAAATGGGAATCATTAAAGCCCATGGTCAACTGAGGTACATCTTTGCCCTGACGATAGTCGAGGTTAAGTACGGACGCAGGATTGGTTTTCCATTCGCCCGGCTCATCCTGGCCAACTTCATCAATATCAATACCGGCGTTTGAAACCTGACCGGTGGCCAGCACGACTAAATCGACTTTCTCGCTGGTGTCTTCATTCAGGATCAAATCCTTAAACTTAACTTCCAGCTCACTACCGCCGGTAGCCACTTCAGTGACACAACCTTTGGTAAACGTCACACCCTTGCGCTGACCATTGCGATAAAAATCTTCGCCACCGGCACCCGGCATACGCAGATCGGTATAAATCACATTGGTGTCGATAGACGGGTTCTGATCCTTGAAATACATAGCCTGTTTGACCGAGGTCGAACAGCAGTGACCGGAACAGTAATTCAGATGTCCTTCCTTGTCACTACGCTGACCGGCGCATTGAACAAAGGCCACACTCATAATTTCTTTACCATCTTTGGTCTTGATCGGACCGCCATCGGCTTCCAACGCTAACGCTTCTAGCTCGGCTTGGGTCACAACATGGTCGGACTTGCCATAACCTAGCTCGGGCAACTGCTTGGCATCATATTCACTGTAGCCGGAAGCCTGCACAATCGCACCGAAGTTATCGGTGGTGGTCGAACCGCTTTCGGCGGTGATGTCCGCTGAAAAACGACCGGGCGCACCCGAGGTTTTAGTTAGGGTCGAATTTAGATGAACCGTGATCTTGTCACTGTCTTCGATATATTTGATCAGCTCGGCGACACCGGTATCTTCCGGATCGGCATAAGGTGATTTCTGCGGAATACGCTTCCAGGCATTAGCCGCCGCGCCACCTAAGGCACCGCTTTTCTCAACGATAGTCGCCTGATAGCCAGCTTTGGCAATTTCCACCGCCGCAGTCATGCCGGTAACACCACCGCCGACCACTAACACATGGCGGTTGTAGGACGTTTCTTCATTGCCCTTCGGTGGGGTGCAGAACTTGGCTTCGATTACAGCCATGCGCACGTAGTCGTCGGCCATGTCCTGCGTGGTTTCACGCGCTTCATCGGTATCGGGACGCACCCAGATCACACCTTCGCGGATATTGCCGCGAGTCACCGCCACATCTTTAAAGTTAAAGGCATCGACTTTGGCGCGGCGCGAACAGGCGATGACCGCCACTCGGTTGACGCCTTCATTGTCGATATCATCCTGGATCATTTTAATGCCTTCGGCATTACACAGGAATTCATGTTCTTTTGCGATCGCCGCCTTGGCATCACGCGTTGCCACCTGCGCCATTTGTGCGGTATCAACACGATCTCCGATACCACAACCTTGACAGATATAAGCGCCTATTTTCATTTCATCAGCCATTGCTTAACCCTCCGTACCAGCGACGCGATTGACCACCTGAATAGCGCGCAGGGCGCTGGCGGTGGCACTTTGAACTGCACGGTTGACGTCCAGCGCATCGGCTGAACAACCAGCAGCAAAAATCCCGCCATTGGATTCATCCTGTTCGATAAAGCCATGTTCATTAACAACCACGTTCATGGGGAAGTCGCCAGCAGGCACGCTGGGTTGCATACCCACGGCCAGCACCACCAGATCATGTTCATTCTCGTAACGATCATAGCCTTCGGTATTGACGCCACGCAGAATCGGATTTTTGTTTTCCTTATTCTCGACGATATTGGCAACCTTGGACTTAATAAAGCTTACCGTCTCATCGGCCTTAACCGTCTGGAAGAAGTTGTCAATCCGGTCAATCGCGCGAATATCGATATAGTAAATCGTCGACTTGCCATCATCAGCATAACGCTCACGCACGTAGGTGGTCTGTTTCAATGACGCCATGCAGCAAATACGCGAGCAATGTTTAAGATGGTTGCGATCACGCGAACCGGCACACTGAATGAAAGCAATGTTCTTTGCTTCTTCACCATCTGAAGGACGTAGCAGCTTGCCGCCGGTCGGACCATGCGGGTCCATCAGGCGTTCAAATTCAACGCTGGTAATGACGTTATCAAAACGATCATAACCATAAGGCTGAATCTTGTTAGCATCATAAGGCTGCCAGCCGGTGGCCCAGATAATCGCGCCGACGGTAATGGTGCTGGACTCTTCCTGCATCTCCAGATCAATCGCGCCGTACTTACAAGCCTCCGAAGCACTGGTCGCATCCGACGTACCGATAATGTTCGGATCCAGCACATACTGCTGCGGATAGCTCATGCGGCTAGGCAGGTAAGCGCCTTTACGCTTACCCAGGCCGTAATTCATTTCATCATCGAACTCGGCTTCCACCGCATCGGCACAGTCACCACAGGCAGTGCAATTGCTGTTGACGTAACGCGGCCGGGTTTTCAGGGTAACGGAATAATTCCCCTCTTCACCGGAGACCTCGGCCACTTCTGTCATCGTCAGCAGACGAACATTAGGGTTCATCTTGATGCGACGCTGATTAATTTCCTGGCCACAGGTTGGGTGACAGAGTTTGGGGAAGTATTTATACAGCTTACTTACCCGTCCACCGACACTTGGATCTTTTTCCACAAGAATGACCTGTTTACCATATTCCGCAGCCTCAAGTGCTGCCGTCATTCCACTGATGCCCCCGCCTACGACAAGGATTGTTTCATTGGTAGCGATAATATCCGCCATCGACTCTACTCCTCTCGGATGTCGATTATTGAAGTGAAGGAGATAAACAGACTGGCTGTTTCTTCCCCTTCGCCCGCACGGGAATTCTGTCCTCGAACAGAAACCCCCTGAATGTCTGAAAAAACGCTATTTTGTTAGTCTTGCCCGGATATGTCCAGTGCAACAAACGACCTGCCAGAGCAGGATAATAGCGGTGGGCTACATTGAACTATTAATAGAAGAAACTCAATTCATATTTATCTTGCTCTCTATAAACTGAATTTATTTTCATTGCGAATAACCCTTTACCATACTCAAGCATTACCGCAGCTTACGGCCTGGTTCATAAACATTTTTTATCCTTCAATAATGATCGTCCTTCCCAGCAAACAGCAATATTCCAAATTATATATTAGTATGTCCAAGGACAGTCTCGTTCAGCCCCGCTTGCAAAAATATCGCCGTGCTATAATTGATGACGAATTGATTGCGCGCCAATATGAGCAGAACAGACATATCCAAATACAGGTATATTCGTCAACATATAAGTACTTTATTATTCTCCGTAATAATCCTGATTAGCCAACAAGGAAATCAGGCGCATAATAATGCTACCCGTCAATTACGCAAAATCCCTGAATAATTTGGGGCTATAAATTTTAAGGTTCGCACAATGCCTATTCAACAAACCACTGTTGCAGAACGTGACGGTCGCACCGAAGTAAAAAATACCACCTGTTACATGTGTGCCTGTCGCTGCGGGATTCGTGTGACCTTGCGTGACGGGGAAGTGCGCTACATTCAGGGCAATCCCGATCACCCGCTGAACAAGGGTGTGATCTGTGCCAAGGGCGCTTCCGGGATTATGAAACAGTATTCCCCCGCACGTTTAACTAAACCGCTACGCCGCAAAGTCGGCGCCGATCGAGGTGATGCGCAGTTCGAGGAAATTTCTTGGGATGAAGCCTTCCAGATCATGAGTGAACGGCTGGCGCACATCCGCGAAACTGATCCCAAAAAATTCGCCCTGTTTACTGGCCGCGACCAGATGCAGGCGCTGACCGGTCTGTTCGCCAAGCAGTTTGGTACCCCCAATTACGCCGCCCACGGCGGTTTCTGCTCGGTCAACATGGCCACCGGCATGATCTACACTATCGGTGGTTCCTTCTGGGAATTCGGCGGTCCGGATCTTGAGCGCGCCAAGCTATTCATTATGATCGGCACCGCCGAGGATCATCATTCTAATCCAATGAAAATCGCGCTCTCTCAGTTCAAGCGCAACGGTGGCCGCTTTGTTTCCATCAACCCGGTACGCACCGGCTACTCCGCGATTGCCGATGAATGGGTGCCAATCAAACCCGGCACCGACAACGCCCTGTTTCTCGCCATTATTCACGAACTGATCAGTCAAGGTCTGTATGACCGAGATTTTCTGGTGCAATATACCAACGCCGCCGAGTTGATTAATCTGGACCAGGCTAGTGATGATTTCGGCATGTTTGTGCGCATCAAGGAAATGGAAGTTGAGGAAGGTTGCTACGATCCACAAAATAAGCTCTGGTGGGACAGAAACAGTGACACTCCCGTTAACACCCTGACGGAAAAAGCCGATCCTTATTTGCTCGGCGAGTTTAGCCTGGAAGACGGCACACCGGTCAAGCCCTCGTTCCAGTTACTCAAAGAACGGGTAGAAAAATATACCCCCGAATGGGCCTCAACCATCACCGGTATCCCAAGCAAAACCATCAAGCGCCTAGCCTATGAAATGGGCATCACTGCCCGCGATGAAAAAATCGAGCTACCTATCGCCTGGACCGACGTCTGGGGCAACGAGCACGATACCGTGACCGGCAACCCGGTGGCTTTCCACGCAATGCGCGGCCTGGCGGCACACTCCAACGGTTTTCAGACCATTCGTGCCATGTCGATTCTGATGACCCTGCTCGGCACCATTGATCGTCCCGGTGGCTTTCGCCACAAAGCCCCGTTCCCGCGCCCAATTCCACCTTGTGCCAAACCTCCGAAAGGCCCGGATGCGGTGCAGCCCAACACACCACTGGATGGCATGCCGCTGGGCTGGCCAGCGGATCCAAATGATCTGTTCGTCGATGAAAATAATGAACCGGTACGCATTGATAAAGCCTTCTCCTGGGAATACCCTCTCTCGGCACACGGCTTGATGCATAACGTGATCACCAATGCCCACCGCGGCGATCCCTATTTCATCGATACTTTGATGATCTTC
>VAPK010017051.1_pt1 | contig 10750 bp, 7 predicted proteins | sample 3395031 | NCBI WGS metagenome assembly VAPK01 (sample SAMN08290443, study PRJNA428436) | hydrothermal vent metagenome | isolation source: Deep-sea hydrothermal vent chimney 1 | place: Pacific Ocean: Juan De Fuca Ridge
AAGAAAGTAGCGAAGAAGAAAAGTAAAAAGAAAGGCAAGAAAAAGGCAGTCAGGCGTAAATAGCCTTATATTTGCCTAAAATTAAAAAGGGTCTGTGAATACAGACCCTTTTTTTATTGTCAGCGTTTTTATTTCTGTATTTTCAACTTAAAAATAACGTATACGCCGGATTATCGCTTTCATCCCAGTAATGATAATTCAATTCCTGCAAAAATTGCTGCAGCTGTTCATTTTCTTCCGGTGGAACCTGCATACCCACTAATACCCGCCCATAAGCCGCACCATGATTACGATAGTGAAACAGGCTGATGTTCCAATGTTCACCCATCTTGTTTAAAAAACGAAGTAAGGCTCCCGGCCGTTCAGGAAATTCAAACCGGTAGAGACATTCATGCTCAACACCTTCAACACGTCCTCCTACCATATAGCGAATATGCATTTTTGCCATTTCATTGTCAGTCATATCCAGGCAGGGATACCCTTTTGCCTGCAAACGTTCAAGTAGACGGCTTTTATCACCTTCACCGCCGGGCATCTGCACACCCACAAAAACATGCGCTTTTTCAGGTGTGGAATAACGATAGTTAAATTCAGTCACCCCTTTAAGACCGATAACATCACAGAAGCGACGAAAACTTCCAGGCTCTTCCGCAATGGTTGCGGCAAACAAGGCTTCCCGGCGTTCACCCAGCTCAGCACGTTCAGCCACATGACGCAGGCGGTCAAAATTCATATTCGCACCACTATCAATGGCAACCAATGTTTTATTCTGTATTTTCTCCCGCTCAACATATTTTTTCATCCCCGCTACAGCCAACGCACCGGCAGGTTCAGTAATTGAACGGGTATCATCAAAGATATCTTTAATAGCCGCACAAATTTCATCGGTGTTAACCAGAACCACTTCATCCACATACTTTTGTGCCAGGCGAAAAGGTTCTTTGCCAACCTGACGTACCGCAACTCCATCGGCAAAAATTCCAACTTGTTTCAATACAACCCGCTCACCTTGAGCCAACGCTTCATACATACATGGCGCATCATCGGGCTCAACACCGATGATGCGTGTTGCAGGAGAATGGGTTTTAACCCAGACAGCAATACCTGAAATCAGTCCGCCCCCTCCTACCGGCACAAAAATCACATCAATCTTCGACTTTTGCTCTAATAATTCACGTGCAATCGTACCCTGCCCGGCAATCACCAGAGGATCATCATAGGGATGAACAAAGATCAGTCCGCGCTCTGCCGCAATGCCTTTTGCATGCCCATAGGCATCATCATAAGTATTGCCATGCAAAACAACCTCAGCCCCCATCTCACGCACCGAACTGACTTTAATGTCCGGCGTTGTTTTGGGCATGACAATCACCGCCGTTAACCCCAGTTTTCGCGCTGACATCGCCACGCCCTGGGCATGATTCCCCGCTGAAGCCGCAATCACACCACAGCGGCGTTCATCTTCACTCAGGCTGACAATTTTGTTATATGCACCGCGCAATTTGAACGAGAAAACCGGTTGCAGATCCTCACGTTTTAGAAAAACGGCATTTTCCAGTCGCTGACTCAATAGTGAGGCTTCATCCAGCGGGGTCTGTTTCGCCAGCTCATAAACCGGGGCGGCAAGGATCATGGCAGGATAATCGTGATTCATTAAAGTTTTTACTCCGAAAGTCGCTCTCCAGCGGTACAAGACTGGATACCTGAGGGCGGACACTAATATAATGGCTCCCTTGAAATTCAACAATAACACGCACGCGCGCAGTTTCAGAATAGAAATTTTATGCAGGAGAAATGACAAATGACCCAGGATGAACTCAAGCAGGAAGTGGCCAAAGCCGCCATTGAATATGTAGAATCTGGCACCATTATCGGTGTCGGAACCGGTTCCACCGCCAACTGTTTCATTGACGAACTGGCAAAAATCAAGCACAAAATCGATGGTGCGGTTGCCAGCTCAGTGGCAACCGCCGATCGCCTCAAAGCCCACGGCATTCAGGTTTATGAATTAAATGAAGTCAACGGCCTTTCGGTTTATATTGATGGAGCCGATGAGACAAATAAATACCTTCACCTAATCAAAGGCGGCGGCGGTGCATTAACCCGGGAAAAAATAGTCGCCGCAGCCAGTGAGAAATTTGTCTGTATTGCGGATGGTTCCAAGCTGGTCGATGTGCTGGGCAGCTTTCCTCTTCCCATTGAAGTCATCCCCATGGGACGCAGTATGGTTGCCCGTGAATTAGTCAAGCTGGGCGGTCAGCCAGTATTGCGTGAAGGCTTCACCACTGATAACGGGAACGTGATTCTGGATGTCCATAATATGGAAATCATGGAACCAACTAAACTGGAACAAAATCTGAATAATATTCCCGGCATTGTCACCAATGGCCTGTTTGCATTACGCCCAGCCGATATTTTGTTATTAGGAATGGAAGACGGGGTAAAGACCATCAAGTAATCCGCAATATCTTCCTGTGAGGAAACTTACGGGTGGATGCGGCTATTGGCAGGTGCTAATACTAATGAGTCTATTACAGAGGATTATCGAACAACGAAGACAAAGCTTAAAAAATCCCTTCCCTGGGCAAATATAGGCCCCTGTGAAGGGATACCTCTCCGGTTTTCAGCTCTTGAGTGTGAGTATTAGTTAAGACGCAGCAGGCTTCCGATTTATTCCCGGAAAAATTAAATATTTTTAAGTTATTGTCATTTATCCCGCTGCAGTCCCGTTAAGAACATTGTGATATTTAATAAGCCCCTGATTTTGCAAGCACTTCACAGAATCAATGTCATCCGTTTACAGCGACGGTGATAGGTTACGAAGGGCAGAAACAGTTAATGAGGTCGCCATTTAACTCTTCTATACTTATATGGAATAAACCGGCTCACCAACGCGTCTTAACCTCACAGACCTTAGCCTCGATTTAACTAATATTATTGTCCCATCAGTGAAACAATGCCATGAACCCATTAAATCTATTTAACCGTGATCACAAAATTCGACAGCGCCTCGAAGCCATGCGGCCACGTCTCTATCGTCTGGCTTATTCCTGGACGATGAATCCTGCCCTGGCCGATGATCTTACTCAGGACACCTTGACCAAAGGCTTAAAAAAAGTGGGTCAGCTCAAAAACCCGGATGCCCTGGAAGGTTGGCTATTTGGTATTCTCAGAAACTGCTGGCGCGATCATTATCGCAGTCATCGTGAAATGGATGAGCTGGATCACGAACAGTTAACCGATGAGATCACACCTGAACATCATCATGAACAACAACATATTGTTACCAAGGTTCGCAATGCGGTCGCGCAGTTAGCCGAAGGTCAACGCGAAGTGGTCACCCTGGTTGATCTGGAAGGCTTCAGTTATGCCGAAGTCGCTGGAAGTCTTGGAATTCCTATTGGTACCGTGATGTCACGCCTGTGCCGCGCAAGAAAAGCACTAGCAGAAAAGTTATTGTCACTCGATGCTAGCGAGAAAACGAGTAAAGCCACCGCAAAAAATGTTTCTCATATTAGGAGAATAAAATGAAATCCCCTTATTCTGATGAATTTTTAAATGCGTATATCGACGGCGAACTCGCCGCCGATGAGCGTAGCCAGCTGCTGGATGATGCCCGTAAAGATCCAGAACTGTCCATCCGCCTCTGCAAGTTACAGAAGGTGAAAGATATGGTGCAACTTGCCTATCACTCAACAGAAAACAGCCAGCCTGAACTACCTGAAAAAAATCGTTTCCTTCAATATGGACTGCGCACATTTGCCGCTTCTCTAATTTTAGGAGTGGGTTTACTGATTGGCAATTACACCGCGCTCAATACCAGCCACTCATCAAGTCTCCTGGAAATGGCACAAACCAGCAAGCTCAATGCCCAGCCAACTGTAGATAAACAGGAATGGAAATTAATGCTGCATGTTAATTCCGGTGATCCGGTACGTCTGCGCACGGTTCTGGATGAAGCCCAGTATTTATTGAAAGCCTCTACTCATTCAAGCCGCAAGATTCAAATTGAAGTACTGGTGAATGGCGAAGGTATTAGAATGCTGGAAGATAAAGACACGCCCTATGCACAAAAAATACTGGCGATGGAATCAACTTATAAAAATATTCAATTTCTTGCTTGCCAGATTGCCTTAAACCGGCACAAAGACGAGGATGGTTTTGATCTCGATCTGCTGCCTGGTGTTGAAATTATTCCTTCAGCCTTAAAGCAGGCCGCAATCCGGCAACGTGAAGGCTGGACTTATTTGAGAATATAAATAAAAGACAGAGCTCTATTATGTAGGGTTGGTTTCAGCCGACCCGTCACAGCTGAATGGTGGACTGAAGTCCACCCTACAATTTGTTTACAACAACACCCGTTCTATCCCACCTGCCTGAGTCGAGCTTATAAATTTCTTCTCCCAGTCATCGCCCAGTAATTTATTTGCCAGCTCAATAACAATGTATGTTGCTTCAAGGCCGGTATCATCTTCATAACGTGACAGGCCCTGCATGCAAGAAGGGCAAACAGTCAACATTTTCATTTCTTTATTATTGGTCTTCTTTTTGCCCGTCAACTGTTCAATACCATTTTCGATTTCTTCCTGTTTTCGAAACCGTACCTGGGCAGAAATATCCGGACGGGCAACGGCAAAAGTGCCGGCTTCGGCACAACAACGCTCGGACAGGATCACTTCACCGTCCATCAACGCATTGGCTACCTTAAGTGGGTTATGATGTTTCATCGGCGTATGACAGGGATCATGATAAAGGTACTTCATACCTGAATCCGCTTCCAGCCTGACACCTTTCTCCATCAGGTATTCATGGATGTCCAACAAACGGCAGCCGGGGAAAATGCGTTCAAACTGGTATTTCAGTAACTGATCCATACAGGTGCCACAAGAAACCAGCACGGTTTTAATATCCATGTAATTCAAGGTCGTCGCCAGTCGATGAAATAACACCTGGTTATCCACCGAGATCTGTTTGCCTTTCTCGGTGTCCCCGCCGGCAGTCTGCGGATACCCACAGCAAAGGTAGCCCGGCGGTAAGATCGTCTGTGCACCACTATCATATAACATCGCCAGGGTTGCCATGCCGACCTGACTGTAAAGACGTTCTGAACCACAACCTGGAAAATAAAATACCGCATCGGCATGTTCGCTCGATCCAGCCGGATCACGCAATATCGGAATTACTTTATTATCTTCAACCCCCAATAGTGCACGCATGGTACGCGGGGGAATATTACCCGGCATCGGCTTACGGATAAACTGTACTAACTGCTCACCTACTTTCGGCCTACCTGTTGTCGCGGCCGGTTTCTTCTTATTGAATAATTTTAAACTCCGGGCAAGATGATAAACCAGACGTTGCCCACGGTAACCCCATTCAATCATCAGCTTACGCATCAGACGAATCGTGGTGGGATCGGTCACGTTAAGAAACATCATCGATACCCAGGTTCCCGGATTAAACCTTTTACGTCCATGCAGGCGTAAAATTTTACGCATGGTAATCGACACATCACCGAAATCAATATTCACCGGACAGGGACTCAGGCATTTATGGCAAATCGTACAATGATCGGCCACGTCATTCATTTCCTTAAAATGACGCAGTGAAATACCCCGACGAGTTTGTTCCTCATAAAGAAAAGCTTCAACGATAAGGCCGGTGGCCAGAATTTTATTGCGCGGTGAATAGAGTAAATTCGCACGGGGAACATGGGTGCTGCAAACAGGTTTACACTTACCACACCGCAAGCAATCCTTAACCATTAAATTTAAATCACCCAGTTCACTGGCTTCTAGAATTAAAGCTTCCTGTTCAACCAGTCGTAATGAGGGGGTGTAAGCATTTTCCAGTCCGGAGCCTGCCAACAATTTTCCTGGATTGAAAAAATGTTGTGGATCTACTTTATTTTTATATTCGGTAAAAGCGGCAACCGTATCAGCATCGAGAAATCGCATCTTGGTGATCCCGATACCATGTTCACCGGAAATGACACCGCCCAATTCTTCAGCCAGTTTCATGACCCGTTCAACGATTTTGTCGGCCTCCTGCATCATAGTATAATCGTTAGAGTTGACCGGAATATTGGTATGCACATTGCCATCCCCGGCATGCATGTGGGTGGCCACAAACAGACGACTAGATCGCACCTCGGCATGAATCGCATCTAATCGCTGGCGCAGGGCATCCATTTCCTGGCCGGCAAAAATATCTTTTAAGGGACGTTCAATACTTTTACGAAAAGATATGCGTAAGGCACGACGCTGCAATAAATTGAAAAACGTATCCCCCGTCTGTATCTCGATCTCAGTGGCATTCTGACCACATTCATCTTCCAGCAATGAACCTTGTTCCAGGGCAATGTTATCCAACGCAGACATAATCGCCTGCCAGCGAGTTCGCACGGTTTCCAGCAATGATCGGGCCGCCTCAATTTTTGAATTAAAGATTGCCTGGCTTTCATCGCTGCTTTCTTCTGCCCGAGCCTCACCCGCGACCAGGGTAGTTTGCTCCGGCATGTCTGATGAAAAATAGGCCAGCAGCCGATCAATAATGATCAATTTATTGCGCGTCGATAACTCGATATTAATACGCTCAATACCATTGCTATAATCATTCAGACGCGGCAGGGGAATCACCACATCTTCATTGATCTTAAAAGCATTCGTGTGTGCCGCAATCGCAGCAGTACGCGCCCGATCTAGCCAGAAGTGTTTCCGCGCTTCAGCACTTACCGCGATAAAACCTTCGGCCCCACGCGCCGCTGATAGACGCACAACTTCCGATGCCGCCTGTGCCACCTGGTCGTCATCATCTCCGGCCACATCAATCAGTAACACCATCTTCGGCAAGTCACGCCGCGCCACCTTGGGGGTATAGTTCACCGCACGCACATAACGCTCGTCAAGATGTTCCATGCCCGCGAGTTGCACTTCATTCAATCCATCAAGGTAATCTTTGCTCTCAACGATGGCGGGAACAGCCCGACTTAAATCAGACGAATAAAATTCCAGACAAACCGTGCGAATATGCAGGGGCATACGATGCAAAATAAATACTGCCGAGGTAATGATGCCATCGCAGCCTTCTTTCTGCACTCCCGGCAGGCCACCGAGAAATTTGTTGGTCACATCTTTGCCCAGTCCGAACTTACGCAATTCATTTCCGGGGATGGTTAAGATTTTAGCCTCACCATCCATCTTGCGACCATTAGCCTGAAAATATTGAAGACGAAAGTGCACCTGCTCCTGTAAATGAATCTTGCCCAGATTATGTTCCAGCCGCTCCACCTCCAGCCAGTGTCCATCGGGCATCACCATGCGCCAGGACAATAAATTATCCAGCGTCGTACCCCAGAGCACAGCCTTCTTGCCACCGGCATTCATCGCAATATTGCCACCTATACAGGAGGCATCCTGCGAAGTCGGATCCACCGCAAACATATAACCGCTTAATTCCGCAGAATCTGAAACCCGCCGGGTGACCACACCGGCCTCGGCACGAATCACGGCAACTGATTTGACTTCCCCACCGGCAATGGATAACTGCCGATGCTCCATACTGGACAGGGCTTCCAGTTTTTCCGTGTTAATCACCGCTGAATTTTGATTCAGCGGAACCGCGCCCCCGGTATAACCGGTGCCCCCCCCACGGGGAATCATTTGCACGCCCATCTTCAGACAGGCGGCCACAATCTTTTGCACTTCAGTTTCCGTGTCCGGATTGATCACCACCAATGGATATTCCACTCGCCAATCCGAGGCATCAGTAACATGACTGACCCGCGCCAGACCATCAAAACAAATATTATCTACGTGGGTGATTTTACTCAGGCCTTTAAAAACCTTGTGGCGCAGACGTGATTGATCCGGGAACCAGGCTTCAAATTTATTCACCGCCTCACCTGTGCGCGCACTGAGTTTCAGGGCTAATTCATTATTGTTTGCACGCGCCTCAACCTGGGTTAAACGATGCCGCAGCGCTTCAATCAGAGCCGCTCGGCGCTTATGATTACTTAGCAAATCATCCTGAATAAAGGGGTTACGCGTGACCACCCACATATCCCCAAGTATCTCAAATAGCATCCGCGCAGAACGCCCGGTTACCCGCTCATCTCGCAGGGTATTAAGGGTTTCCCACATATCCTTACCCAGAAACCGGATCACGATTTCTCGATCAGAAAAGGAGGTGTAGTTATAGGGGATTTCGCGAATTCGAGTGGTCATGGAAATTACAGTGGCGAGGGGCGAGTGGCTAGGGACGAGGGGTAAGATACAAGATTAAAGATAAAAGGTACAAGGGAAAATATCTGGGTCGACGATTTAAGTGCTTTTACCTCGGTCCCATACAGTAGAGACTACGAATGTTTACCGAGATGCTGCATAAAAGATGAAATCGTAGGTTGTGGTTGAGCAATGCAAAGCCCAACATCAAAAGATTATGGAGCCACAAGTGTTGGGGGCTTCGCATTGCTCAACCACAACCCAAAGTGAATACTTTCACTCTCTCTGAAGCATGGGGATTAGAAAGTCAGCTAACCTATAACAAAAATAATCACCGCATAACGCAGGGTTTTTCCTGCTGCAATAAAAACAAGGCTCAGAGCAAAATTCATTTTGAGCCAACCGGCTGCCAGGCACAGGGGATCGCCTATGACCGGCAACCATGACAATGACAATACTGGTGCCCCCCAGCGTTGCAAATGATGGAATGCCCACTGGTGCTTTGACTTTAACTCTCGTAATGGATATTTCCAGACGATAAACCGCCCAATCCCCCATGAAGACAGTCCACCCAGGGTATTACCAACGGACGCTACCAGTAACAAGGTGGCAGGAGAATGATTTGCAGAAGCACTCAGATAGGCCAACACGGCTTCCGAACCACCGGGAAACAGGGTGGAGGATATAAATGCGCTGGTGAACAAGGTCCAAAGAGATGAATCCATCATAAGAAAAGAGTCAGTGACAAAAATAACAAGCCCAACTTAATCCTCGTCCCTCGTCACTGAAAAAACTAGTAGGGTGGGCACGTTTTTTGTGCCCACGCGGAATAGTGCTATTTATTAAGCCCCAAACAAATATCAATGGTGACAAAAAGAATAGTGAAGGGGGATGAATTAGCATGTGGGCACAAAAAACCGTGCACCACAGGCACTTCCTTCGGTCGCCCACCCGACAAAAAAAACGGGACCCGAAGGTCCCGTTTCATCAGTACTCGATGATAATTAAATCATCGTCAAGTCACTTTGCTTAGAAAGAAACCTGATACTGAACCAGAATGGCGCTGTCGGTGTAACCCTTAGCAGTACCATTATAGGTAGTAGTCGCGTCAATGTCATCACCACTAACAACCACATAGTTCAATTGCAGACGACCATTAGTCTTGTTGCTACCGGCAAAGATGTTGGCTCCGAAATAGGTATTACCCAGTTTCAGGTTAGTAACGTCATCTTTAGCTTCGTAATGACGAATAATGCCTTCAAACATTTTGCTGAACTGATACCCAAAGTGCAGGAACCAAACAGTTTCTTTGGCATTTGAAACATTCTTGGCACCCTTGCCCTGGATATATTCGAACTTACCCGTAATCGGACCGCGCTTATAAGCCATCGCAAAATCAGTTACTTTATAGTCGGTGCCGCCATCAGTCGATGAAGAACCATAAGACAGTTCAGCATGCATCAATTTGCCCATGTCATAAGAAACACGACCGGCAACAGTGTTGTCTTTACCAGTAGTACCAGTATTAACAGCTGAAGAACGTCCAGAAACATTACCGTAGAACAGGTCATAACCAATACCGCCAGCAATCTTACGACCACTGATCATCGCACCTGCGGTACGTTCCAGAACCAGTTTCTTTTCCATGCCACGCTTGGTGATATCCAGCTTCTTACCAGACTGGTTGAAATCCATGCCTACTGGCGTTTTGAACTGACCCAGAGCAATCTTAGCAGCATTGCTGAACTTATAACCAGCAACCGCATCTTTGATAATCTGAGATGTTGACCCTTCTGAAGCAGCCGTATCAGTTTTATTGAAATCAACCTGCAATTTACCGAAAACATTGCCGTCTTTCAGCTTGTAGCCAATACGAACACGGTCAGCGCCAAAAACAAAATTATCATTTGGCTTGTCCTGGCTTTTGCTTTCAGCTGTGATCTGGGTAAAACCAAACCATTTAGTTTCAACACCAGCACTCGCAGCCAGAGGGGCGGCAAGACCGGCAGTAACGCTTGCAGCAACGGCAAGAGCAATTAATTTATTGTTCATTATGAACTCCTTAAAGGGATTTAAAATTATTGAATTAGTTTAAGCATCATTCAGGATGTTTTATAGCCCACTGTTGGCATAGATGCAACATTTATTTTACAAAAATACAACAGAGTTCCAATATGTTGTATTTTTGATACAAACTGGAGCAGATTTAAAAAATGGCGTGTTTGAAACTTTAAATTCATTGATTTACTGAACATCGTTAAAGTCAGGCAATATGTTGGTGTGCACTAACATTAGATCTTATTCTGTTGTATTTTCACCAACAATAACCCCGTGATTCGATTTCACTGGTTCCCACGCTCACCACTGGCGGCATACATCAATTAATCCTGTCCGCCCAGCGTAATCTCGCACACTCGAATACCGCCAATGTTCGGCTAAATCAACATAACCTCGCTTAACCGGGTTGTCATGGATATAGCTTATTTTCTGCTTCATCATCTCATCATTCTGAATCCATTCAGGGTGTA
>VAPK010158714.1_pt1 | contig 10750 bp, 8 predicted proteins | sample 3395031 | NCBI WGS metagenome assembly VAPK01 (sample SAMN08290443, study PRJNA428436) | hydrothermal vent metagenome | isolation source: Deep-sea hydrothermal vent chimney 1 | place: Pacific Ocean: Juan De Fuca Ridge
TGCTTACTGCTTACTGCTTACTGCTTACTGACTATTTTCCCATCTCGCATTTCCAGCTTTCTATCAGTCATATTTGCCAGTTCATTATTATGAGTAACAATAACAAAGGTTTGATTAAATTCATCGCGAAGCTTAAAAAACAATTCATGTAAGTTTTTTGCTGAAGATGTATCTAAATTACCACTAGGCTCGTCAGCAAAAATAACCTTTGGGTTATTAATTAATGCTCTGGCAACAGCTACACGCTGTTGTTCACCGCCCGAAAGTTCATTAGGTTTATGATCTATTCTATCAGATAGTCCTAAAAATTTTAAAATTTTCAACGCTTCCTCTTCTACTTGTTTCTTTGGCTTATTAGCTATAAAAGCAGGAATACAGACATTCTCTAAAGCTGTAAATTCGGGTAATAATTGATGAAACTGAAAAATAAAACCAATATGTTCATTTCTGAATTTTGACAATGCTTTATCTTTTAATTGCAATATATTTTGCCCATTGAGTATCAATGTTGCTTCATTATTATTTGTGGGTTTATCAAGTGTTCCTAAAATTTGTAATAAGGTAGTTTTTCCGGCACCTGATGGACCAACAATAGCAACAACTTCTCCTTGTTTTATATGTACATCAACTCCTTTTAAAACTTCTAGATCGCCGTAAAATTTATGGATATTTTTTGCTGTAATCATAGTTAAAAAATCAAGAGTGTGAAATTACATAAATAAAATCATTTAGAGGTGCCCTGTAATAAAATGAAATTTCTAAAAAATAAATTCTAAACCTGAGTTCAATAACATCTCCAAACGATTTTCATAAAACTTTATTCAATATTAGCCTCTAATTCACATTTGGTTTGTTATTTTTGTTTAAAATATTGAATAAAATTTTAAGATGGATTTACACGAATATCAAGGAAAAGAAATACTAAATAGTTTTGGCGTTAGAATTCAACGTGGTAGAGTTGCCCATAACCATAAAGAAGCTGTTGATGTGGCTAAACAATTGGCTACTGAAACCGGAACAGGTTGGTGGGTTATTAAGGCACAAATTCATGCAGGAGGACGTGGAAAAGGAGGAGGAGTAAAATTGGCTAAAAATCTGGCTGAGGTTGAATCAATTTCTGAAGATATTATCGGAATGATGTTAAAAACACCCCAAACACCACCACAAGGTAAAAAGGTAAATCAAGTATTGATTACTGAAGATGTTTACTATCCGGGTGAAAATGAACCTGAAGAATATTATATGTCAGTATTATTAAACCGTGAAACAGGTAAAAACATGGTAATGTATTCTACTGAAGGAGGCATGGACATTGAAACTGTTGCTGAAGAAACACCTCATTTAATTTTTACAGAAGAAATTGATCCATTAATTGGATTATTACCTTTTCAGGCACGAAAAATAGCTTTTAACTTAGGGTTATCCGGAGGTGCTTTGAAAGAAATGGTAAAATTTGTTTCAGCATTATATACTGCTTTTATAAAATCTGATGCTTCAATGTTTGAGATCAATCCGGTATTGAAAACTTCTGATGATAAAATTATGGCAGTTGATGCGAAAGTTACATTAGATGATAATGCTTTATTTAGACATAAAGAGTATGCTGAAATGCGTGATTTACGTGAAGAAAACCCTATTGAAGTAGAAGCAAAAGCTGCAGGATTGAATTATGTTGATCTTGACGGGAATGTTGGTTGTATGGTAAATGGAGCAGGGCTGGCAATGAGTACAATGGATTTGATAAAACAAGCAGGAGGAGAGCCAGCTAACTTTTTAGATGTAGGTGGTACTGCTGATGCTAAACGTGTTGAAACTGCTTTTAGAATTATTTTAAAAGATACACATGTAAAAGCTATATTAGTAAATATTTTTGGTGGTATTGTACGTTGTGATAGAGTTGCACAAGGTATTGTTGATGCGTATACCAATATGGGTGATGCTATAAATGTACCCATTATTGTACGTTTACAAGGTACCAATGCCAAAGAAGCTAAAGAATTGATAGATAATAGCGGTATGGAAATTATTTCTGTTACAGAGTTCCAAGAAGCTGCTGATAAAGTGCAGGAAGTACTTTCTTAAATATACAAACCTGCCAGGTTTTCTTTTTGTTAATGCTTTAAAAATGAGATTGATAAATAAAAAACAATCTTAGTATTTCAGTTTGGTTAGTAATATAGAATTAATGTTTTATGGATGTTTCTAAATTTTATATCTGCTTTTTTGTTTTATTTTCTATAAATGTTTCAAGTCAAAAAGAGATTGTTGAATCCGATTATAATTTAGCCAATAACTATTATAAATTAGCTCTTGAAAAAGCCTCAACAAAAAATTATAGCGACGCAATAAAGAATTTAAATCAAGCAATTGAATTGAATCCAAAATTAAGAGAAGCATATTATAATAGAGCAAATTTAAAAGTTAATATAAACGAATATAAAGGAGCTATAGAAGATTATTCAGAAGTCATATTATTAGATGCAACATATGAATCAGCATATTATAATAGGGCAATTTTAAAATATAAGATAGGAGATTATAAAAATGCAATTTTAGATTTTGATAAAACTATTGGTTTAAACAAAAATAAAGAAGAGGCCTATAGAAATAGAGGAATGGCTTATAATAAGATAAAACAATATGTAAAAGCTATTGATGATTTTAGCAAGGCGATTGAGATAGAACCCGAATTAGATAAGACCTATTTTAATAGAGCCCTGTCCAGAAATGGATTGAATGATTTTGAAGGTGCTATTAAAGATTTTGACAAAGCTATTTTGTTAAACCTTTCTAATGAAATTGCTTATAATTACAAAGGTGTTGCAAAAGATAAAATAAATGATACTGTAGGAGCTATGCAAGATTTTGATAAAGCAATTTCGTTAAATGCTAACTATGCTGATGCTTATACAAATAGAGGAATTTTAAAGGTTAGGATGAATAGTTACCAAGATGCAATTTTAGATTTTGATAAAGCTGTTGAAATAGGCAAAAAAGAAGAGAGAGTGTTTTACAATAGAGGGATTGCCAAACAGAAACTGAATACAAATAAAGATGCTATTGTTGATTTTAATCATGCTATAAAATTGAATGTATTAAATGAAAAAAATTATAATAGCAGGGGTATTTCTAGGTTTGAATTGATGGATTACACGGGTGCTTTGGAAGACTTCAATAAAGCAATAAATCTTAATTCAAAGTATGCAAAGGGATATTTAAATAGAGGTTTTGCAAAACTCAAAATAGACGATAATATGGGAGCATGTTCAGATTTTTTAAAAGCAAAACAATTTAAATTAGAGGCAGCTAACCTTGCGGTTCAAGAATTTTGCTATTAATCAAAGATTACTTTTTTATTTACAATTTCACTTTTTTAAATTGCTTAAAAAGGATTTTAAATTTTTTATATTATGAAATGCCTTACCATTAATTATAACTACTGGCATAATTACAGAATTCACTGAAGGAATATCTTTTTTGACCAAATCAGACATAAGTTTATCATTTTCGTCACTGTTACTTATATCAATTAGTTTAAAATCTATATTGTTTTTTGATAAATAATTGGCAACATAATTGCATTTTGAGCAACCCTCAACGGTAAATATAATTATTCCGTTATTAATTATTGTTCCAAATTTAGTTAAGCTTGAATCTTCCTTTTTTTTGTCTTTTAAAAGAAGTTCTGCATCTGAAGGCATAGATTTATAGGTGTAACTGGTAGAATAGTCATAAGGTTTATAAAGGTTTTTGAAATAAAGGGTCAACACTTCAGAGCTTGTTTGCGCTGGTATAAGTACAGTTATTGGTTTTTCATAACCTTTTAAATTTGTAACCTCTAATGTAAGTGTAACTTCGTATTGAATATTACTAGTATTTTTTAAACTAATAATATATCCTTTTTCAGTCTGAACATTATCAATCTCTATTACACTTTTTTGAGTATGACCATCGGTTAAAATGATTAATAAAAATACAATTAATAAAGATATTTTTACCATAGTATATATGATTAATGTTAAGAATATATCACATCATCTTCCCAAAGAATATAGCATTCATCATTAATTTATTGGTACCATACCAAAAAGCTCTAAAATTAGTATTGTCAGTAAAAACAATAACTTTCCCTTTACCCAACTTAGCCGTTTTAAAAGGAATTGTTCCACTCATTGCTTTTAAGTTTTCTTTAGAAATATAACCACTTAATAATGGGTTTTTAGTGTATTGAATCGGAGCTTTATAATTAGTAACACTATCCGTTTTTACAAATACAGTTGTATTTCTAAATAATGCAATCTTAGTATTGTTGTATCCAAAATTGATAGGATGACTTCTATCAATAGTAGCTTCAAAAATGGCACCGCCGATTACTTGTGCACCTCTAAAGTCCTGACGTTGGTCAAAAGGAATATTTTTGGTTTTAGGCTTCTGTTTTTTGAAGTTTAGTTTAATAAACTTATTTGTGTTTAACCATTTTAAACTGTTTCTATAACCAATTAAAGTACCACCATTTTCTGCAAAGGTCTTTAAGTTTTCTTTTGCCTTGTTTAGTGCGCTACCATTGGCATTGGGTATAATTATTACTGAGTACTTACTTAGATTAGCACTGCTTAAATTTCTTGTATCTAATTTAGTAACTGGTATGTCGTATCTGGTATCTAATAAATGCCAAATTTCACCTGCGTCATAAGAAGTAATACCATCACCAACTAAAACAGCAATTGTTGGCTTTTTTAGAATTCTAAAATTTGAGCTTCCTAAGTCAATTCCTTTGGTTAATCCTGTATTGGCAGCATCAATATTCACCCCTGTTTTTTTAGCTACTTTTGTTAATAGTTCATAAACTTTATCAGCAGCTATTTTTTGATTTTGAGCAGGAACCATAATGGTGCCATAGTCATAATTTTTTCCGTTTAGACTAAATGGTTTCATAGCAACTTTAGCTCGTAAACGGCTATTTAGAATTTTATACAATGTGTTGGGCGAATTGTAATCATCCCATTCAAATAGATATGCATAATTACTTTGAGAAGCTACCTTACCCTCAGGAGGAGTAGGTGAAGTAATGGCATCTCCTACAGCAGTAGTATTCGCAACATAGCCATAGTTCATATCAAAAGCTAATGGTAATGTCCAGGCAGAAACATCATAAAACAAACTATCTTTAAATGTTGTCCGTTTTTCAAACATAGCTTTTAACATCCTGTAATTAGGCTGATTGGCTGGAATTATGTAGCTATGATCAGGAGAGAAACTGTTGCCATTGGTTTTGACAGTAGTTTTTAATTTATTAAATGTAATATTTTGACGTTTCAACATTGCTGCAAACTGATATGTTTTTGTTCTATCGGCAGCATCACCAAAAATAATTGCTTGTTTTCTATCTTTAGAAACCTCTCTTTGTGCATTTTTATAAAAGTTGCGCTGATACGTTAATAATTCAGTTCTCATATTTTTGCCAGCTTTTTGAGTTGATAACGCTGCTGTAAACTGATTACGAATAGCAAAAGGAAATGTTAGAATACCATTGTCACTTTGTTGTGTATGACCTCTTGTACTTGCTTGCTCAAATAAAATACCAATACCGCCATTAATATCCGGAAAGGTAGAACCTTTACCATAGTAAAAATCATCAAAGCTTTCTTCAGTATAATATAAAGAACCAATTTTGTCTAAAGCTTTTGCATGAAATTTACCTATTTTACCAGTTAATTCTTGATTTAATTTCGGAGTTAACGGATGTGTTCTTGATGGAATTCCCGGTTGAAAAAAGAACGTCGAATTGGTACCCATTTCATGATGATCTGTTAAGATATTTGGTTTCCATTGATGAAAACTTTTAATACGTGCTTGCGATTCTGGTAATTGAGATACCAACCAATCTCTATTCATATCAAACCAGTAATGGTTTGTTCTTCCTCTGGGCCAGGCTTCATTATATTCCCTGTCAGCATTATTAGTAGTTAAATTTTGATTTTTATGTGTATTTACCCAAGATGCAAAACGATTTAATCCGTCAGGGTTATAGGATGGGTCAAATAGAATAATTGTAGTATCTAACAATTCGTTAATATAATCACCTTCAGCAGCAGCCAAGTAATAAGCAACTAGTAATCCTGCATTGGCGCCACTAGCTTCATTACCATGTATTGAAAAACCTTGATAGATTACCAATGGCATAGTATCTATAGTAAGTGAGGAAGATAGCGTAGCATCAGATAATTTTAAATGTTCTGTTCTAATAGATTCAATATTCTGATGGTTTTTAGGAGATGTTATGGTAAGTAATAATAACGGACGGTCTTCATAAGTTTTCCCTCTGTTTTCTATAGTAATTCTATCTGAGGCATCTGCCAAAGCGTACATATACTGTACGAGTTTATCATGAGAAGTATGCCATTTACCTACTTGAAACCCTAACACACTTTCTGGGGTAGGAATATTTGAATTGTAAGTAATGTCTTGAGGTAAATAATAATTTAGATTAATTTTTTGTTGTGCAAAAAGGATTGAAAAGCTGATGAAAGCTAATAAGGAGAGTGTTTTTTTCATTTGGATTGGTTAAGATTTATACTCATGAGGACTTGAAACAGGAACTGTATTTTACTGGTAACTACTATGCTAGCTTAGAAGCATTATTTTTTCAAGTAAAGATATAAAAAAACCGCTCAATCCTAATAACTCAGGTGAACGGTTTTTAATATTTGAATTAGTTATGTTTTAAATATCATCAAAATCTACATCTGTAAAGCTTTCTGTTGATTTTGTTTCTTCTGCACCAACTTCTTCACTAGGTTTTTGATAATCTTTTTGATGGCGATCAGAAATTACTTCTTCACCTTTTTCATCTATAATATAGCTAGTTGCCTTAGCAAGCATCTCATTGAATTCATTAAAATCTTCTTTATATAAGTAAATCTTATGTTTTTTATAATGAAATGAACCATCATCATGTGTGAATTTTTTACTCTCAGTAACTGTTAAATAATAATCACCGGCTTTTGTTGCTCTTACATCAAAAAAATAGGTTCTTCTTCCTGCTCTTAAAACTTGAGAAAAAATTTCTTCTTGTTCAATATATTCTTTTTCACTCATAATAATCTTAACTTTTGTTAATCTTGGTTTTGTATTAGCACAAATCTATAAAAATAAATGACTTGAACAATACTTTATTTATTTTCTTTTAAAAAGGGCTTGTGCTTATGAATCGATTTGTTCTGTAAGTTGTTGGTTATAAAGATTTTGATAAAAACCTGTTTGATTTGATAATTCTTGATGAGTGCCTTTTTGAATAATCTTTCCTTCATCAAGCACAATTATAAAGTCAGCATTTTTAGTTGAAGATACCCTATGACTTATAATTATAGTCGTTTTATCTTTACTAATTGAATTCAGATTGTTGAGAATTACTTCTTCGGTTTCAGTATCTACAGCAGATAAACAGTCATCAAAAATAAGGATCTGAGGTTTTTTTATGATTGCTCTGGCAATAGATACACGTTGTTTTTGCCCTCCGGATAAGGTTACCCCTCTTTCACCCACAAGAGTATCATATGAGCTGGTAAACTCTTCAATGTTATGATGGATATAGGCGTTATTAGCAGCATCTTTAATAATCTTATCTACGGCACTTTCATCACCAAATTTGATATTATTTTTTATAGTATCTGAAAATAAAAAAGCTTCTTGAGGTACAAACCCAATACCATTACGGAGATTTGTTAAATTGATTTCTTTAATCGGGGTATCATCAATTAGAATTTTACCATCGCTAACATCATATAGTCTGGCTATTAAGGTTGCAATAGTCGATTTTCCAGATCCTGTTTTTCCTAAAATGGCAAGTGTTTTTCCTTTTTCAACTGTAAAACTAACTTTTTTTAAAGCCGTAATATTTGTGTCATCATAGGTTAAGGAAACGTTTTTGAATTCTATTTTTCCTTCAATAGCTACACTAGTATCTGTTTGATTTTGAACCTCAGGCACAACTTCTAAAAACTCATTTATCCTCTTTTGAGAAGCTTCTGCTTGTTGTACCATTGATGTTACCCATCCTATTACAGCTACAGGCCAAGTAAGCATATTTACATAAATAATGAATTCGGCAATAACTCCGAAAGAAATAAAACCATTAATATAGCGCATACCACCTATATAAATTACTAAAATATTACTGGCACCGATAAGTAATATCATTAACGGAAAAAATAATGCTTGTGCTTTGTAAAGGGATATGTTTTTTTCTTTACTTTCATTTGCTAGTACGTCAAAATCATTAAAAGAATGCTTTTCTATGCTATAGGCTTTAATAACACTTATTCCTGAAAAAAACTCCTGGCTAAAAGTGGTTAGTTTTGATAAATATTCTTGTACAATTCTACTACGTTCATTAATTACTTTACTTAAAAAATATATTGAAACCGAAAGGATAGGTAGTGGTAATAAAGTATATAAAGAGAGTGTAGCATCTATTTGTATCATATAAGGAATTACAATTACAAAAAGTGTAATTATATTAATAGAATACATAATTGCCGGACCAAAGTACATTCTAACTTTACTTACATCTTCACTAATTCTATTCATTAAATCACCTGTTCTATTCTTTTTATAGAAATTTAATGACAGCCGCTCATATTGTTCAAAAATCTCATTTTTTAGGTCAAACTCTATCAGACGAGATGTAACAATAATCAATTGCCTCATTAAAAAAGTAAAAAATCCGGAAAGCAAAACAGCACCTAAAATCATCAAGATATTTAGTAACAATTTATGTTTAACAATGGCTATATCTGTTATATCCTTATCAATATATTTTTCTATTACATTTAAAGATTTACCAATTAATCTCGGCGTAAAAAGGGATAAGATTCTTGCTACTATGGTGCAGATGATACCGACTATTAGTCGGTATTTATACTTATAAAAAAATTTATTTAAATAACGTAAAGCCTTCAAAAATGATCTAATTTATGCGATAATAAGAAATTAATAAGTAAGGAAAAACCCTTTACAGTTAAAAATATCTTAAATTTAAGGTGGGTTCTAAAATTTTATTCACATCAAAATTTACAGAGTTTTTGAAAGAAATGAAATTTTAAAACTCATCCTTTATTGTTATACTAATTTTATATTTTGTCACCACTAACTAAAACTTTATCTTTGCTCCGATTTTTTTTTAAGAATAGTAATTACAATAGCAAGTTTTTTGATAAAGACAATTTAAAAATATAGATTGTTTTATAATGACGAAGATACAAGATTAAGAGAAGAATACAACTAAAGAATCATTTAATAAAAGCCTAAATAGTAATCTTTCATTATGCTAAATAGAAGACACATCAGAGTAAAAGTAATGCAATCTGTTTATGCACTAACTAAATCTAAAAGTGATGATTTAGTTAGAGAAGAAAAATTTTTAAAATTTAGCATTTCCAAGGTATATGATTTATATGTTTTGATGTTAAGCTTGCTTGTAGAAGTAAGAAGTTTAGCAGAACAACATCAGGAAATTGCAAAGAAAAAGCATTTAGCAACTTCTGATGATAAAAATCCAAACAGAAAATTTGTTGATAATCAATTTCTTCAAAACCTTAAAAGGAATAGTTCATTGGCAACATATATTGAACATGAAAAATTATTGAATTGGAAAGAAGATAACGAATATGTACGAGTGATTTGGGATGCTATAAAAGAGAGCACTATCTATAAAGAGTATATAAGTTCAAATGACAACAGTTCATATAAAAATGAGTTAGCATTTGTTATTGAGTTATATAAGACAGTGATTGCACCTAACAATAAGCTGTTTGACTATATTGAAAGCCAAACCTTAAGTTGGGTAGATGATATTCCTTTTGTGAATACCTGGGTTATAAAGAACCTTAAAAAAATTAAATCAGATTCAATTTTTAGTAAAGAAAAATTATATAAAGATGAAGGTGATATTGATTTTACTGTAGATCTTTTCAAAAAAACAGTATTGCATCATACTGAATTTAATGATGATATTGATAAGATGACACCTAATTGGGATACTGATAGAATTGCCGAGATTGATTTTATTCTAATGAAAATGGCTTTGATTGAATTTGTCTATTTCCCGTCAATACCAACCAGAGTAACCATTAATGAATATATTGAAATAGCAAAAGATTACTCAACTGCTAAAAGCAGCTTTTTTATTAATGGAGTATTGGATAAATTATTGAAAGATTATACTGGCTCAGATAGAATTAAAAAAATAGGTAGAGGATTGTTATAATATTTAATACTTTTACAAAAAAATAATAGTAAAATGAAAAACATAATAATAGGATTGGTTTTAGTTGCATTTTCAATTACTTCATGTAAAGAGAATGTTGCTAATAAAATAAATAAAGATAATTTAGATATTGCAAAACAACGTGATTATAAATTAAATGAAGGGGCTTCAGTTATGACGTTTTCAAATACAGAACATGATTTTGGAAACATTAATGAAGGCGATGTTGTTGAAACAATATTTAAGTTTACAAACTCAGGTAAATCAGAATTAATTATTACTAAAGCTGTTGGTAGTTGTGGTTGTACGGTGCCAGAATGGCCTAAGCAGCCTATAAGTGTTGGAGGTACAGGTGAAATTAAAGTTAAATTTAACTCATTAGGGAAGCCAAATAATCAGAGAAAAACAATTACCCTGACTACCAATACAGCACAAGGAAAAGAGGTGGTAGTAATTAAAGCTCAAGTAACACCAAAACAAAAA
>VAPK010587072.1_pt1 | contig 10750 bp, 7 predicted proteins | sample 3395031 | NCBI WGS metagenome assembly VAPK01 (sample SAMN08290443, study PRJNA428436) | hydrothermal vent metagenome | isolation source: Deep-sea hydrothermal vent chimney 1 | place: Pacific Ocean: Juan De Fuca Ridge
ACGGTATTTGTAGCTGTTGCAGCTACCAACGCTGTTGCACTATCAAAGGGGGGGCCATCCACCCGTAAAATTGCATCTCCATTGCCGTTAAAAAAGTTTTCTGCCGCCGCAAATACCGAAGCCGCACTTAATTCAGTTTGAGTTTGTTCAGCCAATACTGACTGCAAAGCATTTTGAAAACCTGTTGCACTGTCATTCAGCGTGGCACCAATGGTGAACTTACCATCTCCGGGCGGACTATCAGTCGTTGCCTCGATCTCTATGGTCTTGGTTGTGGCATCGGGCAATGTCAGGGTGACAAAAATCTTCTCCCCTGCATTGGGCTGAGTATTAAATGTAACATCCATGGAGGGTGGTGCCCCCGCCGGGGTAGAAATGTTTACACCCAAAGAATCAGTCGAGCCGCCCGAAAGCTTAAATCCGAATGGATGCACTCCATCTTCAGCCAGATTGATAACGGCTCCCGATTGTGACAAAGCCAGCCGCCCTAATCCTGAAGCGCCCGCATCAGCCTCTTTGCGCTCTGAAACTATGGTGCGAAATCCATCACGTCCGCCCGCACCGTTCAATATTTCATCAATGCTTTGCACGGGGGGATCATCCGTATCCGTCCCGGCAAAAATATACCGTCCCGCCAGATCGGTATTTAGCAGATTGATTACCTCATCAAGACTGGAGCGGGCATAATTTTGTGCCGTGGTAAGATTGATCTGATTTTCACCCGTTGAATCAGCGGCCGCCATCTGACGAACCTCCCCCTCAATCTGATCGAACCTGGTTATGCTAAGGTCCAAAATATCCAATCGGATTCCAACCATGGCGATATTCTTCTGAAAGGACTGACTTTTGGCCAACTGGGCGCGCATATCAATGCTTGTTCCCCGTCCCGCTCCCATATCGGAAAGAGTTTGAGCTTTTTTTCCGGTCGCGAGCTGAACCTGCAACTGATCAAAAGTTGCACGCATTCTGGTAATGTTGGAGAAGGCGGGGCTAACCGCAAACATGGACTTTCCTACATTCATCTGGCGTCCCCTATATTCTCATTAGCGTGTTGAGAAGTTCCTGAACCGCTGACAATACTCTGGCATTGGCGGCATAAGCGGTTTGCATTTCCATCAACATTGCCATTTCCTTGTCGACATCCACACCGTATTTTTCTTCCATTCTTGAGCTTAACGCTTCCATGGATAAATCATTGGTTTGATTGACAGATTGCGCCTTTTCCACCGAAGCACCCTGAAACGAGAGCATCTGGGATACCAAAGCCCCAATATTGCCCTGAAGCTGAATCTGCCCCATGGACTTTGTGGAAGTTACATCACTTGAAAAGCTGGAATTATTCAATCGATCTATAATATCGTTGGCTCGAGACGCATCACCAAGTGATGATGTCGAGCTGAACTGAACCATCAAAGAATTATCAAGTTTAACCGAGCTGTTAATGGAAATACGCCCGGCAAACCCAGTTTTTTGTGCTCCGGCATCAAGGGAATTGGTAAAGGCTGAATTTGCCGTATCTACAAATAAAGGCAAAGCCAGATTACCATCCTGAACATTGCCAGCCGTATAAGAGGCACTCAATCCATCAATATTGCTGGTAGCTAAAGCTCCATCATCCAACACCCGCAATATGGATCCGGACGGGTTGGAAACATTAATCGCCACCCCAAGAGTAGCATTCAAACTCGCTGCCACAGCGCCAATACCACCGGAGAAATCCAGCCCGATTACCCGAACACCATCAGGGCCGGTATTATCCATTGGCAATAAAGAGCCATCATCAACCCGCATCACTCTGACGGTCTCAGAATTGCCCCCTTCCGTATAATTCAGGGTAAAGCTGTTGCCGGGCTGAAGGGCCGACAAATCGACCTCAAGCCCGTTCTGCGCTCCAACGGTAACCACACTGGATACGACATTTGTGTTCGAAAGCGATTGGGCAAGCCCTGCCGCGATATCATCAAGCTGACTTTGCACTTGCACCAGAGTGCTATCACGCAATTCCACCAGAGCGCCCAATTTCCCCGACTGCAAAATTCCCTGCCCGACAATATCCAAAGGCAGACCGGAGGAGGTTCTAAGGGTCAGCGAACCGACCCCGCTTTCACTGGGATTATTTGAATAAATCGAATTGGCGGACAGACTGCCCGCATCCTGAAAATTAAACACTGATTGCTGCTGATCAAGTATACCAACCCCCGACCGGGTAAGAAGCCTGACGCTGCCATTATCACGATAGCTGGCGTTGACATCAACAACTTCCCCAATCGAGGCCACCAGCCGATCACGTTCATCAAGCAAAGCGCTGCGCGCAGCTGTATCTTGCGTAAATTCGGCCAAACGCGAATTAACATCACGAAGATTGCTCAGATCGGAATTTAAGCCGTTGACCAAATTTCGTATTTGAGATTCACTATCACGACGCAAATCCTGCACATTGGCCGAAATCGAATTCAAGCGGTTTGCCAGGGTTTCCGCCGCGCCAATTGCCGCTGCTCGCGTGGCATAACTATCTGGACTGGTTGCCATGGCCTCCATTGCACTTTGAAAGCCTGAATAAATATTGTCCAGAGAACTCACGTCCCCCGGCTTGCCCAGTAAGGTTTCCAATTGCGATAAAAAATCTGCCCTGGTTCTGGCATAGCCAGAGTTGGAAATCTGGTTGGTATAGTTTTGTTGCAGGGCGGCATCAAAAGCACGCGCCACCCCTGCTGAACGTACAGAACTGGAATTTGATCCATTGGATTCAACCAGGGTCTGACTTTGGGCATTATATCCCGGCGTGCCGGAATTGGCCACATTTCTGGCCAGAATTTCAAGACCCGACTGGGTTACGCCCATACCCGAAAGAGCGTTGGAGAGCGCCGCTGTAAGACTCATATTCCTTTACTCCTGCTTAACTGAAAAACTATCGGTTATATGGGTTCAAAACACCAAAAGAGCGACCAGACCACTAGCGGACCATATTCAAGGCTTCCTGAAGCATTTCATCCGAAGTAGTCACAATTCTTGTTCCAGCGGCATAGGCCTGCTGGGTTACAATGAGCTTTGTGAATTCCTCTGAAATATCCGTATTGGAGGCCTCAAGGGATGATCCCTGAATTCCGGTTCCGTCATTATTAAAAATTGCCTCACCACTTTCTGACGTGGAGGCATAGGTTCCACCATCAAGCTTTTTGAGCTGATTTGCGGCGTTGAAATCCGCAGTAACGATTTGCGCTCTCTCCACACTTTCCCCGTTTGAATAGGTGGTAACGATACGCCCGTTATTATTTATGTTGACCCCGACAAACTCGCCTGCTGCATAGCCGTTTTGCGACAGGGAAGTCACCTGAGATGTACCATTTGCATCATCAAATTGAGTGACCCCGTTGGCACCATGGGCCAAAGTCAAATCACCAAGGGCAACCCCGTTGACGCTAACGGCAGTCAAAGTCACATTATTTATCGCCGGAGCAAGAGAGCCATCGGCTGCAAAAGTATAATCCTGCCCGGTATTTATCCACTGGGTTGCACCGCCGGTGGCATTGCTGTCGGTAAGATAAAAAGCGTTCCAGGTATCGGCGACGCCGGCCACAGGATTATCTGTTTTTGCCCAGCGCACCTGAACATTAACCGGCGCTCCACTTTGCGAATAGACGGTAATCGCGCCTCCCGAAATTGACTGGTTCAAAAATGTATTAGAATCAGCGGCTGTAATTGTTCCTGTACCAGCGGTTGTGGGATCTGTGGCAAAATCCCCCGGAACCAATAGGTCTGAGTTTGGGGTCGCCTGATTATAAGCAATTGTTTGAGGCACCTGAGGCAGGTTCAACCTGTAATCAATGGTGGTAGTTGGTCTGGCCGGTAAAAACGCATTATCAATCCTGATAACCTCTGGAACTGACCCTGAAATGTTACCGGTTGCCGTATCAATTGGCAGCCCTTTTAGAAAATACCCGGCCCCGTTTACCAGATAGCCATCGGCATCCACCTGAAAATCTCCCCGACGAGAATAAAAATTTGTACCGCCGAACAATGCCTGCCCGTCATTAACCCCTACTTTTTGGTCCACGACAAAAAAGCTGGAATTATTCAATGCCATGTTCGTTGACGATGAAGAGGCAATTATATCTCCACGAATATTATTGGTTGGCATGGAATAGGCCTGCACTGACCCTGAATTTTGCCGATTAACAGCCGCCTCGGCAATCATATCAACAAAACCGGTATCGGTGCGCTTAAACGCCGTCGTTTGCGAGTTCGCAATATTGCCCGATATGTTTTCCAGCGCAAACGATTGCGCCTGAAGCCCAGAAACCGCTGTTGCCAGCGCTGCATAAATACCCATGAATAATACTCCAATTGCCCCGGCACCATTTCGCACCGCTTCTGGCAAAAGCAATGCAAGTCCGATGCCAACTGGGTAAGGCTTTGAAATAACAGTAGTTTTGCAACGCCATTACATGGAAGCACTGGGCAAAAAGGAACATTTGACCCGGCAAACAGGCACATTTTGCCCACATATCAGAAATGTGAATATCCAGCACCTGCCAAATCTTCATGGCGCTTGCCCTGAACTTCATCATAGTCTAAACGCAAAATTGAAAAACCGAATATAAAAACATCTGGCACAAAAAGCGATGCGATAACCATGTTGTTTGACGATGCAAAATCATTTGCTAATTCTGACGCAAGGGCAATTACCATCTTTGGCATGGCCGGAGTTGGCAAAACCAGAATTTCCAACCTGCTGCGCAAAAACAACTGGTTTCACTATTCCATAGATTATCGCATCGGCACCCGCTATATGGGCGAATTCATTACGGATAATCTTAAACGCGAGGCCATGAAGGTGCCGTTTTTGGGCGCGTTGCTGCGTTCGGATTCCATCGACATTTCCACCAATTTGCGTTTTGAAAATCTTGAACCGCTTTCTTCCTATCTGGGCGCGCCCGGTAACTTGGAACAAGGCGGCTTGTCCCTCAAAGAATATCAAAAACGTCAGGAGCAGCACCGAATTGCAGAAATTGCAGCTCTTATAGATGTGCCACACTTTATCGCGCGGGCAAAAAACCTTTATGGTTATGAAAATTTTATTGCCGACACAGGCGGCTCAATGATCGAAGTGATAACGCCTGATGACAATGATCCGGTTATCAAAGCTCTGACATCTTCAACTATGATGCTCTATATCAGGGGAACAGATGCTGACACCGATGCCCTGATCACTCGCTATAAAAACGCGCCAAAGCCCATGTATTACCGTCCCGCTTTGCTGGTGGAAAAATGGGCCCAGTTCAAAAAACTCAATCACATCGATAATGATAACGAGGTCGATCCGGTCGAATTTGCCGGGTGGGGATTTGAAGAAATTTTAAATGATCGCTTACCCAGATACCAAGCCCTTGCCGATCGGTTTGGCTATACGATTGACGCCAGCGATCTTCGCACTGTTCGCGATGCCAATGATTTTGAACAACTCATGTGCAAGGCGATAGAAAGCCGCACCAATTCCTGAGACATATCTCAAGGATTGCGCTGCAGGATTTAGGCTTTTGCTATCGCCAAAAAACTTAAAAGTGCCCGCGCCAAACCAGTTTTAGTTCTAAAAACTTCAGGACCATAAAATGCCCATACGCATTCCCAATGATCTGCCCGCCAAAAAAATTCTGCTCGATGAGGGCATCGCGGTCATGGATTCCACCCGCGCTAAGCGTCAGGATATTCGCCCGCTCCAGATTGGCCTGCTCAACCTGATGCCCAATAAACAACGCACCGAAACCCAGTTTGCCCGCCTGATTGGCTCAACACCATTGCAGATTGATTTAACGCTGGTGCGCATATCCGACCACAGCTCAAAAAATACATCCGAAGAATATCTTAAAAGCTTTTATCAGCGTTGGGAGGATGTGCGGGCGCAAAAGTTTGACGGTTTTATCATTACAGGTGCGCCAATTGCCCATCTGCCATTTGACGAAGTGCGTTATTGGCCTGAAATGGTCGAGATTATGGACTGGACCCAGTCCAATGTGCACTCATCCATGTTCATTTGCTGGGGCGCACAGGCGGCTTTGCATCACTTTCATCAGGTAAAACGAAAAAAGCGGGATAAAAAAGCAGTCGGTGTTTTTAGACATCAGGTTTGTTCTAAAAACTCGCCCTTTTTGCGGGGATTTTCTGACGATCTGGCCATTCCTGTCTCCCGCTCCAATGATATTGATACCAGTTCCCTGCCAAAAAACAGCAGGCTGAAAATCCTGATCGACAGTGACGAAGTGGGTTTGTGCATGCTTGACGATCCTGATCATCGCGCCCTGCACATGCTCAATCATCTTGAATATGACAATAAATCTCTTGGGGATGAATTCGAGCGCGACAAAAAAGCCGGACTAAACCCTGACAAGCCGCTTTTTTATTACCCGGATGACGATTTTGATAACGAGCCGCAAAACCGCTGGCGCAGTCATGGATTTTTGCTGTTTCAAAACTGGATCAATCAGATTTATCAAACCACCCCATTTGATTTGAGCAAAGTCAGCGCCACAAAAAGTTGAATCAGTCTATTAGACGGTATTTGCAAGCGCTTGAAATTTTTGAGTAAAAGCTATTGGCAAACTAAAGCGACTTGTAAAATACCCCCAAGCACCTATTTTGAAACAACCGCAAACCAATACTATCAAAAAACAAAAAATTTGATCGGATAAATATGGCCCAGTCGCCGACTGGAATTGTTGATGAACTGGCCATCGCCCTGACAAATATGGGTAATGCGGCAACCAGCACTTTTACCCCGACCTTAAGGCTTGGAGTAACAGGGCTGTCCCGGTCGGGAAAAACCATATTCATCACCTCATTGGTGAAAAACCTGCTGGATGGAGAAAAGCTGAACCAGTTTTCTCCCCTGTCACAGGGCCGCTTTATTGGCGCTCAGCTAAGCGAACATCCCAATAAAGCCATTCCCCGTTTTACCTATGAAGAGCATCTGGCCGCCCTGACTGCAAAAAATCCATTCTGGCCCACCTCCACCAGCAATATTTCCCAACTACGCCTGACCCTTAAATTTCGCTCCAATAATTGGTTATCGGGAATGGGCGGCCCCAGCACCTTGAACCTTGATATTGTTGACTACCCCGGCGAATGGCTGCTTGACCTGCCCCTGCTTTCCCTAAACTATGCCCAATGGTCTGAGCAGGCCCTTGAGCGCTGTAAAACAACCAAAAGCACAGCGCCAACCAAAGCTTTTCTTGCAGCTCTACACCCCCTGAACAAAGAGCAGGAGGCATCTCAACCTCTGGCGCAAAATCTTGCCAGCCTCTTTACAGAACATCTGCACAACGCCCGCACAAATCAGAACGCTTTATCTACCCTTCCTCCGGGGCGGTTTTTGCTGCCCGGTGATATGAAAAATTCACCTGCCCTGACATTTTCCCCCCTGCCCAAAAAGCTGGAAAACCACAAAAATGACAGTCTTTATGCGCTGATGAGCCGGCGCTATGAGGCCTATAAATCAATCATCGTTCGCCCGTTTTTTCGCGATCATTTTGCTTCTCTTGATCGCCAGATTGTTCTGGTTGATGCCTTAAGGGCGCTAAATGCCGGTCCCAATGCCGTAAGCGATTTGCAAGAGGCACTTAATTCAGTGTTGGCCTGTTTCAGGCAAGGCTCCAACAATCCCCTGAATTGGGTTTTTGCCAAAAAGATTGACCGCATTCTGTTTGCCGCCACCAAAGCCGACCATGTTCACCACACTTCCCACAAACGCCTGCAAAATATCATTGAAATACTGGTGGCACGAGCGGCAAAATCAGCTCGTTTTTCAGGCGCTGAAACAAAGACCATGGCCATTGCCGCCATTCGCGCCACCAAGGAGGGCACAATAAAAGACAAGGATGGCGAACTTGATTGCCTGATCGGTACTCCTGAAAAGGGCGAAATGCTGGATAAAATCACCTATGATGGAAAAACCGAAATCGCCCTGTTTCCCGGTGACTTGCCAAAAGACCCTCAAGCTGTATTTCAGCCCTCGCTCAAACCCGGATCGCTAAATTTCATGCGCTTTGCCCCACCGGAAGAGCTAAGTTCATCAGCTAAAAATAACGCCGGACTACCCCATATTCGCCTCGACAAGGCCCTTGATTATTTGCTGGGAGACTGGATGAAATGAGAAAGCCGATAGCTAAAACAATAAAGAAAAAATCATCTAATCCAAAAGCTGTAATCACCAAAATCTCCAGCAACAAATCATCGACGAGTCGTGAGCCAAAAGCCTTTGCACCTCAAATGGCAGAAATTGAAATCTCACCCCACAATAATCAATTGCAAAATGAGATTTCCATTGGTGATGAGCCAAACAGCTTGTCAAAAAAATCTTCCCTTTCGGGCTGGATAATCAAACTAAGTCTGACCGCTGCTTCAATTTTGATCGCTCTTGGCCTATCATTGATGGCAGACCGGCTGATTAATGATCTGTTTAACCGCTATGAATGGCTTGGCTGGGTTGGAACCGGCGCTCTGGCCATATTGGTGTTGGGAATTGTCATTTTGACAATCCGGGAGCTTTCCGCCCTTAAATCCCTGAAAAATCTTGACGGTTTGCGCCTCGAGGCCAAGCAAGCGCTTGTCTCTGACCTGCCAAAACCGGGCAAAGCGGTTATTGGTCGTCTTAACCGCCTTTATGGCACCAGAGTTGACCTGGCCCGGGCCAATCAACAGCTTTTGTTGGAACTGGAAGACCTGCTTGATGGTTCGGATATGATCGCAACGGCCGAACGCCATTTAATGACCCCGCTTGATGCAAGGGCAAAAGCACTAACGGCTGCCGCTGCCCGTCGGGTAGCAATTGTCACCGCCATTTCTCCGCGCGCCATTGTTGATCTGGCCTTTGTTGCCTATGAATCCTTAAAACTTGCCCGCGCCATCGCCACTCTTTATGGGGCAAGGCCGGGATTTTTCGGTTCATGGAGGCTGGCCGGGGCAATCTTAAGCCACCTTGCAGTCACCGGCGGCATTGCTCTTGGTGACAGCGTCATTCAGCAAATGCTTGGCCATGGATTAGCGGCAAAACTCTCCGCCCGACTTGGTGAGGGATTAATCAACGGTCTGATGAGCGTTCGGGTTGGCATCGCCGCCATAAAAACCACGCGCCCCCTGCCCTTTGATCAGCTCAAACAGCCAAAAGTTATGGATTTCATGGGCGATCTGGCCAACATAGCCAATCCAAAATAGCTAAATGCAAATAACTAAATCAAAACCCGTAGTTTTTTGAGTTAAATCGCTCTTTCTTCAACATAATGTCCATAAAAACTGGTCAAAATTGAAATGCTGACCAAGAATAAAAACCAGCTGAAAATTACTGATAACAGAACAAAAGCTATCGAAAATGCGTTAAATCCTGTACCGAAAAACTGAAACAGGCCCAAGAACAAATTGGCTGCCATATTCAACGCCACCATGCAGGCTGCGCCGATTAAAACCTCCATATGAAATTTCTTGGAAAACTCCCAGGACTGCCCAACTGCAAGCCTTTTTGCCTCAACGGCAATCGCTGGCAACCCGATAGTCAATCGCAACCCCACATAGGTGATAATAAAATTTGACAGCACCATCAAAACTGAAGTCATCATGGCATTGTCGTTTATTGCCGGTACAATATCTGGCTGCCAGACATTGCGCATATTCAAGGCGATAAAAGGGATAGAAATTAACAGCAGAATTACGCCGGTTTTGAATAAATATACGCCATATTCAAGCAGGTTCAAATTCGCCAGACCCGAGAAACTCTTAGCCGGAACCTCATCAAGCAGCACAAAGCGATGCCAGCGAATGGCAATTATGCAACTAATGACAATCGCAAGTACGATGTTAATGGCAATGACCACAAATGGCGCCAGGGGAACAATTGAAAACCCCGCAAAATACACCATGCCAATAATGACCATTGCAATAATTCCAACAAGTATCGGCGGCACACTCATATGAAGAGCAACCCTCAAGTTGCTATATACCATTACCACCGAATGCCAAAAAATGCCTGCACCCTTTGAAATCACTCTCCCCACCCCCTTAAAATTCAAAAACCAGCCTGATACCAAAAATTTGCCTGATTCAGTGTACGCTTTATTGTCTTCAAGGCAATCAAAGGGGTAACAGGCGTTTTTATTTCACGCCCAACTTCTTTTGCAGTTTTGTTGAGGAGGTTGTGTATTGAAAAATGATGCGCTCGTCAGGGGCTATGATTTTTTTCGCTGCCTGCGCCATTAATGCCGCCTCATGAAAGCCCGAAAGGATAAGTTTGAGCTTGCCCGGATAATGATTGATATCTCCAATGGCAAAAATTCCCGGCACCGAGCTTTCAAACTTTTCCGTATCCACAGAAATAAGATTGTCGTTAAGTTCCAAGCCCCAGTCAGCCACCGGACCAAGCTTCATGGTCAGCCCGAAAAACGGCAATAAGCGGGTTACGGGAATATTTATCTCGTCCCCAGAGGTTTTGATGCTCATCGAAACGAGATTTGCACCATCGCCGCTCAATTCACCAATCTGGCCCAAAACCAGCTGCATTTTACCCTGATCAACCAGCGCCTTCATTTTGCTAACACTGGCCGGAGCAGCGCGGAAATTATCGCGCCGATGCACAAGGGTCATCGAGCGAGCAATCGGCTGCAAACTCAGCACCCAGTCCAGCGCACTGTCACCACCACCAACAATCACCACATCATGACCGGCAAACTCTTCCATACGTCGAACCGCATAAAATACCGAAGCGCCC
>VAPK011305043.1_pt1 | contig 10746 bp, 9 predicted proteins | sample 3395031 | NCBI WGS metagenome assembly VAPK01 (sample SAMN08290443, study PRJNA428436) | hydrothermal vent metagenome | isolation source: Deep-sea hydrothermal vent chimney 1 | place: Pacific Ocean: Juan De Fuca Ridge
GAGAAGAAGTACTACTCCCGAACAAATACTGTCCAGAAAGCTTTAATGTTGGGGACACGATCGAAGTCTATGTTTACCGCGATCACGAAGAAAGGAAAATTGCGACCAACCTCACTCCCAAAATACTTATGAAAGAGTTCGCTCTTTTAAAAGTGAATGCAGTAGATTCCATCGGGGCATTTCTTGACTGGGGGCTGGAAAAAGATCTATTGGTTCCCTTTAAAGAACAACGACAAAGAATGGTAGAAGGTCGTTGGTATGTGGTTTTTATGGACATCGATTATGAAACCGACCGGCTGTTTGCCACCAACAAAATCGAAAAAAAGTTACATAACGAAGTACTCACGGTAAAAGAAGGCGACGAAGTGGATATCTTGGTGTATCATAAAACAGACCTGGGTTATTCCGTTATTATCAACAATGCCCACAAAGGGCTGGTTTATGAAAACGAAGTTTTTAAGGAATTGAACGTTGGCGATAAACTCAATGGCTATGTGAAAAAGGTCAGAGAAGGCAATAAAATTGATATTTCCCTGCGCCCCCTTGGTTATAAACACTACAATGACCCTAATAGTGAAGCCATTTATCAGATGCTAATAGAAAACAACGGTTACCTTGCCTTTGGCGACAAAAGCGCTCCGGATGAAATTTATGAGCAATTTGGCATGAGTAAAAAGGAATTCAAAAAAGCCATCGGCGCTTTGTATAGAAACCGGAAAATAACAATGGAGCCTGATGGGATCAGGCTGGTGTAAAATTTCCGCAATCAGATAGAACACACGCTTCTCTGTAAAAACAAAAAGCCTGCCATCCGGCAGGCTTTGTCATTTTCAATTTTCAGTTTCTAATCCAAATCCAGAGGCTGATCCAGTCCTAAGTCAATCTCAAGACTCTTGTTGTACATTGCCATGGCCTTTAAACTCATACCCATGTTCGAAAACCCGCCATCATGGTAGAGGTTCTGCATAGTTACTTTACGTGTGAGGTCTGAAAACAGAGAAACACAATACTTGGCGCACTCTTCAGCATCGGCATTACCCAATGGCGACATGCGTTCGGTAAAGTCCATCAGCCCGTCGATGCCTTTCACACCGGAACCGGCTGTGGTAATGGTCGGAGACTGGGAAATAGTGTTTACCCGCACTTTCTTGTCACGGCCGTAAATATACCCGAAGCTTCTGGCAATAGATTCCAGCAAAGATTTGGCATCAGCCATATCGTTGTAACCATAGAGCACCCTTTGAGCGGCAATGTAAGTCAAAGCAACCACTGAGCCCCATTCGTTGATAGCATCCAGCTTGTAGGCTACCTGCAAGACTTTATGAAAAGAAATAGCAGATATATCGAGAGTTTTGCTTAGATATTGATAGTTAAGGTCGCTATAGGCCCGTTTCTTCCTTACGTTTAATGACATTCCGATGGAGTGCAATACAAAATCCACCTTCCCTCCCAGAATTTCCATGGATTTCTCAAAAACAGTCATCAAATCATCTACACTGGTGGCATCTGCCGGGACAACTTCTGCATTGCATTTTTCAGCCAGTTCGTAAAGTTCACCAAAGCGCAATGCTGTGGGTGTATTACTCAATGTGAACACAGCACCTTCTTCATGAGCCATTTCCGCCACCTTCCAGGCAATGGATTTTTTGTCTAGTGCACCAAAGATGATCCCTTTTTTACCTTTCAATAAATTGTAAGCCATTGGTATTTATTTAGAATAATTTTAAGTGGCAAATATAACAGAAAATGAAAATATCAAACCTGAAGATGACGGATCAGGCTAAAAGATGAATGTGAAAGAAAGTTAAAAAATGTGTAATTAAGACTGCATCAGCGCTAAAGCCACCTTCCGGGCGGCGTCAGTAATTTTTTCGTCGCTCAGCATTTTGGCAATTTCTTCAAGGCGCCCTTCTTCATTCAAAGGAACAATTCTGGATATTGTAACACCTTCTTTTTCGGCTTTATAAACATTAAAATGCACATCTGCCTTGGCAGCAATCTGGGGAAGATGCGTAATGGCCATAACCTGAAGTTGTGACGACATTTTTTTCAGAATATTTCCCAGCTTGCCGGCAATCTCACCAGAAACGCCAGAGTCAATCTCGTCAAAAATGATAGTAGGCAAAACCTGAACCTGATGTACCAATGATTTTAAAGCCAGCATTAACCGCGAAAGTTCACCGCCTGAAGCGGACTTCGAAATTTCGGATAACTGCCCGCCTTTGTTGGCATTGAACAGAAAAGTGATCTTATCCTGTCCCCAAAAGGTGAATCTTTTCAATGGGTCGATCTGAACTTTAAAAACAGCATCTTTCATTCCCAACTGCTTTAAAATGATCTCTACTTCTTTTTCAAAGCCAGAAGAAACCTTTTTACGCAAACGGCTTAGGGCTTGAGATTTTTCTTCCAAAGCAATGATCAGTTTTTCGAGACGGGCCTTTTCTTCTTCAATTTGTGTATCCAACGACATAATGGAATCCAGCTTTTGCTGGAAATCATCCCGGGTTTCAATCAGTTGTGAAATATCATTGGCATGATGTTTTTGCTGAAGGCGGTAAATCATATCCAACCGCTCTTCCACCTGTTTCATCTCTTCCGGATCGAATTCGGCAAGGTCGGAAAAACGTTCTATATCGCCTGACAAATCAGAGAGTTCGATGGTGGCAGAACGAAGACGTTCCACAAATTCACGGATGTCGGAATGTACTTCGGCAAGCCTGGAAAAAGCTTCTTTAACTTGATTCAACTGATCCAGCACAGAATGTTCGTCATCTTTCAAAACTGTCCGCGCCAGTACCACACTCTGTCCAATATCTTCGGCATGCGAAAGCATGGCAGCCCTTTCTTCCAGCTCCGGCATCTCATCCGCGTTTAATCTTGCTGCCAGCAACTCATCCAGCTGAAACTGAAAATAATCTTCATCGCGTTTGGCCTGTTGGTTTTCCACATTCAATTGTGTCAGTCTTCTTTCGGATTCTGAATATTGAATAAAAAGTTCTTTGTATTCCTGAATCAAAACCGGTTCATTGACATAACCATCCAATACTTCCCGTTGAAAGTCAGCTTCATTCAGTAGCAAAGTCTGGTGTTGTGAATGGATGTCAACCAGTTTCTCACCCATATCTTTCAGGATATTGAGATTCACCGGCGTGTCATTCACGAAAGCCCTGGATTTCCCGGAAGGAACAATCTCCCTGCGTAATACCGTTTCCGGTTCATAATCCAGGTCATTGACCTGGAAAAAGGTTTTCATATCCAAGCGATGAATATCAAAAGTCGCTTCCACAACACATTTGCTGTCCTTATCCATCAAAACCGACGGATCAGCCCTCTTACCAAGCAGCAATGAAAGAGCCCCCAGCAAAATGGATTTCCCGGCTCCCGTTTCTCCGGTAATAACAGTAAAACCAGGCAGGAAATTCACTTCCATCCGGTCAATCAGCGTATAGTTTTTTATGGAAAGATGCGATAACATATTTTGAGAAGCAATTTTTCTTCGGACAAATTTACACAAAAGGGCACATGAAAGTAGAACCTGGGAAAGAAAGAAAAGATTAGGAAACTAAAACCTTCTAGAGTTCAAAGGTCTTCACTTCAAACACTCCGTTTTCAAAAACCCCGTAAGTGAAATGGAAAAGCCAGTCGCCCAAAACAACCAGATTGGCTTTATCTGTTACCGGAATTTGCAACGGAATATGACGGTGGCCAAAAATAAAGAAATCTATTTCAGGATGTTGCAAAGCTTTCTTTTGGGCATAATGAAACAGTATTTCTTTGTCGTGTTCAAAATACTGATCCTGCGTTTCGGCATAATTAATTTTTGCCAGACGGCTTCTTCTGGAGAAATAATTTCCCATAGCAGTCCCCATATCCGGGTGCAGCCAACTGAATAAAAACTGATTAGGCCTGAACTCAAAAATCCTTTTCAGAAACTTATAGCTGTGGTCTCCCGGACCGAGTCCATCCCCATGGGCAAGATAAATTACCTTACCATACATTTCCCGGATAATGGGTTTGCGGTACAACTTCACTCCTATTTCTTTTTCGAGATAATCGAAAGCCCACAAATCGTGGTTCCCGCGAAAAACATGAACCGGAACGCCCGAATCGGCAATCTCCGCCAATTTTCCGAGAAACCTCACATAGCCTTTGGGAACCACGGTTTTATATTCAAACCAAAAATCGAAAATATCTCCCATGAGAAAGATCTCTGAAGCATCCTTCCAGGCTATATCCAGCCATTTAACCAGCAGCTTTTCCCTTTCCAGGCTCGTATCATGGTCAGGAATTCCCAGATGAAAATCTGAAATAAAATAAGCTTTATTTTTCCCCAACGACATAATGGTTTGACTCAGAATATAAAGATGTTAGCAATGTCTTGCTATAACTCTAATAGCAAATCTTTGATGATGGTGATCAGCTTCGGGGTAACCGCTTTCACGGCAGCCAATACTTCCTGATGGCTGATTTCTACAATTTTTCCTTCCACACCCAAGTCGGAAATTACCGAAACGGCGAATACCGGAAGTTCCATGTGACGTGCAACAATTACTTCAGGAACCGTTGACATTCCCACTGCGTCGGCACCAAGAATGCGCATATATCTGTATTCTGCGGGCGTTTCATAAGTAGGGCCTGAAGAACCGGCATAAACGCCCTTCTGGTAATGAATTCCGTGTTTCTGTGCCACTTTTTCAGCTTTCTTGAGCAATTCTTTGTCATAAGCCTGGCTCATATCTACAAATCGTGGACCCAGGCTGTCAAAATTCTTACCAAGCAAAGGGTTAGGCATCAGATTAATGTGGTCAGAAATAAACATAATGTCTCCGACACTGAAATTTGGGTTTAAACCACCGCTTGCATTAGAAACAAACAGATATTCAATGCCAAGGCTTTTGAAAACGCGTACCGGAAAGGTGACTTCATCCATGTTGTAACCTTCATAAAAATGAAAACGTCCCTGCATAGCAACCACTTCAACACCATTCAAAGTACCAAAAATCAACTGGCCGTTATGCCCTTTGATCGTTGACACCGGAAAATTCGGAATATCTTTATAAGGAAGTTGTTCGTTAACTTTAATTTCATCAGCTAAATCACCCAAACCTGAGCCAAGAATAATGGCCACTTTGGGTCGGATGCTGGTTTTGCTTTTAATAAATTCAGCGCTTTCTCGGATTTTCTCTAACATATTTTAGAATTTGATCGTTAAACTCTTCACCATCGTGCCCGTGGAATTTAACTTCAATGGGAAGGAAAAATACAGGCAAATCTTTTAGTATGCGAAGATAGGGAGAATTTATCAATCTCATGGCGTCCTTTTCTGTCGTAATAATCGCTTTATTTTTCGTAAACTGATCTTCGAAAGTTTTTGCTATAAATTCAATATCCTTTCGGGTATAAAAGTGATGGTCCGGAAAGTCAAGAGATATCAGTTCCCTGCAACGGTAACGCAGGTAATCTTTTAATGGATAAGGATTTGCCACTCCTGAAAAAAGAATAATAGCAGAATATCTCTTCTCAAAATTCTTCTTTTTAAAATCATGTAGCGAAACCAGCTTATCATAGTGTAAATATGAGAAATACAGCTTCTGATGACCTGCAATATTGAGTTTCTTGTGTATGTGTTTTCTAACAATGGGTGAAAGTATTTTTTCTGTCTTGGAGACTATGATAACATCTGCCCTTTTTGCTGCCGATTTTACATCGCGCAGCCCACCGGCCGGGAAAAGATAATCATCTACATATAACCTCCGGTAATCGGTAAGAAGAATAGAAAAGCCGGGCTCCACATACCTGTGCTGCATGGCATCATCAAGCAAAATCACATCTATGTTTTCATCTTCCTCCATTAAATTCTCTATTCCCTCGCAACGCTTTTCATCAACCGCCAGTGTTATATACTCCCCGAATTTTGCAGAATATTGTTTGGGTTCGTCGCCAATTTGAGTCGAATCAGATTCCGGATTGGCTTTATAATAACCTTTCGTTTTACGACCATAGCCGCGTGAAAGGATGGCTAGATTGAGTTTTTCGTTAAGAAACATCCTTACAAGATATTCCGTATGAGGTGTTTTTCCACTGCCACCCAGACTCAGGTTTCCAACACCGATAATGGGGATATCGTATGATTTAACAGGCAGGATACCCGTTTCAAACATAAGATGTCTTATCCTTATCACAATGCCAAAAAGCCAACTAACCGGAAGCAGTACCAGTCGCCACATTTAAAATAATTTGTATAAGAGTTCGATCCTTCTTTTTGAGCTAAAATTGTGTAATTTTATGAAAATTTTTCCAAAAGTAAGGGTTTAAGTTTAACTTTTCTCATAATCTTAAAATATAATGACTCTATGAAGATAATAAATATTACGGATTTTCTTGAGCAAATTGCTCCTTTGAGTTTACAGGAAACTTATGATAATTCAGGGTTATTGATGGGTTCGCCTGAAAAGGAAGTCCGTAAAGCGCTTATTACTTTAGATATTACCCCAGCTGTTATGGATGAGGCCATACAAAGCGGGTGTGATCTCATTATTTCGCATCACCCTTTAATTTTCAAAGGCCTTAAAAGGATCAACGGTGGGAACATGGTTGAAGACCTTGTTGTAAAAGCCATCAAAAATGACATCTGCATTTATGCGATTCACACCAATCTGGACAATGTTTCCAATGGAGTGAACGGAGCGCTGGCGAAAAAGACCGGATTAAAGAATACACGGGTTTTATCTTCCAAAGGAGGCGAATTGAACAAACTGGTAGTTTTTTGTCCGCAAAGTCATGCAGAAGAAGTTCGAAATAGCTTGCTTGATGCAGGGGCAGGCCACATAGGAAATTACAGCCACTGCAGTTTTAACACAGAAGGTATGGGAAGTTTCAAGGCCGGACAAGGTGCGAATCCTTATGTTGGAGAAATCGGCAAAATTCATTTTGAAAACGAAGTCAGAATAGAAACCATCGTTCCCAAATGGATGATTTCCAAAGTGATTAATGCCATGTTGGAAGTGCATCCCTACGAAGAAGTTGCTTATGACATTTACCCGCTGAATACTAAAAATGGTAATTTCGGTTCTGGGATCATCGGAACGTTGGAAAAGGAGACAGATGTAAAAGAATTTTTAAAAAAGCTGAAAGAAATTTTACACGCTTCCCATATCCGGTACGGACCTTTTCATTCAGGGAGGAAAGTCAGAAAGGTGGCGCTTTGTGGCGGAAGCGGCAGTTTTTTGATGGAAGATGCTTTTCGGCAAGGTGCTGATTTGTTTGTAACCGGTGACCTGAAGTATCATGACTTTTTTGAATATCAGGGTAAAATGACACTTGCAGACGCAGGACATTATGAAACAGAACAGTTTACGAAAGAATTATTATTTGATTTTTTAACGAAAAAATTTCCTAATTTTGCACTCCAAATTTCAAGTATGAATACGAATCCTATCTCTTTTTTGTAGATCTGAAACTTAATACATTATGGCAAAGGAAAATAGTACCCAGGTAGAAGGTGAAGTAAGCGTTGAAAAAAAGCTCATTTCGCTGTATAATCTTCAGCAAATTGATTCCCAAATCGACAAAATTAAAATAATCAGAGGTGAATTGCCCTTAGAGGTTGAAGACCTTGAAGATGAAATTGAGGGGTTAGTTACGCGTGTTTCGAACCTGCAGGAAGAAAAGAGCCGTTTTGAGCATTTTGTTATTGAAAAAGAAAGTGCCGTCAAGGAGAGTACATCACTCATCAAAAAATATGAAGATCAACAAATGAATGTTCGCAACAACCGCGAATATGATTCATTGAGCAAAGAAGTTGAATTTCAAAATCTTGAGATCCAATTGTCTGATAAGAAAATGAAAGAAGCAAAATTTCAGATCGATAACCTGATGGCTGAAATTGAAGGGACACAGGAAAAAATGACTCTGCGCCAGCAAGATCTTGAAGCTAAAAAAGCTGAATTGAGCGGTATTGTTGCAGAAACGGAAAAAGATGAAAAAGAGTTAGTACGGCTGTCTAAGGAAAATGAACATTTTATTCAAGATCGATTGCTCTCGGCCTACAAAAGGATTAGAAAAAATTTCCGTAACGGACTTGCCGTAGTTAAAATTGAACGTGATGCTTGCGGTGGTTGTTTCAACAAAATTCCTCCACAGCACCAAATGGACATTAAACTGCACAAAAAAATCATTGTTTGCGAATACTGCGGCCGTATTTTGGTTGACGATGATATTGTAAACCGGACCAAAACCGAATAGTTTCGGTTATCTTATCACAGAATTTATTTTAAAGATTTAAAGTTGCACAAACAATCGCTGTGCAACTTTTTTATGCGTGTTATCCAGACCGAAAATAATGGGTTCGTGGATTTGAAAGTATTCAATTACCTGTTCCAAAATCTCTTTTCTAACGGTGACCAGAACAGGGCGATTTTCTGCTAATAGTTTATAGAATGTATTATACCATATTTTTTGAGCCAGTTCAAAATTCCCGGTCTCATCCAGAATGAAAAGGCATTATTCCTTATCTTTTGATTTCAATAGCAAATACTCTCCCAATCGAATGGTTTTGGGATTGAAATAGAATCTTCCCACTTTTTCATATCCCATAACCGCCTCATCACAACATAAAAGCTGTCTTCCGCCACCATTAATATCAACAATTTCAAATTTGGTTCTCAGATTATTTCTCCATTGCCCAACAGTATAAAATCCTGATGTTCTGACTCCTGCCAAATTCAGTTGGGTCAATACGGATGTTAGAAAAGTTATTTTCTCTTCACCCTGATGGCATACAATAATAAATACTTTAGAAGCTTCCATCCCCGCGAAGCTAAAGAAACAAAACTGAAGATGGGCTATTTCTAACAAAAAATGGGCTTATTTTGCAATATGAATTATCCATCAAATCTTTTATCAGAATTAAAGGCTATCTTCATCAAACAACTCGAAAAGGTCTATGACCCTGAGGAAGCAGAAAATCTGATAAATCTTCTCATCGAACATTATTTGGGGTTGACAAAGGTGGCTCAGGCGTTAGAAATTAATTTCCGGCTTTCGGAATCGGAATTGTTGAAATTTCATTTTGCCATGAAACGTCTTTTGAAATCAGAACCTGTTCAATACATTCTGGGAGAAACATTTTTTTATGGATTAAAATTTAAAGTCAATTCCAAGGTTCTCATTCCCCGCCCTGAAACCGAAGAGATGGTTGATATGATAATTAGGGAGAATCTTGAGAATAAAAGAATTCTGGATATTGGAACAGGAAGCGGATGCATTGCCATTGCTCTGAAAAGCAGACTTAAAGAATGCTTAGTTACTGGTTTGGATATTTCGGAAGAAGCCCTGGAAACTGCGAGAAAAAATGCAATCATTCATAAAGTCAATGTTGAGTTTTTGCAGGCTGATATCCGGAAATCCGGAAATTTTTTCAATCCTGGGATTTTTGATGTAATAGTCAGTAACCCTCCTTATGTAACTCATGAAGACAAAAATCAGATGAGCAAGAATGTCCTGGAATGGGAACCTCAGGAAGCTCTTTTTGCACCTGTCGATGACCCACTCTTTTTTTATAAAAAAATTCTGGAATTCAGTAAGGACCATTTGTCAGGAACAGGGCAAATTTTCCTGGAGATCAATGAAAATTACGGCCATGAATTACAGGAACTGATAAAAGAGTACTCTTTTACACAAGTGACACTTTTTCAGGACTTTCGTGGAAAAGACCGTTTTATCATGGCTATAAAATAAGGACTGCTTTCAGCTTAACACAATATCCGGTAGTGATCAGAATTTGGCTTTGAATTTAATGAAGTCACGTTCCGATTTAAACAAATTCCCTGTTTGAAGCAAAAGATTCTTCGTTTCACTAATAAGATTCAGATACAGAATACTGTTTCGCGTACCCACTGTTCCACTTTTTATACGCCTAATCTGAGCCTTTCTGGAATTTTCAAGAAAATCAAGCGATCTCTTTTGTAGCTCAAGAACATCATTTTGTTTTGAAAAGTCGCTTTCCACAAAGCTTTCCATCACCATGTTAAGTAGTTTTTCCACCATGACTGAAATGGCTTGTAACTCCTCAATCTGTTCTTTTTTCAAGGGTTTATGGTTATTGTCAACATGAGTCAAAGCTGGCCCGTTGACAAATGAAATACTGTGGATCATTTCACGCATATAATCAAGTACCTCTACAAGATAATACGAGGTATCTACAGATTCTTCTCTTAACCGCTCGATGATAATGTTAATGTGGTTTTTAAGATACTTAGTTCGTGCCGCCATTTCATCAATGACTTTTTTGGCCTTTTTAAGCTCTTTAATATTCTCTTTTTCAAGTCCTGTAATTGTATGATGGTATTCGCGTGTAACCTTTTTAATGTTGTTGATCAATGTGGCGTTAGTGCGCTCAATCAGGTTGTCATCCGTAATTCCATAAACATCTTCTCCATCCTGCTGTGCTTCTTTAAGCTTTTTACCATGAGCTTTGTGCGAGCGGAAAACCAAGAAGCCAATCAATACAATAAAGGAGAATATTACTATATTTCCTCCGTAATAATAGGCGTACACCATAATAAATGCAATGGTAAAAGCAGTAAAGGCTGTCAAAAACCAACCGCCAATAACAGAAAACACTCCAGAGATTCTATAGACCGCGCTTTCCCGGTCCCATGCTTTGTCGGCCAGCGAAGTTCCCATGGCAACCATAAAAGTTACATAAGTAGTTGATAATGGTAATGTTAGCGAAGTTCCCAAAGC
>VAPK010458450.1_pt1 | contig 10745 bp, 13 predicted proteins | sample 3395031 | NCBI WGS metagenome assembly VAPK01 (sample SAMN08290443, study PRJNA428436) | hydrothermal vent metagenome | isolation source: Deep-sea hydrothermal vent chimney 1 | place: Pacific Ocean: Juan De Fuca Ridge
ACGCTGATTTGTTGTTGTATACGTTTCTCCCAATCATAAATACCAATAACAGCATCAATTCTTAGATCACGTATATAAACTATATCCATACATTTATCCAAATATAAAACAGTAAGTTCAGCATAATACATTATGATGCAGAAGGAAGCTCAGGAAAATTTATGCACTTTTTTCTCATACTAAGAGACCGTCCTGATCATTCATTAACGTGCTCCAGTGAAAGTAACTTGGAGAGGTTAAAACAAGTTCATTCTAATACCATATGGAAAATAGGCAAATATTGAATAGTCTAACAAAGGTTATTCTTTGCAACCTTTTGTGTTATAATAAAACTTACGGATATTTTGCAGGAACAATACTATGGCTCAAGCAATAAAACTGTCAGACCAATTAATAGAAGATGCAAGAGTTAATGGCAAAGCACAGCAACGAAGCGCACCAAAGCAAATCGAATACTGGGCTAGAATGGGAAAAATAGCGGATGAAAACCCTGATCTACCTCTGTCTTTTATTAAAGGCACATTAACAGGTATTGAAGAAATAAAAGTGGGTGAAGTATCGGAGTATGAATTCGGGTGAAAGTATTACAGTCTAATATTTTTAAAAGACGTGTAAAGAAAATGCACAAAGAAGAAAAAGAGGCACTGGATTTTGCCGTTAAAGAAATTATTACTAATCCGTTAGAGGGTATCAGTAAAACAGGTGATTTAGTGGGTATTAGGGTGCATAAATACAAACACAACACGCAACTTTACCTTGTTGCTTATGAATACTTGGAAGATGAATTAACACTCAATTTAATAGAACATGGTACGCATGAGAACTTTTACCGTGATCTTAAAAAGCATTAAAATTGAAACAAAGTCGTTATAAAATGCTCTACTTTTATTGAGAATCACCAGTGATCTTTCATAAAAGGATTACTGCCCTATTTCTAACTTTTCCAACTTAACATTAGGTGGAAATTACAAAAGTTAGAAATATGTTATAATCCATTAATATTTATCTATAGGAGATAGTTATGTTTCAAGAATACGCGAATGAATTTTTTATAGCTGGAGCTATAGCACTATTTATTTTTAATATTTTTTATTGGAAAACTCGCACAAAAGAAGAAAGAAAAAAAATTAAAGAATACGGTTATCATAATGGTGTGCACCCCCACCATAGCCCCGACCATGGGGGTGTGAACCCCGCTACTGGTTTAATAATGAGTGGGGGTGTTGATGCAGGTGGTAATCTTTATGGTCTTGGCAGTAAGGATTGAAGTGAACCCTGCTACTGGTTTACTAATGGTTAACGGTGTTGATTCAGATGCTAATCTTAATGGTAATTGATGAACATCTTTTAACTAAATATATCGTGATCGAGTAAAGCCGTTTATTCTAATAATAAAAAAAGCCTGTAATAAATACAGGCTTTTTTTATTTCCTTTCTGTCAGTTTCTAAATAAATAGTAAATCCTTTAAGGGGATAAACTATCATCATCTATATATTGCTCGGGGTCAGCATTTTCAATTCTCGGAGACTCAGTTTCTTGATTAATTCTAAAAATAGCAAAAAAGTATTTGTATTTTAAAAATATTCCATTAAATTGCATCTAATTCTTATTCACTTAACGTATAAGGCTACACAAGTTAATTGAATATCAATTGTTTGTGAATTTTTTTAGCTGACTGCGGTCAGTACTAAAGAACATAGTTTTTGTTCTAATAACAAAGTTTAATAATCTTAGGAGTTTTAAAATGAGTGATAAAAATCTTATCAAAGCTGCACTTACTGGTGTAATGGCTGTAGGTCTTGTAACTGTTTCAACTGCAGCACTAGCTGGCAAGCCTGGCATGGAAAAGTGTATGGGTATTGCAAAAGCAGGTAAGAATGACTGTGGCACTAGTCAGCACGCATGTGGTGGAATGGCTAAAACTGATGGCAATGCTGAAGAGTGGGTATATGTTCCAGAAGGAACATGTAGCAAGCTTGTAGGCGGAACAGTTAAGCCTGCTAAGAAAAGCAGCTAAGTTTTAACTAATTTAGTGCGATAAATTGCTCCCAATTGGGGGCAATTTTTTTGTGTTATTATCCCTGTTATAAAAGGGTATATAAATGAAAGATCACAATATTCAAAACTATAAAAATAATAAAATTCAAGGCTGTGGTATCGGCTTACGCCAAGAGCACTATGAGAAAATTAAAGAACAACAACCTAATATTCCCTGGTTTGAAGTATTAAGTGACAATTACTTAATAGAAGGCACAGTTCAACGTGATTATCTCTATAAGTTTAGAGAAAAATACCCTGTAACTTTTCATGGTGTTGGGTTATCTATTGGGTCAACTGATCCACTTAATTTGGATTACCTTAAACGCCTTAAAAAACTTAAAGATGAAGTGCAACCAGCATGGATTTCTGATCATCTTTGTTGGACATCAGCTCACGGTGTCGTCACCCATGACTTGATCCCACTCCCCTATACCGAAAATGTTGTTAAACATATTGTCGATCGCATATCACAGGTACAAGACTACCTAGGGCAACAGCTGGTCATTGAAAATGTATCAAGTTATTTACAATTTAAAAGTACGGATATGACTGAATGGGACTTTATTAATGAAGTAACACGTCTTAGCGACTGTAAGTTACTGCTCGACGTTAATAATATTTACGTTAGTGCAATTAACCATAAATTTAAAGCAGAAGAATACCTATTTGCTATGCCTGTAGATCGTGTCGCTGAAATACACCTCGCAGGTTATGAAGACCGAGGTACACACCTACTCGATACGCATAGCCGCCCTGTTACAGAACCCGTTTGGGATTTATTCGAAAAGGCAATAGAACATGTCGGTAACGTACCTGTTTTAATCGAGTGGGATAATGATATTCCCTCACTTGAGCGTGTCACCAAAGAGTCTCTTAAAGCACAGAAAATTCAACAAAAAGTTCTCGCTAGAGAAAGCAAGGAAACGGTCTAATGAACAGCAAGAGCATAAAAGGTGTCAAGAATATTGAAGGCATTCAACAAGATTTTATTGATGCCATTTTTGGTGGTGACAAAGAACCAGCTGCCAGCCATGTCGTAGGTGATGAAAAACTTACAGCACAGCAGCGCCTTGGTATTTACAAAGGCAGTGTTCATGGAATTTTAACCCAATCATTGGGCATCACATTTAGTGTCTGTAAAGCACTGGTTGGGGATGATTTTTTCGATAAAATGACCACGCTTTTTGTTAATAAATACCCACCTATGACCACCTATTTTGTCGAATATGGTGATAAGTTCCCAGAATTTATTGAAAACTTTGAACACACAAAATCACTACCCTATTTACGCGACCTGACCCAACTTGAGTGGGCAAGACAATATGTTTGGCATCAACAACAAGCTGAACCTTTTGATTTTTCTGCACTAGCAGAGTTAACAGAAGAGCAACAAGCAAAACTAAGCTTCAATTTAAAGAAAACAATACATCTGATTCAATCAGATTATCGTATAGACGATATCTGGTTTGCTCATCAGGAAGGAAGCAATATTAGTTTTGAAGATATTAAACTAGATGAAGCCGTAAAACTGATCCTCTGGAAATCAGATAACGAGATCAAAATTACCCTGATGAATCAAAATGAAGAAGACAGTTTACAATGGGATTTTTTGCAGTCTTTATCACAAGACGCTACAATCACCGATCTGGCTATAAAGTATACAGATCGTTTACCTGAATTACTGAATATGAGTATTCAAAGTGGTTGGATAGAGTCATTTAAAATCAATTAATATTAAAAAGGATAACCAAGGAGAAGAGTATGAGAAAATTTTTAGCAGGTTTTTTAGTAGGGGACTGCGCACCCTTAAATTTAGCATTACAGCCATTATTATTATTTGGGTTTAGATTTTATGTTGCTTTTGTATTTTTTAAGTCGGGTTTAACAAAAGTAGACGATAATTATAAAATTACTAGTTCAACAATAGACTTATTTAAGTATGACTTCAAAGTTCCCGTTTTACCTCCAGAGGTAGCTGCATATATGGCTACTTACGCTGAGTTAATTTTACCTATTCTATTAGTCCTTGGTTTCCTTTCCCGTCCAGCAGCACTAGGTTTATTTATCCTTAATGCTGTCGCTGCACTTTCACTGGCTCAAACAGACTTTGCATCTGCAGCCGGTCATTGGCAACATATAGTCTGGGGAGTCATGCTTGCGGTAATATTTGCATTTGGTCCTGGTCGAGTCTCAATAGACAGATGGATTAGTGACAAACTATCAGATGAAGATAATAACTTCTTTGTGACCATCATTATGATCGCTGTTCTTGGCGCTATTGGTTATTTCTTGGCAACTAAGTATCTATAATCATTAACACGAAGTAATGTAGAAAGGCGACCAAATGGTCGCCTTTTTTAATGGCTACTTCTAACAATTATATAAAAAAGGGGGGGGTGCCATTAACAACCCGCTCCCACTGCATAGCCTTTCACCCTAATTGCCACCACACATTCTATTTTAGTACACAGCAATCCATCTTCACGGTATAAACCATATTCAAAGGTTGGCGTGCTGCGTCCTCTTTCGGCTAGTTCTAAACGGATTTCTTCTTCCTTTTCAGGGGGGAAATCAAAACGTAATTCAAGATCAGTATCACCTGGTCGTTGAAAATCTACTGATAGCTTGCGAGTCCAGACGTGATAATCTGTAAAAATCTTAGCACAGGCTAATGGAGCAATTGGATCTGCTAATGAGGCTTGAAAACCACCAAACATTCCTCCCCCCATATTTCTTGAAACCCATGTCAGTGGTAATGTAATACGTACTTCACGCCAATCTCGTGCTAATGACGTTACTTTAATTCGCATTAACCACCATGCTGGCCACCATTCAAGGCGTTTTTCTTCTGATAGAAAACCAAGGAATTTATTGGCGAAGGTTATACTGCTAAATTTTGATTTTTTTGACACGGATTCTTCCTAGTTTAGATCTATTACGATCTGCTAAATTCTAATCTATAATGATATATTCCTTGAAGTATTTTTTACAAAATATATTCACAATTAAAAAATGAGACCCCAACATAACTCAGTGGTGAAAGAAAAATAAGATAAAAACTTTCTGATTGCGGCGTGAATCTAGAAGTTTTAAGTCATTTTTACTCATCACCTGAGTTATGCCGTGGCCTCGCCCTATTTATTCACACTTTTTTTACCTCACAGCTTGACAACAAAGCCTGTTTCAAGTGTAATCGCGCGGTTCCACACACCCAAACTCGTATAAGCGAAGGAAGAATAATATGTACGCAGTAATTAAAACAGGTGGTAAGCAGTATCGCGTTACTCCTGGAGATGTATTTAAAGTAGAAACTCTTGATGCCAAAGTTGGCGAAACTATCGACTTGGATCAGGTATTAATGATTGCAGATGGTGACAAAATCACTGTTGGCACACCCTTCATAGCCAGTGCAAAAGTTGCTGCAGAAGTTATTGCTCACGGTCGTGCTAAGAAAATTGAAATCGTTAAATTCAGACGACGTAAGCATCACCAGAAACGTACTGGTCATCGCCAGAACTTCACACAAATTCAAATTCAGAATATCAATGGCGAAGGCGCCCCTGCTAAGAAAGCAAAAGCAGTTACCAAAAAAGATGATTCTGAAACTAGTAAGAAAGCTAAAAAAGAGACTGCAAAAAAAGCAGCACCTAAGAAAGCTGAAGCTAAAAAAGCGGCTCCAAAAAAGGACGCAGCAAAAGCAGCTCCTAAGAAGGAAACTGCAAAAGCAACTACAGAAAAGAAACCAGCTGCTAAGAAGGCTGCTCCGAAAGCAGCAGCAAAGAAATCAGCTGCTGATGACCTTACTAAGATCGAAGGAATTGGACCAAAAGCTGCTGAAGCAATTGTTGCCGCAGGTATTGCAACATTCGCAGACCTAGGTAAAGCAAAAGTTGCCGCTATTCAAACTATTCTTGATGAAGCAGATGGCAAGTTTGGCGCAATGAATCCTGGCTCTTGGCCAAAGCAATCAAAACTTGCTGCCGCTGGTAAATGGGATGAGCTTAAAAAATGGCAAGATGAAATGGATGGCGGGATCGATAAGAGCTAACTCCAATCTCATATTGTAAGAGATCTTTACACGAGATAATGACGGATTAAAATATCTTAAGACTCTCATGTAAGGTCTCAGTAAAAGCAGTTCATCTTGAACTGCTTTTTTTTTGTTTTTTTCTGATACAATCCTGTCATTCATAGAAATAAAATTAATCAATGGCAATAGATACGCTCTACCACGTCGATACTCCAGAGGGAATTAGTTTAAGACTCTCCCCTGCGGGACCCATTCCACGCATGTTGGCTTGGATGATCGATATATTGATTCGCTTAGCCATGTATATAGTCATTTATATCAGCTTATCTTACTTTGGAAATACGGGTAAAGGAATTGCTGGAATTCTCACCTTCCTTTTAGAATGGTTTTATCCTGTCTATTTTGAATTATATAAAAATGGGCAAACACCTGGCAAAAAATCATTCGACCTCTATGTCGCAATGGAAAATGCCAGCCCGATTACACCAGGTGCATCCATCATAAGAAACCTTTTACGCTTTGTTGATTTTCTACCTCTTTTTTATGGTTTTGGTTTTATTAGTATGTTGCTAACCAATCGCTTTCAACGACTTGGCGATCTTGTTGCAGGTACTGTCGTATTACATAAAGATTTAGTTTATCCTCATGTTGATGAAATAGAAATTGCGGCTATCGCTCCTCCTATTCCATTACAGTTGCAAGAGCAACAGGCATTAGTTCGTTTTTACCAACGTACGCCTTATTTAACAAATGAGCGAGCAAATGAACTCTCACTGTTAACGGGAAAATTAGTAGAAGATCAAAAACAACCCACTCAAAATTTACTCGGAATCGCCAACTGGCTCATGGGCAACAGAGGTGAAAGTAAATGAGCGCAGTCAAACAGAATCAGTTTATAAAAAAACATGAAGCACAGTGGCAGCATTTTGAGGACTGGCTTAATTATCAACAACTGTCAAAGTCACGAAAAAAAAATAAGAAGAATCCGATAAAAGCACCAGATGATCTTGATTTTCCTCATATTTATCGCCAAATATGCCACCACTTCGCATTGGCAAATTCACGCATGTACAGCCCTATTCTAGTAGAACGCTTAAATAAGCTGGTGGTTCGTGGACACCAAAGCCTATACAACACTCGCACCCATATGTGGCGAGATATTTTTGCTTACTTCTCAGGTGGATTTCCTGCCCTCGTTAGAAAAGAATGGCGATTGGTTGCCATTGCAGGAGCACTTTTTTACCTTCCTTTCTTTGCAATGATCATAGCTATTCAATTCAATCCAGATTTAATATATAGCCTAATGGGTTCTGCAGATCTTGCCAATATAGAAGACATGTATAATCCCGAAACCCATGACCGCATTGGTAGAGAGCGTGGCTCTGATTCTGACCTACTTATGTTTGGTCATTATATAAAAAACAATACCGGTATAGGCTTTAAAGAATTTGCTGGAGGCTTAACCTTCGGTATCGGCACCTTAGTGTTCACCCTATTTAATGGCATTTTTATTGGTGCAGTTTTTGGTCATCTCACTCATATTGGCTACACAGACACGCTCTACGGCTTTGTCGTAGGACACAGCTCATTTGAGCTTAACGCCATCGTCTTATCGGCTGCTGCAGGCTTCATGCTAACCCGAGCCTTAGTTATGCCTGGTCGAAAGTCACGAAAACGCGCATTGATTGATGATGGTAAAAGCGCGGTCACCTTAATGTATGGAGTTGCCGCCATGTTTATCATTGCCGCTTTTATTGAGGCATTTTGGTCATCGATGGTATTACCCGTTGCAATAAAATATGTTGTCGGTGCCATACTTTGGGCACTGGTTGCTTTCTACTTTATTTTTGTGGGAAGAAATAAGACAAAATGAATCTAAATCAAATCACCGCCAATATCCGATTACGCAGCGCGTGGGAAGCTGTTGACCTTGGCTTTGTAATGGTTCAACAATGGTGGAAAGCCATTTATCTTCCATTGATTATCGTTACATTCAGTATTGCTATTCCATTATTTTACTTTCTACCATTTGAACAATACGGACTATCTTTGCTAATTTTTTGGTGGCTAAAACCGCTTTATGACAGACTCGTTTTACATATTATAAGTCATAAACTTTTTAATGAGGAATTAAGCAGTTTACAAGCATTAAAAGCGATACCCTCGCTTATATGGAATACTGGTTTTTTCCAAACAATGACTTTTCGACGTTTTTCACTTTCTCGAGGTTTCAACCTACCTATCTGGCAGCTTGAAAGACTCCGTGGCAGATCACGCTCACAGCGCCAAGACGTATTGCATATGATTGCACACTCAACTGCCGTGTGGCTTACAATCGGTCTAAGGGTCGTTGAATTAATACTCATGTTATCGCTATTTGCACTCATTTTAGTTTTTTTGCCTTCGGATATGTCAAAGGATATTTTGGAAAATTTATTCACCAATAATCTTCCCTATGACTCCTGGGTCGCTATTCTACTTTTTGTTTCTTATGTCTTGGTGGTAACATTACTCCACCCTTTCTATGTTGCAGGCAGTTTTGCACTTTATATAAATCGACGCACACAATTAGAGGCTTGGGACATTGAGTTAGATTTCAGAAAAATGAATCAACGCTTTGAAAAACTGGAAGATAAATTAAGCAGTAGTATAAGCAAAAACAAATCCATAGCATCATCGACACTTTTATTCGTTATTACTTTTATCTTTTTAAATGCCATAAATACTTCCCCTGTTTTAGCTGAAGAAGAAGTACCAGAAATTCTTTCCAGTGAGCGAAAAACAGTCGATCAATCTAAAAAAATGATTAAAGAAGTGATGCTAACCAAGAACCTCAATGACAGGCAAAAAGTTAACAAATGGGTAGCAAAAAAAACGCAGAAAAAAAAGAAAAAGAAAAAATCTAAAACAAACTTAAATTGGTTAGAGTCTTTATCCCAAATCATTGCAACTGCCCTCGAAGCTATTTTATGGATAATACTCGCCGTAGGGATTTACCTTCTCTATTACCATCGTGAGCGTTGGCTACATTTGTTTAAAACTAAAAAGAACATAGATGATGAATATGTCGCACCTGAAGTCATGTTTGGTATGGATGTACGTCCTGAATCATTACCTGATGACGTAATCGCTGAGTCACGCGCATTATGGCAACAAGGTGAACATCGTCAAGCACTCAGCCTACTTTATCGTGGCGCTCTAATCCGTTTGATCAACCAAGAGAAAATAAAACTGCAAGACAGTCATACCGAAGGCGACATCATCAAACAGGCAGCAAAAACTTTAACCCAGAATAATCACGGTAAATCCAAGCAATCCTATTTACAATTACTGACACGCCAATGGCAAAGCATCGCCTATGCACATCGCATTCCTGATGATGACATCATGCAGACCTTGTTCAATACTTGGGAAAGTGACTTTGCAACCTCACCAACCAACTCTGCAGTCAATGATGATACTAAACAAAGGGTGATGAAAAAGTAATGGATAGAAGAACCGGACTTTTAATCACACTTCTACTTGGTCTAGTTGTGGCTTATGCCGCCTATTCTTTTTACTCCACTCATGAGTATAAAGAAGTTACAGAGCGTACAGGTTTACTCAGTGAAGCGCGCAGAAATCCATTGTATGCAAGTCGCCTATTCTTAAAAAGAATGGGAATTCCAGCGGTTAGTAAAAGTACGGTACAAGATATGGGAGGCTTCCCTGATATTGATACCGTTATGGTGATTGTTTCTAGTCGTTCTTCATTTTCAAAGCACCATACCGATGAGTTACTCGACTGGGTTGAGGCAGGAGGGCATTTAGTTGCTCGCTCTGTTGAGGACTGGAACTATGCTAGAAAAGAAAAATCCTATCTAAAAAATGAAGACAATAAAAATAAAAAAGCAAGTCGTGACCCGTTACAACAGCTGCTAGGCATTAGCACCGATAAATCCATTAGTTTTCAGTATGATCCCAACAAAGACTCAGACGAGATGGAAGAGGATGATAATGAAGACGATGATTCTGGCTATGATGAATCCTTCTTTGGTGATGTTATTGCTTTTTTAACAACCTCAGCTGATGATAGAGCACAACATCTCATTACCCTAGACGGTGTTATTAAACCACTTGAAGTTCAAACTAATGGCTTTAAACCACTATTAGTCAATAGAGCTCATTCAAATCAATCTGAATTGGTTAAAATAAAGAATAAAACCTTTATGATTCGCCAAAAGGTTGGCGAGGGCATGGTGACACTGGTCAGTGATTTTAGATTTATAAAAAATTACCATCTCGAAAAATCTGACCATGCAGAGCTATTTTGGCACTTGCTTCATAGGCAAAATCAGTCATTGGATAAGCCCTCGGAAGTTTGGCTCATTCATAATGATGAAATGCCCTCTCTTTGGACATTGTTGTGGCGGCATGCTTGGACTTTAATCATCACCCTAAGCTTAATGTTTCTGACATGGATACTGATGGTGAGTCGTCGGTTTGGCCCACTTATCCCAAAACAAGAAAATGATCGACGTAGCCTTAAAGAACACATCAGTAGTAGCGGAAATTATTATTGGAAGCACCACAAAAAACAGAAGCTAATCGACAGTACCCGACATGCCCTTATGCAACGTCTAACACAAGTTCACCCAGGCTGGACACAACGCACTAAAGATGAACAAATACAAC
>VAPK010948657.1_pt1 | contig 10743 bp, 5 predicted proteins | sample 3395031 | NCBI WGS metagenome assembly VAPK01 (sample SAMN08290443, study PRJNA428436) | hydrothermal vent metagenome | isolation source: Deep-sea hydrothermal vent chimney 1 | place: Pacific Ocean: Juan De Fuca Ridge
ATGAAAATTTCTACTCGCAGCATCACCGCTGCGGTCACCGTCATGGTGCCCAACTCGCTGGGTCCAGCCAAGTTGTTATTGGAATACGGCACTGAAGAACAAAAGAACCATTATCTGCCGCGCCTGGCGGCCGGTGAAGACGTCCCCTGCTTTGCGCTCACCAGCCCCCGTGCCGGCAGCGACGCCGGTGCCATTCCCGATTACGGCATCGTCTGCCGAGAGGATTTTCAGGGCCAGAAAGACGTACTCGGCATGCGCCTGACCTGGGAGAAACGTTATATTACCCTTGGCCCGGTCGCCACCCTGCTGGGCCTGGCCTTCAAGCTCTACGATCCTGAGCAATTACTGGGTCAGGAAGAAGATCTCGGCATCACTTTGGCACTGATCCCCACCGATACCGAGGGCGTAAATATCGGTCGCCGCCACAACCCGCTCAATATCCCCTTTATGACCGGTCCTAACAGCGGTGAAAATGTGTTCGTACCATTGGACTGGATTATCGGCGGTCAGGAGCGCATCGGCCAGGGCTGGCGTATGCTAATGGAGTGCCTGGCCGATGGCCGAGGTATTTCCCTGCCAGCATTAAGTACCGGAGCGGGCAAACTGGCAGCGCGCGGGATTGGCGCCTATGCGCGTATTCGCACCCAGTTCAAACTTCCCATCGGTCGTTTCGAAGGGGTTGAGGAAGCCTTGGCTCGCATCGGTGCTTACACTTATATAATGGATGCCGCCCGCACCCTCACTGCTACCGCCCTGGATCGCGGTGAAAAACCATCGGTGATCTCGGCCATCGTCAAATATCATTTGACCGAGCGCATGCGTAAAGTCGTCAACGACGCCATGGACATCCTGGGTGGTGCCGGTATTTGCCTGGGTCCGCACAATATCATGGGCCGCGCCTACCAGGGTATCCCCATCAGCATCACCGTGGAAGGCGCCAACATTCTCACCCGTAGCATGATCATTTTTGGTCAGGGCGCGATTCGCAGTCACCCCTATGTGTTTAAAGAAATGGAAGCCCTGGGTGAAGAGGATCCAGAGCTGTCACTGGAGAAATTTGATCGCGCTCTGTTTGGTCACATACGCTTCGTGATGATGAACAGTCTGCGAACCCTGTTTCATGCGCTCACCAGTTCCCTGTTCATTTTCACTCGAGGTCCCAGCCCGACCCGACGCTACTACCAACACCTTACGCGGATGAGTGCAGTCTTTGCCCTGCTCACCGATGCTGCCCTGATAACCCTCGGTGGTACACTGAAACGCAAGGAAAGCCTTTCCGCCCGACTCGGTGATGTGCTCAGCCACCTATACCTGGCCTCGGCCGTGCTCAAACGCTTCGAGGATCAGGGCAGCCCCAAATCAGATCTGCCTCTGCTACACTGGGCCTGCCAGCATTGCCTGTCAGAAATCCAGAATGCTATCGACGGCCTGCTACAGAACTTCCCCAACCGCCCGGTCGCCTTTTTAATGCGCTGGATGATCTTCCCGCTGGGACGCCATTTCTCCCCTCCCGCAGACAAAATTGGTCACCGGATTGCCGAACAGTTACTGATTCCATCCAACTCGCGCGACCGTCTCACCGACGGTATTTTTCTTCCCAAAGCAGAGCATGAAGCCATTGCTCAGCTGGAAGATGCGTTAGAGAAAGTCATCCGCGCGGATCATTCCGAACGTAAACTGCGGCAGGGACTGCAGAATTACAAAATGGATCACCACGGCCTTGAAGGTATGCTTGAAGCTGGAATTGAAAACGGTATTATCAGTACACAGGATGCTGAGCTTATCCGTACCGCCGATGCCGCACGCACGCAAGTCATTCGGGTAGATGATTTTCCACAGCCGCCCGTTAATTGAGACAACAGGAAACCGACATGGCCGAAACTGACCACGACAGCAGCACAAAGAAAAAAACGCCTCAACGCAAACGCAGCAGCAACAATGGCCGAGCGGTGTATATCGTTGACGGCAGCCGCACACCACAATTAAAAGCACGCAACAAACCCGGCCCCTTCCGCGCAGCCGAGTTGGCCATCGGCTGCGGCCGTCCATTGCTGGCGCGCCAGCCATTCGAGCCGGATGCTTTCGATGAAGTCATCATGGGCTGTGTCATGCCCGGTCCGGACGAAGTCAATATCGGCCGGGTCATCGGCCTGCGTCTGGGCTGTGGTAAACGGGTTCCCGGCTGGACCGTACAACGCAACTGCGCCTCCGGCATGCAGGCGCTGGACTGCGCCGCCCGAAACATCCGTAGCGGCCAGGCCGATCTGGTGCTGGCCGGCGGCGTGGAAGCCATGAGCCATGCACCGATTTTATTCAACACCGCCATGGCTGCCTGGCTGGGTGCCTGGGCGACAGCCAAAACCCTGCCCCTGCGCCTGAAAATACTGGGCCAGCTACGCCCAGCGTATTTCAAACCCATCATCGGCCTGTTACGCGGCCTGACCGATCCGGTGGTTGGGCTGTCTATGGGCCAGACCGCCGAGAATCTGGCCTACCGCTTCAATATCAGCCGCGAAGAAATGGATAGCTACGCGGTACGCAGCCATCAGCGTCTGGGCCAGGCAGTCGAACAGGGCCATCTATCTGAAATCGAAACGCTCTACGATACCCACGGCAAATTCTATAGCCAGGATGACGGCCTACGCAGCGATTCATCGGTGGAAAAGCTGGGCAAACTGCGCCCGGTCTTCGATCGACCTTTCGGCGCGGTTACTGCGGGCAACAGCGCCCAGGTCACCGATGGCGCGGCGATGCTGATTCTGGCCAGTGAAACTGCGGTTAAAGAACATGGCTTAACGGTGCGCGCTGAAATCAAGGACTGCCACTGGGCCGGACTGGACCCAGCACAGATGGGACTGGGACCGGTGCATGCGATCACGCCAATGCTAAAGAAGAAACGTCTAAAACTCGAAGACATTGACTACTGGGAGATCAATGAAGCTTTTGCCGCCCAGGTCATTGCCTGTCTGCGCGCCTGGGAAGACAGCGACTATTGCAAAGAGGAACTGGGTCTGAAAACACCTCTGGGCAGTATCGATCATGAATGCCTGAACATCGACGGAGGCGGCGTCAGTCTGGGTCATCCGGTCGGCGCTAGCGGTGCGCGCATCGTTCTGCATCTGCTCTCGGTGCTGGAACGCAAACAGGCAACACGCGGCGTCGCATCGCTGTGCATCGGTGGCGGCCAGGGTGGCGCCATGTTGATCGAGAGGGTTTAAGCGATGGATACAAGCATAAGCAATAAAACATACCGGCACTGGCGGCTTGAACAGGACGAGGAAAACTTTGTCTGGCTGCACCTGGATAAAGCCGACGGTTCCACCAATACCTTGTCAGAAGCAGTACTGACAGAACTGGAAGACGCGCTTAATTATTTGCACCATCATCCGCCAAAAGGGCTGGTAATTCGCTCGGCCAAAGACAACGGCTTCATCGCCGGTGCCGATATCGGCGAATTCACTCATTTTGAATCGCAACATGCAGCGCTGGAAGCCATTCAGCGCGGGCAACGCATTTTTAACCTGCTTGAAAGCCTTAGCTGTCCAACCATTGCCCTGATTCATGGCTACTGTCTCGGCGGCGGCATGGAGCTAGCGCTGGCCTGCCGCTACCGCATTGCCGAGGACAGCCCCGAAACCCGTCTCGGCCTGCCCGAAGTGCGCCTGGGGATTCACCCCGGCTTCGGCGGCACGGTGCGAGCACTGGAGGCCGCTGGCCCCCTCACAGCCCTGAACATCATGCTCACTGGCCGCAGCTTCTCAGCCCGTGCGGCGAAAAAAATGCGCCTGGTGCATTATGCGGTGCCCAAACGCCACCTGCTCAATGCCGCACGTAGCGTTTTGCGCAAACCACCGAAACAGACACCGCTACCCTGGTGGCTGAAATTGCTGAACCACCGCCTGCTGCGGCCGTGGATCGCAAAATACATGGTCAAAACGGTTGCCAAAAAAGCCGTGCGTGCGCACTATCCGGCCCCCTATGCGCTGATCGATCTCTGGCAACACTATGCCGATGATCGCGAACAGATGCTGCGCGAGGAAGCGGCCTCAGTAGCTAGCCTGCTGGTGGGCAAAACGGCACAGAATCTGATCCGGGTCTTTGGCCTGCAGGAAACCCTTAAGGGGCTGGGACGAAAACTGGACAGTAAACCGAAATACGTGCATGTCATCGGTGGCGGCGTCATGGGCGGTGACATTGCCGCCTGGTGCGCTCTGCAGGGTTATCAGGTCAGCATTCAGGATCGCGAACATGAGACCCTGGGACGAGTCATCCAGCGCGCCTTTGGTCTTTATAAAAAACGCCTGAAAAAACCTCGCCTGATTTCCACCACCCTGGACAAACTGATGCCAGATCTGCCCGGCTATGCGCTGGCGCGCGCTGATGTGGTGATCGAAGCCATTTTTGAAGATGCCGAGGTCAAACGCCAGTTGTTCCGTGAGATAGAACCACAGATGAAAGCTGATGCCCTGCTTTGCACCAACACCTCCAGCATTCCGCTGGAAGCGTTGGCCGAAGCACTGGAAAAACCGGCGCGACTGGTGGGTCTGCACTTTTTCAATCCGGTCGCCAAAATGCCATTGATTGAAATCGTACATGGCAAAAGTAGCAGTGAGGAAGATGTGCAACGCGCCAGTGCCTTCGCCAAATCCATTAGCCGCCTGCCCTTGCCCGTAACCAGCAGTCCTGGTTTTCTGGTCAACCGTGTGCTCATGCCTTACCTGATCGAGGCGGTGATTTTGGCCGAAGAAGGTGTGCCACTAAAAGTCATCGACGATGAAGCGGTTGAGTTCGGTATGCCCATGGGACCGATTGAATTGGCCGACACCGTCGGCCTGGATATCTGCCTAAAAGTTGCCGATATTCTTTCGCAGAATATGGACATCAACGTACCTGAAAAACTCAGGGCCCTGGTGGAACGCGGTCAGCTGGGCAAGAAAACCGGCCAGGGTTTTTATGCCTTCAAAAAAGGCAAGCCGGTCAAAACGCCGCCGGTCAAAGACTACATCCCACCGGTTGATCTTCAGGAACGCTTAATCTTGCGCATGGTCAACGAGGTGGTTGCCTGTCTGCATGACGGCGTAGTGGAAAACGCCGATCTAGCCGATGCCGGGATCATTTTCGGCACCGGTTTTGCGCCCTTCCGTGGCGGCCCTATGCATTATTTGCAGGATCGCGGCGCACAGCAAGTGTATAAAATGCTGGAACAGTTGCAACAACGCTATGGCCAGCGCTTTACCCCTGATAGCGGCTGGCAACAATGGCTTGAGCAGGAAGCTGACAATGGCTGAGTTACAACAGAATATTATTTCGCCCAAAACGGTTGGCAACCTGCATAACCTGCTGCTGGAACGAGTGCGTCTCAGCCACGAGGCACTCGCCTATCGCTGTTTCAATGCCGAGAAAAACCAGTGGGGGGAACTGAGCTGGCGGCAGGTGGCTGACGAAGTCGCACGCTGGAAAGCGGCGCTAGCCGCTGAAGATCTGCAGGCCGGGGACCGGGTCGCGGTCATGGCGCGTAACTGTCCCAAATGGATCATGTTCGAACAGGCGGCGTTGTCCCTGCAACTGGTGCTGGTGCCACTGTACGCCAATGACCGCGCCGACAATATCGGCTATATCATACAAAATGCCGGGATCAAATTAATTCTGATCGAAAATGAGGAACACTGGCAGTGCCTGGGTGATGCCTACAACAGCATGCAGGCGGTACAACGTATTATCACCCTGTCTCCTGTCGCCAGCGCGCATGATACGCGCCTGAAAAATATTGCCGACTGGCTACCCGCAAGTGGCGCGGCGCTGACAAAACTGGAGGTGCCGAACGACACCCTGGCTTCGATCGTCTATACCTCCGGCACCACCGGCAACCCCAAGGGGGTGATGCTCAGTCACGCCAATATTCTCTGGAATGCCGACAGTGCCCAGCGTTGTGATCATTTTTATACCGATGATATGTTCCTTTCTTTTTTGCCCCTGTCGCATATGTTCGAGCGCACCGCAGGCTATTACATGCCCATGCTGGTGGGGGCCAGCGTATCCTTCTCCCGTTCTATCGAGCAGCTTGCCGAAGACATGCAGATCATTCGTCCCACTATTCTGGTGACCGTGCCACGCATCTTTGAGCGGGTCTATAACAAGATTCAATTGCAGCTGGCCGAAAAGCCCGCCTTTGCCTGCAGGCTGTTCGAGAAAACCGTGGCCGTGGGCTGGCAGCGGTTTCTGATTTCCCAGGGCCGGGCAAGCTGGTCTGCATCACAACTGCTCTGGCCCCTGCTGGATGCCCTGGTAGCGAAAAAAATCCGTGCCAAACTAGGTGGACGCCTGCGTCTAGCGGTCAGTGGCGGCGCACCTTTGTCTAACGATATTGCCCGCACCTTTATTGGCCTGGGTATCACCATCACTCAGGGCTATGGCATGACCGAACTCAGCCCGGTGGTTTCCACCAATCGTCTGGACGATAATGATCCGTTTAGCGTCGGTCAGCCCTTGCCGGAAGTAGAAGTCCGCATCGGCAATAGCGGTGAGCTGCTGGTGCGCAGCCCCGGTGTGATGCTGGGCTATTACAAAAATGAAGCCGCCAGCCGTGAGGTTATCGACGAGGACGGCTGGTTACATACCGGCGACGTAGCCGAAATCCGCGAAGGACGCATCTATATTACCGGCCGCCTCAAAGATATCATCGTACTCTCTAACGGTGAAAAAATTCCACCCGCTGATATGGAACTGGCTATCAGCACCGATCCCCTGTTCGAACAGGTCATGATTATCGGCGAAGGCCGACCGTTTCTCTCTGCCATTGTTGTTTTAAATAAAGACAAGTGGGCGCAGTTAGCCCGCAACATTGATCTGGATCCGAGCGAGCCGCGCAATCTTGATGATGAAAAGGTGCACCAAGCATTATTGAAACGTATCAGTACAAAACTTACCAGTTTTCCCGGTTATGCCCGGCTATACGCGATCAAAGCGACACTGGAACCCTGGAACATCAACAACGGCCTGCTAACTCCAACCATGAAAATCAAACGCCAACGTATCGAAGAACATTATCAGGATGCCATCACCGATTTTTATAAAGGGCACTAAGGTAGAGGAGAGGACAAAGACAAGATGGAACGTTACTTCATTTATCCTCAATATCTTTGTCTTGTATCTAACAATTTTTTGTATAACAATGATAAATTACACTGCCAGGAATTAAAGGACCATCCTATTTTGCCGATGAATAACAGGGATCGAAGTATCCTGAGCTAACTAACCAGGTTCAACAGCATGTGGAATGTCCGTGTTCAAATTCAAATCAGGTTCCGGGTTTCTGAACTCATTACGTGGCCGTTATCTTGTAACAGCCTGCATTCTGACGCTGCTTGTTCTCGGCGGTGCAGCAAGCGCCCAGCTCTATCTGTTCCATGCTGAAACCCAAAGCCGGATTAATATCAAGGCACGTAATGAAGCCATTGAATACAGTTACCAAATCCACAACATCCTCAGACGAGCTGAAGATGTACAAAACACCTTTCTGCTGAGTCCGCTACGTAAATATCGGCATACGCTTAACGATTATTTCAACATCGCTCTGCGTAATACTTCGGAGTTAAGCAAACTATCCTGGGTTCAGACCACCGGTCTGGAACAGGAAATCCAACACCTGCATATCGATATCAGCATGCTGAAGCAGGCATCGAATAAGTTAGCCGCCATACGCAGCAAGATTGAAAGTCTGTTTCCGGCAACCACTATTCTGCGTAAGGTTATGCTGGTTAATAACCGAAATTTTTATACTGCCGCAAGTCAGGGGCTGAACGAAGCCAACAGTGCCGATATGGATCCGTCTCAACGTGAAATTCATGAGCTGTTTGAGGCTAGTCGGCACGTATGGATACGTATGATCAACCATTTCCGCCGCAATCTGTTACTCCTTACCGGCAGCTTTGGCGCCTCAAAAACCCAGCTCCAGGCACTTGCAGGCAATATCAAAACAGAATACGAGCATGTCCAGCATTTGCTGGAGATGCTGGATGACAAGGAACAACAGGGACAGCTCGGATTACAGGGCAGCCAATCGCTCAGCGACATGAGAACTAGCGCCAGCAAGTGGTGGGCGGCTTATCAAAATATAAAAGTTGCCCATGACTCCGGCGAATGGCGTGCAGATGTCCCGTTTGTAAGAAAAACTATCCGCCCTCTATACGATAAAATCTGGCATCACCTGCTGATGCTGGATCAACATCTTGAACGCTCATTTGCCAGGGATCTCAACAGCCTGACCTGGGTTGCCAAAAGCAGCACCTATGCGCTCTGGGCTCTGGTGGCCCTGCTTCTGCTGGCCATTCTTGCCGGTTATTACATTCTACAACACAAAATCCTACAACCGATCAGCACTATTACCCGAGCGCTAAGATCAGAAATCTGGGAAGAAAATGTCACAATTGAAAATATGCCCTCGGCAACGCTGGATGAAACCCGTAACCTGATTCAGGCCTTTACCGAAACATCGCAGAAAATTCGCGAACGTCAGGGTCAACTGGAATATCAGGCCAGCCATGATGCTCTGACCAGCCTGCCCAACCGGGTCCAACTTATCAATCACATTGAAAAGGAAATCATCCGCGTCAGTTCACGAAAATTATCCATCGCTATGCTGTTGCTGGATCTGGATCGCTTCAAGGAAATCAACGATACCCTAGGTCATCAGCTGGGTGACCGAGTTCTGCAGGAAGTCTCAAAACGCCTTCTTTCCTGCCTGCGGCAAACCGACTTTGTCTCCCGTCTTGGCGGCGATGAATTTGCCCTGCTGCTATCCGGAGTGACGCTCAATTATGCTAAAGAAGTTGCACATCGAATTATGCAAAGTCTGCAGGAACCACTAAAAATTGACAGTTTTCAGTTACACATTGACGGCAGCATTGGTATTGCCCTGTATCCTCTTCATGGTGAAGATCCCGATACCCTGATCCGTTGCGCCGATGTCGCCATGTATGAAAGCAAGCGACGATCATGTGGTTATGTGATCTACGATCCAGCCTGCGATCCCAATAGCATCAATCGCCTCACTCTGGTCAGTGATTTCCATGACGCACTCGAACAAAACGAGCTAAGTCTGCATTATCAGCCCAAGGTCGAAGTTAAATCAGGCCGAGTCATCGGCATAGAAGCCCTGTTACGCTGGAATCACCCCGAACATGGTTTTATCCCGCCAATTGAGCTCATCCCGCTGGCCGAACAGACCGGCATGATCAACGATCTGACCCGCTGGGTGCTGAAAACTGCCATGCAGCAATGCGCCTACTGGGTGCAGAAGGGATATGAACTCAGTGTTGCGGTAAACCTGTCAACCTGGGATCTACAGGATCCGCGACTGGCCAACTACATAAAGAAATTGTTTGAAAATTGCAATATTGGTCCACAACATCTAATGCTGGAAATTACCGAAAGTGTGATGATGGCTGACCCCGAACATGCAATTGAAACCATGAACCAACTTGCCGACATGGGCATTCAACTAGCTGTAGATGACTTCGGCACCGGCTTTTCATCGCTGGCCTATTTGAAAAAACTGCCCATTCATGAACTCAAAATCGACAAATCTTTCGTCACCGACATGTGCAACAACGATCATGATGCGGTGCTGGTACGCTCAACCATTGATCTATCCCACAACCTTGGACTAAGCGTAGTCGCCGAAGGGGTGGAAGATCAGGAGATATGGGATCTGCTGGAAATTCTGCGCTGTGACAAATTGCAGGGCTATTTTATATCCAAGGCTATGCCTGCCGATATATTTGAAGACTGGTTACAAAACTGGCAAGTCTGCCCTGCCCTGACGCGTGACAAAGCAAGGATTAAGTAACCAGCCAAGCCCCACATAAAGACACATCATGGGAGCATTTAGCTACCACTGATCTTGCTCCCTCATAGAAAACTTAAAAAGTTCAATAAAAATATTGATTCAAGTCAATTAACTTCAAGTAGCCATATAGTTAATAAGTTAATACATGTTAATACATGTTAATATTATTAAGATCGCTAGTTTTAAACAACTGACACGCTAATTGCTCTTGCAAATAGTCGCTGTCCAGCTGCAACCGGCGTTTACATGTGTGCACCAGCACTCAATCCGCAACACTCAAGCTAACCACTTGCAAGGAGGTTTCATGCATAGCGTTACATCCCATCTACGTCTATATATTTTATCACTACTGTCCCTGGCTCTTTGCCTGACGGCAATGTCCGCACAAGCAGTGCCCAGTTTTGCACGCCAAACGGGCATGCCCTGCCAGAGCTGTCATACTATCTTTCCCGAGCTGACCGCTTTCGGTCGTAGCTTCAAATTGAACGGCTACACCATGACCAGCCTGCCTCAAATCAAGGGACAAGATCTGAGTCTGAATAAGGCAATCCCGATCTCGGTTATGCTACAGACCAGCGTCACGCGCCTGAACAAGAGCGTTGCGGGCAAACAAAACAATAGCGTGCAATTCCCGCAGGCATTTAGTATCTATTATGCTGGAGCATTGACCGACCACATGGGTGCCTTCCTGCAAGTCACCTATGACCAGGGAAAGGACTCTGGATTCAATTTTGATATGGCAGACTTCCGCTACGCCAACCGCACCTCAATCGGTGATAAAACCATGGTCTACGGTCTAACCCTGAGTAACATGCCGGGCATGGAAGATGTATGGAACACGACACCGACATGGCGATATCCTTATGCCGCACCTGATACTGAGAATGGTATCCCTG
>VAPK010965956.1_pt1 | contig 10740 bp, 7 predicted proteins | sample 3395031 | NCBI WGS metagenome assembly VAPK01 (sample SAMN08290443, study PRJNA428436) | hydrothermal vent metagenome | isolation source: Deep-sea hydrothermal vent chimney 1 | place: Pacific Ocean: Juan De Fuca Ridge
TCATCTCATGTTATTAGGTTATGTTGGTGTGGCTGGCGGGTGTGTTCTGGTATGTCCGATAAAGGGCGTTATCGGACATATCATACAAGAGTGAGGATCGCTGCCAAATGAAAGTGATTTGTATTTGGAAAGTGGTCAAACAGTGATTTTTTAAACCTGCACACAATTTGACGCTTTTTAAATTGGATTAGTTTGCCAGTAATATAAATGTCTGACAAAGATCCTTCTCAAGTTCAAGATTTGGAAAATCACACTGCCCCAAGTTTTTCGAATAATCCGTCACCTGACGACATGTTGTGAACCACGGAAAGATATCTTACGTGAGTTTGAACAAAAACGCCTACCATAGTTAAGATACAAAAGCACAGTAATATTCACGTTGTGAATTAATCACATTAGTGTAATGTTATCGAGCATTATTCTGATGCGCATTTGAATATCAATGATAATAAGACATACGGGGTATCCACTTGACGCAAGTACCTACTACATGTAGTGCACCACTCCATGAGTGCACGAATAGATCCAGTCGCGGGGAAGGATTATCCGCAGACCTACCAAGAGTTTCTGGAATGGTTTGCTGATGAGGCGGCATGCCCTCGTTATGTTGTGCGTTGCAAACGTTTCGGTAGTTTTCGTTGGGTTAGCTCGCGACCATATTCCAAAGTGTCAAAAGTCAGCTTATTGCCTCTGAATCGCCCCGAAAAATGGATCGGCAATGCTGTATCTGATACTGCTTTCAGCTCAAAATCACCGCAGGTGTGACCAGACCAATGGCCAATATGCGCGATACCTCCATCTTCATCATGGGTGTGCAGTTTAAAAAAACTTTCTGGTTTTGAAGGTGAAACCAGTATGACATGCAATAAATAGAAGAGCTCGTCAGTGGCATCCCATTCTGCAATTGCACCAACAATTCTGGGTACAGTGCAGGAAGCAGCCGTAAAGCGTGGCGCAACAATATCACAGTTCAATAACACCATCCATTCAATATGCTCAATATCAATCCGAATCGCAGAAGCTTCATCAAAAGCAACTCCAATTGGTTCATCAGCAAGGGATTGAATGCAGGCGTCAAAATCGGCTTGCGATGCCGGTCGAACCCTAGCTAATGCACGGCAATCTTCAGGTAAAGGGGCCCATCTTGGGTGGGCGGGGAGTTTGACAAGTTTATCCTTTAGCCCGCAACGCGCTGAGATCAGACACAGAGCGAAGTCAATCTGACGTGCAAGTCTTCCCTTTGCATACTCCTGAAGCTTACGCAATGCTGGCAACGCTTGATCACCTGCAAATCGTCCCAGCGACTTAACAATTTCCATAAGAACTTCTTCTGGTTGCCCGTCGATCTGACGCAGCAAAGCCGCCTCTGCGGATGGACGAGCAAGGACACCAAGATTTGCAGCGGCAATAGAACGAACAGCGTTAGAGCGTTCAGAGCTACCCAAGACCTCTTCAAAAACCTTATCTGCATTGGGATAGGAATGACTCAATAATAATGCAAGCGCTTGGCCAACTACTAAAGAGCTATCTGCACCGGATATTACCGCGCGTAGCGTTTCGAGATCAAAATCTGATGCAGCCTGCAGCGTTATTGTCATCGTATCATCCTTCAGATATTACAGCCATCCTGAACAAAACAGTCGCGACGCATCCGCCGCCCTTGACCAATCGTTAAATTGGTGCCCACGCCACCCTTCTCCATAAGATTGCTTGAAATATTGCGATGTATGCGTCCTAATCCATGCGTCAATTCATGCGCAATTAATCGGGTAAATCTTACTCCGCCTACACCTCCAGGACTAGTCAGATTACGCATCCCGATCACACAGCCGTTGAAGGCATACAGATTTTTGTTGCAACCGGGAATGGCACAGATCCCAGCCTTATTCTCTCCACCCGATATAACGTTGTATTCTGGAACAACAAACAAATCCATCGCATCGTCATTCGGTCCACGATACTTCCGGGTCAATTTTTTTGCTTCCCTTTTTTTGGTGATCACATCAAAGCCATCAGCTTCCGCTTTAGGGATTATGAAATAGCTGACACGTCCGATGCCTATCCCGACTTGTCCGAGTACATCACGTGCGGTGTGGATGCCAAAACTTAGATCCCGACGCCCTGCGGCACTGATATCTTCAGGTGCCACAAGGATCACATCCAGATGCACGTGCTTGCTCCGCAACGCATCGATCTGTTCACGAAGCGAAATCGTGCCAAGACCGGTCGGCCGCCCTGCCAGAAAGCCGAAAAAATCTCTAAAGACCGAAAACTCACCCGCCAGACCGATGCATTCAGCCGCGTTTCTAACCGAAACTTCCATTCAGCACCTCGCCTATTGAAGTGAAACAAGCATTTGTACAAGACCTTTGCCGCGATCTATCGAACCAAGAGCCTTACCAATAACTGAGCCCGGTGCTAGTGCCCGATCGGTTGCGCGCATTGCATGACCAGGGGTCGGCGATGTGGTTAACATATCTCCAACAGATACTGGAGCGTATGACGCATCGACCTTGCAATAAACACGCCCAACCACTGCAAGTAAACATCGATCCTGATCCTCAGTGCCCTGCGAACCCAGCACTATTCCCGGGCGCAGATCACCAGCCCCGGAAACAATCCCTGCCACACGAGGATCATAAGAACGGTCCGCTGGCGACAACCGCCCATTATCGTTAATAATAAGTACGGTACCAGGTTCACCTGAGCCAGGACTCAAAAGATCGAATTCTTCTGCACAATCGGCAACATTTGCACTGAAACGAACGTCGCCTTCGAGATTTACATTACCAGTATTACCGCTTAGGTGAATCGTATTTTGACCTGCATCATTTTTGACAAATAGGTCACCAGCCACACCTCGTGCACCTAGGCCTAAATTTGCTGCAGCACCATTGAGCACGATCGTTTCACTATTTTCTTCATCCCGTAGCGTAAATCGTCCCGCATTGTCTAGCCTACCAAGATTGGCGTTACCGTTACTCCCGTTAACAACAAAAACATCAGATCCGCTCCGATCCTTCACAAAAAGCCCCCCAGGGTTGCCTCCACTCGTCGCACCAAGACCCATATTTCCGGTTTCACCGTTGATGACGATAGTTGTTACGCCACTCTCATCCCGGATCTCTACTCTGCCGTCGCGACCACTACCACCCAAGGTTATGCGTCCATCGCTCGCGCTTAGCTGGACAACAGCATTGCCGTTGTCGAAAATGTCATCTGCGCCTTGATGGTACAGAAAAAGATCACCATTTTCGCCGTTCGATCCCGCCCGAATGTTGCCACTACCGCCTATCATACCGATTATGTCACCCGCTGCATTGAGAACTTCGAGTCTCTGACTACTGGCTCGGATTCGAACGCGGTTAGATCCTGATCTATCGCGGAGAAAGATATCTCCGTTGCGGTCATTTCCACCCAGCGTCATATCACCCGTATTCGCACTAAGGCGAACTGTTGCTGCCTCGTTGTCGAAAATATTGCCAGACTGGCTGTGATAGAGAAAGAGATCGCCATTCTCGCCGTTAGTACCGGCGCGGATGTTTCCGCCGCCACCGAGCATACCAATGATCTCGCCGTTATCGTTCAGAACTTCAAGCCGTTGGCTCGCTGATCTCAAACGTACGCGTTGCTGCCCGCCACTATCGCGTAAGAACACGTCACCATTCCGGCCATTTCCACCTAAGTCAAAATCACCGTCGCTGCTGCTTAGTCGAACAGTAGCGTCTCCATTATTGAAGATGTCCTGGGCATCCTCGTGGTAGAGAAGGATGTCACCGTTCTCGCCGTTGGTCCCAAGCCTCAATTTGGCCGCCCCGCCGAGCATACCAATGATTTCGCCGTCACTGTTCATGACTTCGATCCGCTGTTCTATGCTGCTAAGATGCACCCGGATAGTTCCATTTACGTCACGAGCGATAGCCTCCCCAGTAATGTCGAGCATCGCCGGGTTGTCAGAGGTACCAATCCCTACTCGCCCAGTATCATCGTTGAGAAGAATCCGTATTTCACCACCACCGGCGGGTGAATTTGACCTGATTGCAAGGTTCCCATCCTCGTCGACTGTGAAGTTCCAGGTACCTCCGTCCGAGCTCAGTCCAACTGGTGTTATGAAGTTCTCAGGCATGATTTCCTCCTTCTTTATTTTTTAAACTCACAGAATTTAAAATAAGAAATTGATATTTCAATTATCATTTACGAAATAGTTTCTCAAAGTAATTTATAACAAAAATTATGTGTCATATTGCCTGTTTTTAACCTAATAATTTTGTTTGATGTAAAGTTTCCATATACCCATTTTTCTCTTTGATAAATGATAACTGCTTGGCAAGAACAATTATAATTATTGTCATCTACCACGGGGCTTGGATCTTATCGCACAACCAATCTTCCATGTTTTACTCTTTGGGGTCTAATCCAATAAAGGTACCAAATGTTGTGTAGGAATAGCCCTCCTTAGAACCCAAATTACAAAAAGTGAAAATATTACATTTGAGAATATTCAAAATTCAATCGTCGACGGTACTATGGATGGTGGCATTGATTCCGTAATAGTGATTGTTAGATATTGTTTTTTAAACCTAAACGGATATATACGGACAAATGTGCACAGCACCCTAAGATTATGGTTATCAGGTCTTTTCATGAGGATCTGTGCCAAATTGGCTGATCTGCATAAATCATACCTATGAAGATGAATTATCAGTTAGAAATCTACCACCAATTCCACAACATACACAATCAGGCGGACATGTCCAACAACCTAACGCAACTGATTGTGAGTTTTCGATAGATCTAATAGCTTCATCAAAATCGCGATCATAAACGCTGAACCCTAGTACTGATCCAGTAATTCCTTTTGCATTCAAGAGTTTTGTGAACTCCAGTGCAAGTTCGGTGTGTAACTTGTCGATTTGACACATCTTTTCAACTAATGCCTTAGATGGTAATGCTTTTTCATCACAACAATGTTTCTTTTCATTTGAAGTCATTTTTTTACTCCTTAACGTATATTTATACAACGTCACTGCTATATTGATTTTCAAGAATTTCAGCGAAACACAATATTTGAAATACGCATAATCAGTACTGGCCCTTTTCGGAGGTTTGTGGTGGGAACCTTTTCTGGGTCAGGTTTTTGGTTTGAGACGGCTTAGGTTTTTTGTTATTCGCGCTTTATGTTGTTGCCAGCGAGCGGCGGGAAGTCGCATGTCACCTTTTTTAGTACGTGTATCTTTATAGTATGGGATATCAGCCCAAGCGACTTCTATTACAACTTTTTCCACATCAGACAATTGATGAGTTTCGAATGCTAGTTTTCCAGGTGGCGCAGTTCTAGACAATTTTATTAGCTTATTTGGTACTGGTAATTGAATTTCAGTATCACTTTCAGGATCGACGTAGCGAAATACCGGTAATTTACTGATCGCACCAGGAATAACTTCTCGTCCGTCATCAGAAAGAGACAACGTAACCGTTTTGGTGTTCGGATCGTACTTTATAGTGCGCACATCGGATATGTAATGCAGTGCTCTTGTAGCAGTATTGGACAAACGAACTATGAAATTCAGCTCGTTGTCAGATTGCTCCATGGATTTTACGGAAACCTTTAGTGCGTTTGGTTTAATATCATCAGTCATTGGGAACCTCCTGTGACATCTGTCAGATCATTCAACACAACTTGAATAGACGTGATATCGTGAAATTGTTCTAGAAGACGTTGATGAAAATGCTTTTTGTTGTTTTCCGATTGCATCAAAATATTGTCGCAAAATTCCACTTCCTTGTTCACTTGCTCCCTAGATAGGGACGCCCAAATATCACTAATTGGGAATTCCGGCGCCCATGATTCAAGCGCTTTATTGAACTCTTGACCGATTGTCTCTTCATCAGCGTTATTGTGATAGAGAGTGAGTAGATTGTGATAAATTCGAATTGGAGCAATCAGTGCCCACTGTATATATTCACTAGACCATGCACGATCCCTCAGAAGCGTAATCAATTCGTAGGGAACGTCATTGTCATTAGAAGTATGATCCATCCAGTACTTGATAGTACAATGGAGAGCATCGAGGCGATTTTTAGCCTGTGAACGACTCGGGTGATGATGTATGAATGCCGCGCCTAGTTCTGCGTCACTAAAGCATTGATTAGAGCGTTCAATAATAATTTTCCAGAAGTCCAACAGTGGGTTGATATAGCCCTCCAACAGATGTTCAGAAATACTCGGATTGCCCGCCATAATAGTGCAAACTTGTGGCGAAAATGAATAATAGTCGCGAAAGAATTGTTCAAAAAAAGCATATCCTATTTCCGTGCTGCGCACGAAATAATCGCGTACTGACCTGAGATATTGAACCTGTGATGAGGTTAATGATTTGGAAGCAACTGTCGCAATAATACAGCAACCACTGCTTGTGCACCCTACACTGCCACAATGAATGTTAGGGTCTCTAAGTTCCGGTGTTTCACCCTGTCGATTAGCGATTTGCGTCCGTAGGTCGTTTTCATCGATGATTGCCGCATTTTCCTCGGGTGAGGACGGATCACATCCGGCAGTTAATGCGAGCAATGTGTTGTTAGCGATACGAAATGCATGGGAAAATTCATGGTAGAGGAGAACTGGATTGGACATTGACAGGTCTATATCGCCACCTGAATCGTTACGAGCGACACAAATATTTTGCTGTGTGTCATAAATGACAAGGCAGTTTTCAGTTGTATTCAGGCTTGCTCCAGGCAAACCGCTGCTCGCTGGAGGCAATGCTGTTCCGTTGTTAGCCAACGAGGTTCCGTCATCGAGCGTAAAACCGGACAAGCCCGGGATTACTATGGTGTCGACGTTTTGCGGTCCACTGCCATAATCGGGTGTAAATGTAGTGTTAACTAATGCGTCAAGGCGCGACTGAGGTGCTCCATTTACTGTTTGATTGTAAGTAACCTGTTGCATACCTCCTGAGGGATCATTGAGACCAACTCCATCGTCGTCAGCAATGATAATAAGGTCTATAAAAGCCTGAAGTGTGTCGAGATCGTCGGATCCAATCCCCGTTGCGTCGTCTAGAATGAACACAGCCATGACATTACCCTACTGGTTCTGGTTGATTAGGTGTCGGTAGTGGCACCCAATCTTGACCCGATAATTTAGGTTCGCGATAAGTTGGTGTCTTGCAAACCTCGGGACACTCTTCCTCTGGAATTGGCTCTGGCGGGCAGCACTCTTCCATCTTTTGGAAAAGATCTCGATTATGGTCGTAATCGGACGCCTCACAGCAATATACTCGTTCGGTGATTCCTTCAATGCGTTCAATGGATTTTAACGATGCTTTGGTAAGCTCTAAATGGTAGCCTAACTTACGCATGATGTTGCAAAGCAAATCGTTATTGTTGACGAGTTCGCAGATAATTGTGTCGTTTTGCTGACGATGGTGGTCGAGCAAACTCAAAGCAACAAGCTGTACTTGTATTAAAGCAAAAAGCCCCTGAGACAGATTTGCAAATCCAGCAGATAGGGTATTTTCAATCTGAAACAGTTGGCTGTTGACCTGAGTTAGTTCATTACGTATTTCTTGAGAGAGTAACAAATTGTCGGCGGTATTCTGGGCTGTGTTAGCGGTGTTTGTTGCAACTAGATCGAGTCTTGCGTTGAGTTGATCTGCAACGTCTTGAATTGATGGCATAGTATTCTCCTACGGTATCTATTATTAAAATAGCTAGAGCGTCGATGTTAGAAGGCGCATTTCCTAAGGTTCTTGTTAGCAGTAATGATAGAATACGATAATGAGCAGAAATATTCTGTTAAATATTACCGTTTTATTTGTGAAGTATTAACGTGTTTATTAAGATACTAAATGATATAATAGAAATAATTTGTGTTAAGCACCTCATAAAGCCATGTCTAAAGATTCTGTTTGAACGTTCTAAAAACAATCTTCTTGTTGGGCAGGTCGATTTTATCAGCGGTCAGTTCTAACGCTTTGGATATTCTGTGATCCGTATACGCCAATACAAGGCACAGGATGCGCACTTCGCCCCGTTCGTGTTGATTGGCTTTTTCAAGAAAACAAGTGATTTCATCACTCGTTAGATATTTACGTTTTCCTTCAAGAGTGAATAGTTTGTCAGGAGAGTTGTTCACTCTGATTTCATTTTCTCTTTGACAAGAGATAAATTGTTTCGCACCGTTTTCGTGCTTGGATGCTCTGTTCCTAACGTGTGTTTGAAAGTCGCTAAGGCTTGTTCATAATACCCAATAGCTTTTTGGTGCTCGCCGAGTGCCTGGCAGGCACTCCCGAGATTATTTCGACGAATCGCCACCTGTGGGTGATTGGGTCTAATCCCATAAAGGTACCAAATGTTCTGTAGGATTAAAATAATCTGGCATTGGTGTCTCTGGAAAAAAACTGATGAACGTTTATCTTCTGTCTTTTGGCGTTAACACTGCCTCAATGGCTTTCAACGAGGGTTTATGCAGGCAGCGATAATTTACCGAAAATAAAGGCGTTGCACCTTGCAAAAACCATTTACATAACTTCTGAGTTTGGCAAGATGTAATTGAAAGGTTTGTTACCACACTTTACCAGACTCCAAAATAGTAGACTTGATATACCATTGAAAATGGGAGGCGAAAAATCTGCTTAAATGGCTACTCATAGCTGAGTTCAGTAGATTACTACACAACATTTTGTACCTTTAGGGGATTAGACCCTCTTTGTGGTTGTTTTTGTATAGAACATTGGTAATATACCGAATTTAGCACCGTTGGTTATACCCCCTGTGGAGCACAATTCATTTAGAGAAATAGCAACCACTGCTCTATGCATCCTCTCAAGGCTTATACATTAAAAGAGACACGTCAAGCGTGATGTATCATAATGTTTACTTTTTGAAGCGATAATACTAGACATATTTGCAGGGAATGTAAAACAACATCCAATTACTTTCCAGTTTAAGCTGGTAACTTATTTCGGAGGGGAAGGTGGGCCTTCAAAGCGCAAGAAACTCGGAGTTATAACTGGATCTTGTAGACGCAATAGTTGGTAGCCTATTCCTGACAGTCCCTCAAAAAGACTTGGATTTTCTGCCTGACTTCCACAATGCCAACCTAATCTCACTGCCCGATCTTTGACCATCCTTAGGCGGCTGGAAACGGCTGAGTCGACACTAAAGTCAGCCACTTTTCGAGTGTTTGGATGAAGGAGCAGTTCGAGGTTACCAAGCTCACCATGACAAGCACAATCAGATGGTAGTATTCTCGACTCAACATATTTGTTGAGCGAAGATTTAATAAGCATGCGAGTTCGCTTATCCAAAGTATCTGGGTCTAGAATCGTTAGCAGCGCGATCAATGAGCCGGTATAACCGCGGCACCATGACGCTGAATCTCGCATCCCAGGTAATGTCAAGGCAATCTTAGAAAAACGCGTTATTAGCTTATCGCTTTCCGCTTTATATTGCTGATCACTAACGAATTTAGAAATCTCACTAACAGCAGCAATGACACCAAAGAGACCGTGACCGAATCCAGACCATGATCCACGTTCTAGTGATCGTGCAGTCAGTAAATCACTAGTTATACTAAGATCTGCTAGATTCTTAAGAAGATTGCGTCCATTTTTGAGAGCGATGTCAAGAGCAATAGGGTTCCCGGTAGCTTTAAAACAAGAAAGAGAAGAAAGTGCTATCCCAGCTGAGCCACTTAATATATCCACATCGTGCGATTCAAAATCTTTACTATAAAGGCGCTCTAGACAATAGTTCATCAACTCAAAGGAATGAGAATCTTTCAATACATCGTTAGAGTGAATAGATAAGTATAAAAGGCCGCCCAGACCATCTCCTAATGTCAGAGGAGCATCTTGAAATTCTCCGTCACGTATTAAACTACAGAGACATTTTATACTTGCGACTGCGAAATCATAGAAATTACGGTCAGCCGTAGCTTTCCAGAGATATGTGAGGAAAAGAGAAATACCAGAAATACCAGAGTAAAGATCGATTCCAGAGACAATTGGCTCGTAGTTTCCGTCTCTCACTTCTCTCACAGTGACCCATGCAGCCATTTCTTCATCTACGAATGCATCGGACACAATTTTATTACCAATTCGTACTGCTTCATCTAATAAGGAGGCTGAATCGTTCTGTTCCACATGGAGTCTTCGGGAGCTAGCGGTTGATTCTTTTCCGTTGAATGATATGTCTAAAAACCAAAGCTGTCCTTTGCTGTATTCGTCGGACATCATATCGAGTCGTTGAAGGGCTGCGTCCATACCTGATTGCGCAAAGAAGTCGCCTATCTCCGACCCAGCCGAGGTAAAGATACTTCTGCATTTAGGCATAGTAAAGAAAAAGGGTATGTCGCCTACCCACAAGTCTCCATGCTCTGCAACATAGATTGATTTCAATTTCGAATCTTGGTGTTGTATCCAAAGCTGATTGAAGTATTGCTCCCGAGCCAGCGCATCGCCAAGAAGATGAGGATGCAAGGACTCTTCTAAAATATGCTCATATAAATATGTGGGTCGAAGAACTACCCGACCGCGACATTCGGCAGTATTCTGAAATAAATTTCGAAATGAGGATTTGTTTTGAGCAATAACGCGGCACGCTGACTGAAATCCAGAGTAGAGATGTTGCAGGTGATCCTCTGCGGTAACTTCGTTATCTTCATACATAGGGAGATTTTGAGTTCTTGAAAAGGTTACATGCTCTCTTACCAAACTCATGGAATCTAGTCCGACA
>VAPK010076814.1_pt1 | contig 10738 bp, 13 predicted proteins | sample 3395031 | NCBI WGS metagenome assembly VAPK01 (sample SAMN08290443, study PRJNA428436) | hydrothermal vent metagenome | isolation source: Deep-sea hydrothermal vent chimney 1 | place: Pacific Ocean: Juan De Fuca Ridge
GGATGAATTATTATCTGACACAAAAATCTCCTGCAAAGCGGGATCAGAAACAGCATTTACAGACTGATCGGTGCATAATACGCAAAAATTTAATTATCCTGGATCTGCGGGATTCCAGATGCCGGCGCATTGTATCAAGTTGACGCCGGGGTTGGAATTGAGACAGGCGCAGGCACAGAATATAAACGCCGCGCAGCAGGCGCAAACAACAATTATATATAGAGCAACAAACTGTATGTGGAATCATGTAGTCAAGCGCATCCTCTGCACAGGACCGGCGGGTCTTTTTGTTTTATCCCTGTTACTGAATATCGGTCTGCTGTCCGTTTCCAGGGCTGACGACGTCCCCGGCCTGTATGAAACCGAAATCTCGGTCAGCACCCAGGATCTTGATGAACGCAGGGCGGCGTTAACCGCCGGCATGCGTCAGGTCCTGCTGCGGGTATCCGGGCGCAGCATCGTGCTTACCATTACCGCCATCGAGAAAGCCCTGCTTCATCCGACCCGCTATGTGCAACGCTATCGTTACCGCAATCGCCAGGAGGCGGGCGGCGTGCAGGAGAACGTGCTGTGGGTGCGCTTCGACAAAAAAGCCATTAACAAATTGCTGCGTGACAATCGTATGCCGGTCTGGGGCCGAACCCGTCCGGCGGTGCTGGTATGGATGGTGGTGGATGACCGTCAGTCACGGATCCTGCTGGGCAATAACATCCGTAATCCTGCCAAAGCCTTTATTTCTGAGCAGGCTCGACTGCGCGGGATACCGTTGCGCTGGCCGATGCTGGATCTGTCCGACCGCGCTAATATCACCGCTAGTGACGTCTGGGGCAGTTTTGAAGACACGATTATTAAGGCCTCCCGCCGTTACCAGACCGAAGCTATTCTGGTGGGGCGAGTGTACAAAACCTACGCCGGTAGCTGGAACGCACGCTGGACCCTGTATGATCACGGTCACAGGGAAGACTGGAATGCCCATGCTGAAACATTGATTGAGACCTTAATCCCCGGCGTGGATCGGACCGCCGCTATTCTGGCCCAGCGTTTTGCCAGGGTCGAAAGTGAAGCACAGAACAATACGCTGCTGCTGCAGGTGTATGGGGTGGATACGCTGGCAAGCTACAACAGAACCCTGAAATATCTGTCCCGGCTGGCGGTGATAACCGATGTACAGCCGCAGACGGTATCGCCGGACAATGTTGTTTTTCGCCTCAAGCTTCGTAATGGACGCCGAGCGGTTTCTCAGGCCATTGCCCTGGGTCATACCCTGGTTGAGAAAGTCATGCGAAACCGACCTTCAGTTTTGCGTTCGGCACCTGTCAGTGGTCAAGCTGTCGCCGCAGTTAGGGCGGATCTGGTCTACCATCTGATTCAGTAAGCTTCCCGTGAATGCCCGGTATATCCCGAACCTGATCAGCCTTCTGCGTATTCTGCTGGTCGTGCCACTGGCGCTTTGTCTGTCGTCCAAAAACTATACGGCTTCGCTGGGCGTGTTTTTACTGGCGGGTTTTTCCGATGCCCTGGATGGCTATCTGGCGCGTCGCTTCAACTGGACCTCCCGCCTTGGCGCGTTACTGGATCCGCTGGGTGACAAACTGCTGATGGTGACGACCTATCTGATTCTGGGCCTGCAGGCCTTGATTCCCATGTGGTTGGTGCTGGCAGTGATTTTGCGGGATGTCATTATTGTCAGCGGCGGCCTGCTCTATCGCTTTCTGGTCGGTGACGTGGTGATTAAGCCCATCATCAGCAGTAAGATTAATATGGTGTTGCAGGTGTTGCTGATATTCAGCCTGCTATTGTCCCTGTCATTTTACCCTCTGTCGCAAATGCTGTTGCATATTCTGGTCTGGCTGGTGTTGTTTTCTACTCTGATCAGCGGCAGTTGCTATGTTTATCAATGGGGACGGCGCGCATGGATGAGCGGCGCGGGTAAAAAGCGATGAGTATCCAGCTTCCTTTAGGCGTCCAGCTTCGGGATTCAGCCAGCTTTGCCAGTTTTTATTCGGCGCACAACCGGCAGTTACTGGCTGCCCTGAAAGACAGTCGGGAAACCAGTATTTATTTTTGGGGCAAGGCTGGAACCGGCAAGTCACATCTATTACAGGCCCTGTGTCATGAGAAGGCCGGTGAAGGTTGGCGGGTAGCGTATCTGCCCCTGGCAGAGACGGGTTTGATGCCCGCTGTGCTGGACGATATGGAGCAGTTCGAGCTGGTCTGCGTGGATGATCTTCAATCGGTAGCGGGAAAACAAGACTGGGAAATCGCCCTGTTTCATTTTTATAACCGTATTCAGAGCCGTGCCGGTCGCCTGGTGATCAGCGCTAATCAGGCACCGTCCAGCCTGCCGCTGGGGCTGCCGGATCTGGCTTCACGGCTGGGCTGGGGGCTGGTGTTTCAGCTTCATGAACTGGCGGACGAAGACAAGCAGGCCGCGCTGCAACTACGCGCGCAGGCACGGGGTTTGGAGTTGACTGACGAGGTTGCGGCCTATCTGCTCAGGCGCGCACCGCGCGACATGAGCAGCCTGTTTGCCCTGCTGGAACGGCTGGATCAAGCCTCGCTGGCGGCGCAGCGCAAATTGACCATTCCCTTTGTGCGGGAGTTTGTCTGATTGATGGGTTTCCCCCCTGGACTTCGCGCTACCCATCTACTCTAGCTTTATGTCCCCTGTAGGATGGGTAGAGCGAAGCGAAACCCATCGGCAGAGTCGGCCAAAATCCAACGCAAAGACGCGAAGACGCAAAGAATTTCAATCTCTAAGGGTTTAATTCCCAACGGCTTACAGAGGATATCGGTCATTCCGGCGGATGCCGGAATCCAGTGCTCGGTTTCTGGACACCGGCGAAGGCCGGTGTGACATGTTGTTTTTTATACCCCGTCTACTTGCGGTGGATCGTTTAATTACTCACTTTAAATTCTTTGCGTCTTTGCGTTGAGATGTTGTTTGCTTTATCTGCCGTCCCCTGAGCTTCGCATAGGTAATCGCGGCGATGTAAAAAATCACACTCAGTAGGATTTCCAGCAGCGCATAAATGCGTTCATTGGGATTGACCCAGGCCTCCTGCACGCCGTGGGCGAAATAAAGCATGATCAGGAAACTGGCCCAGGCGTGGGTATAGGGTTTGCCGTGCAACAGACCGCGCAGAGGCAGTAACAGCGGCCCGACCATGACCACCAGCACCAGGGCCACCGGAAAGTGTTTTGAGGGCGCGAGCAGAGTATTCCAGAGCAGCAAAAATGCAAACAGGGCGAACCATGCGGCCAGGCTGGTGATCCGGCTCAGTTTGATCAGATTCATCGGCAACGAATCAGGCCGGCATCGAGTTGTGCTTTGGCGATCTTGGCCAGCCGTTGTCCCTGAGCCTGACAGAGGCGCATTTCCTCTTCGCTCAACGGCAGGCTGCTGTCGGCGCCGGCGACATGGCTGGCGCCGTAGGGGGTGCCGCCGCTGCTGGTTTTGAGCAGGTCGGTTTCGGTATAGGGAATACCGGTCAGCAGCATGCCGTGGTGCAACAAAGGCAGCATCATGGACAGCAGGGTGGTTTCCTGGCCGCCGTGCAGGCTGGAGGTGGAGGTGAACACACAGGCCGGTTTTCCTACCAGGGCGCCCTGCAACCAGAGGGGACTGGTGGAGTCGATAAAATATTTCAGCGCCGCCGACATATTGCCAAAACGCGTGGGACTACCCAGCGCGAGACCGGCGCAATCGAGCAGATCGTCGGCCTGCGCATAGGGCGGGCCGCTGTCCGGAATGCTGTCTTCGATAGCTTCGCAACGGCTGGAAACCTCGGCAACGGTGCGTATACGCGCGCTAAAGCCCGCCACAGTTTCGACGCTACGGGCAATCTGCTGCGCCATTGCGGCCGTTGCGCCATGACGGCTGTAATATAAAATCAGTATTTCATTCATAAATCTATTCTACCGTCTTTTCTTGACAGCCTCATAGTGCGGGTGATAGTTTTCTTTAGCACTATTCTCACGAGCGAGCGCATCCCCAGCCGTATGCACCATCAGACTGATTCTGTCGTCAGGTTTTTCTATAGTTTCTTCATCATTTTATTGATAAGCGGCTGTGCCGCTATGACTGCTCCTGTGCAGGATATGAGCAATGCCCGCCAGACTATCCAGGCGGCGCGAGATGCGGGGGCTGAAGTTCGTGCTGCCGATATGCTGCAACAGGCTGAGCGGCTGTTGCAGCAGGCCAGCCAGCAGCTTGAAGACGGGGATTATATTTCTGCCCGCAGCCTGGCTTTGAAAGCCAAGCAACAGGCCATGCAGGCGCGTCAGAACGCGTTGCAGAAAAAGCAGAAGGAATAGGCAAAAATTGCTTGAAATACTTGCGTTTATGCAAGGAATGAGTAAAATTTCTTTAATTTCTGCTAATATTTAATTTCGCCAGACCGTTAACAGATTCAGGCAGGATTCCTGTTTATATTTGAGTGGGTATGCCGGGATTTAATAGTTGAAGACAGACAGCACAAATTTTGAATTTTCAGGAATTTACGTTTAAATAATCTCTAAAAATCGGAGTCGATAACATGAAGATATTCCACTCGCTAAAACTAGCCGCATTGCTGGTGCTGGCAGTCAGTCTCACCGTTGGTTGTGCGAGCACAACAGAAGAGGTTGGGCAGGATAGCGCCGCTGCCGCGATTACGGCGGCAAAGCAGGCAAATGATCAGGCGAAAGCGGCAGAATATGAATGGCGTGATACCGGCAAACTGATTAAGCAGGCTGAAAAAGCTATGGCCGAAGGCCGCTACGACGATGCGGTTAAACTGGCCAACAAAGCCCGTCGTCAGGCCGAAAATGCGATTAAACAGAAAAATATCGAAATGAAAAAACTGGCGGCGGCAGCGACCGCTGCGGCAGCCACAGAGGCGGCCAGTAAAAATTCTGCAGAAGTTGCAGCGGCAAGTGCTTCACAGCAATATACCGTTACACGAGGCGATAATCTGTGGGATATCTCGGCCAAACCCAGTGTTTATGATAATCCCTATCAGTGGCCGCTGATATACAAGAATAACAGCGATCAAATCAAGGACGCTGATCTGATTTATCCCGGTCAGAAGCTGGATATCAATACCAATCCTTCATCAGCAGATGTGGATGCGGCTGTTGCGCACGCCAAATCCCGCGGTAGCTGGAGTCTGGGCGTGGTTGAAGATTCCGATACGGCATATCTTGCTCGCTGATTTTAAGAGCAAAATCGTGTTCAACCTGAAGGGCCCGTAACGGGCCCTTTTTAATGGCAATGAAAATTAAACAACTGCTTCTTACCGGTCGCCAGTTTTTTTATTTCTGCTTGCATGTGCTGGCCCAGAGCAAGCGCAATGATATCTCCCAGATAGCCGCGTCCCTTACCTTCACCTCCTTGCTGGCGCTGGTGCCTTTGCTGTCAGTGGCGTTTTCCCTGTTCAGCGTGCTACCGCTGTTTTCCGGCTGGCTGGATACCGTCGAGCAGTTTGTATTGAGTACGTTTGTTCCCACCGTCGGTGAAGGGGTGCAGAATTATTTGCTCGACTTTGTACACAGGACGGCGGGACTCAGCAGCATTGGCAGTGTCGGCCTGTTTGTGACCGCTATTCTATTGCTGAACACCATCGATGTTGCCTTTAATCGTATCTGGCGAGTCAAGCGCACCCCGCGCACCCTTATCCGGCTATTGTTGTTACTACTCTTTTTACTCATCGGCCCGCTGATCCTGGCCGCCAGTCTGGCCGCCACGACCTTTGTCATGGCTCTGCCCCATGTTTCGGAAACACTCAGAAGTTTTGGTCTGCAAACTGTAATTTTGACCATGCTGCCAATGACAGCAACCTGTTTGTTGCTGGCGGTGATGTATCACTGGATTCCGAATATCCCGGTGCGCTGGCGGCATGCTTTCAGCGGCGCCGCCGTGGCCGCAATTCTGTTTGAAATTGCCAAGTACCTGTTCGCCCTGTATATCGCCTGGTTTCCAACCTATGAATTACTTTATGGCGCACTGGCGGCAATCCCGCTTTTACTGATCTGGATACATGTATCCTGGCTTATCGTTTTGCTGGGCGCGGAAATTACCTACAATCTGGAGATATTTCAGGCACCGGGAAAAACAGATGCATCCGATTTTGAGCTGGTGCAGGCATTCAGAGTGTTGGGATATTTATGGCAGAATGAGAAACGCACAAACGGCAGGGCGCTGAGTCTGGACCAGCTGAGAGCAATGGGAGACTGGCAGGATACACCGCTGCCCGCATTACTGGAAAAGCTGCGTCTGGCCGGTTTTGTGCGCAAGGTGACTAAAAATAACTGGCGCCTGACGAATGATTTTGCGCAACTGAGCCTGCTCGATCTATATCGCAGGCTGGCCGTCAGTGCGCCTGAAAAAGATGGAGTGTGGAGTAAAGTGGATAGCTGGAACGTCAATCTAAACAGAGCGCTTGATGGACTGGATGAGATTGAAAAACAGCTCGGCAGCGTTCGCCTCTCATCGTTGTATGTGACAGAAAAAGCAGGGGATCAGTTATGAGACAGGGAAAGTGGTTTTTTATTATATTTTGTACGTGTCTATTTCAAAGTGCGGTACTGGCGGCTGAAAATCCTGTGCCACGAGATCCGGCAACACATTTTTTCAATCAGGGCTGGGGCGATTTTCAGGAAGAGCTGGAAAATGCCCGTGAACAGGGCAAGCAGGGCATTATGATATTTTTTGAAATGGATGAATGCCCTTTTTGTCATTATATGAAAACCAATGTTCTCAATCAGCCGGCGGTGCAGGCCTATTTCAGAAAGCATTTTTTACTCTTCAGCCTCGATATTGAAGGTGATGTAGAAATCACCAATCTGCATGGAAAGCACATGCGCGAGAAAGACTTTGCTTTCCGTGAGAATCGGGTGCGCGCCACTCCGGTAATGGTGTTCTATGATCTTAATGGTAAACCGGTATATCGTTATACCGGGCGCACGGCCGGGGTGAAGGAATTCATGTGGCTGGGGCAGTATGTGGCCGAGGGCGTCTATCAGAAACAGTCCTTTGTGCGTTACAAAAAAATGCGCCGCCATGAGAATAAAAACCAGCGAAATGAAAAACAGAAATGAAATGGATACGAGGAGCTAAGCAAGGAATAACGATTAATACTGTTTTTTGTCTGCGTTATCTTTTGATTTTGTTAGTGCTGCAGATGTTGAGTGCTGAGAATCTTATGGCCGAACCCTTGCCGGAGCCGCTAACGCTGGACTATGCACTGAAGCAGGTGCAAGCGGGACATCCCCGCCTGCAGCAAAGCGAATTTCTGCTGCAGGAGGCTGAAGCCGGGCAACGGCTGGCTGAGTCGGAAAATGACAGCCGGATTCATATCGAAGCCCGCCTGCGTTATTCCAATCCACTGCTCAATTATGAAAATAAAACCATTCGTGAAGATAACCGCCTGGGATTGATTCTGGACAAAACCCTGTATGACTTTGGTCGCTCATCTTCACGGCAAAAGTCAGCAAAAAGTCTGCTGCAAAGCCGGCAATATTTTTATCACGAGTCGCAGCAACAGCAGCGCCTGGCTATCATGCGCCGTTACTTTGATGTAGTGTTGGCCGATTTTGAGTTCGTGCGTGACAATGAAGCAATGGCCGTGGTCTTCGTGGCCCTGGAAAAACTCAGAGAACGTCATGCCTTGGGTCAATTATCAGACATCAAACTGAGGCAAAAAGAAGCGGAATACCGCCGCCTGCGCAGTCAACGGGCGGCGGCGCAGAGCCAGCAACGCATTGCTCGCGCACGTCTGGCCTATGCTATGAACCGGCCGGGAGAATTACCGTTGACGGTGGCACGACCGAATCACCTGCCCCAGGTTGATAAACCGGTACCGGCACTGGATAGCCTTCAGGCGCAGGCGTTGGCGCGGAATAATACGCTACAGGCTCTGCGTGCGGAAATTGCGTCGGCAGGCGAAAAACTGGCTGCGATACAGGCTGATTCCAAACCGCTGTTGATTGGCGGCGCCCAGGCCAATGCCTATTCACGTGCGCGTGCCGGTTACGATCGCTGGCGTCTGGAACTGAAACTGGAAGTGCCGCTGCTGAACGGTCATCGTGTTGATGCGGCGGCAGCGCAGCAACGCGCCAAACTTTATCGCCTGCAGGCGGAGCTGAGCGAGCGTTCCGAGCAGATAAAACAGCAAATACTGGAACTCTGGCTGCAACTGGGAGATTTAATGATACAACGCCAGCAGATGCAGACCGAGTCGGAGTATCGGGAGCTTTATCTTGATCGCAGTCGCACGCTGTATGACATGGAAGTGACCACCGATCTGGGCGATGCTATGGTGCGTATCACTGAAGCTGAGCGGGATGTCATGCTGACGGACTTCAATATTACCCTCGCCTGGGAGCAACTGCAGGTGCTCGCGGGCGGTGTTATCAATACAGGTTCGGGAAAATGACAGAATATAAAATGAAATTATTTGCCGGGCGCAGGCTTGCGGCGGCCCTGGTGCTGAGCGGATTGTTAGTGTTGACCAGCGTGTCGGCCGAGGAGCTGACAGGTACGACGGCATGGGTGAAGCAGGTGGAATTAACTACCCCGGTTGGCGGTGTGATTACGCAGGTCAAAGCTTCGGTTGGTCAGAATATAAAACAGGGACAGGTTTTGCTGGCGCTCGATCCACGTCCGTTTACTTATCGTATTCACGGCTTACAGGCGAAAGTTGAGAAACTCAAGGTGTTGCGCACGGAGATGCAGGCGGAACTAAAACGCGCCAGAGAATTATATGCGCAAACCCTGCTCTCGGATCACGAACTGACCTTGGCGAAAATTGATGCGCTCAGTGCCGACGCTGATTATCGCTTAGCACAGTCAGAGCTTTCAAATGCGCAACTGAAGCTGGACTATAGTATCCTGCGTGCGCCTTTCGATGGCCTGGTGTTGCGGCGGCATGCAGAAAAAGGACAGGTGGTTAGCCCGCAGTTGATACCGCCGGTGCTGTTTGTGCTGGTCAGCAGCCAAATTATGAAGGTGCGGGTGGTACTTGATGGCCGAGATATGCTGAAAATGAAACAAGGACAGTCCGTGAAAGTACTGATTGGCGATAGTGTTTTTGCGGGGCATGTTTCCATGCTGGATTTGGAGCCTGCTATAGAGACGGGTTCCTATATTATAGAAGTAGAATTTGAAACATTGGGCAAGCTGATTCGGGCGGGCCAGAAAGCTAAATTACGATTATGAATATTTGTGTACATTGTATTGTTGAAGGCCGGGTGCAGGGTGTTTTTTTTCGTGCCGGCACTCAGCAGCAGGCAGAAAAACTGGGCCTGACGGGGTTTGCTCACAACCGTGTTGACGGTGCTGTCGACGTACTGGCCTGTGGTGAAAAAGAGGCGGTTGCCCGGCTCTGTGAATGGTTACAATCTGGGCCGCCTGCAGCACAGGTGGAGTCAGTCAGTTGTCGGGAAAATGAATTATTGCAAATAGATAATTTCTCAACCGGCTGAGTTTGCTTTCCCGTTGCGGGCAGGGAAAAGCGTCGGTTTGAGTTTCTTTTTATTCAGTCCAGGCGTGTATCGACAACCTTAATATCCAATGCGCCAGGGTTGTTTATTGTTTACGCCAGCGGTAATCGAGTGCGTGATAGACTTTTTTAGTATAGCGATAGCTGCCCAGACTGCCGTTATAACGCGCCAGGGCGCGGGTTAAATCACCTTTTTCTTTATCCAGATAATAACGCAGAATAGTGCAGCCCAGACGCAGGTTGGTTTTCAGATCAAACAGGTTGTCACCGGGTTTACCGATTTCATCCAGCCAGAATGGCATGACCTGCATTAGTCCCATCGCGCCGCCACGGGAAATAGCATAGCGGTTGAAGTTGCTTTCAACATCGATCACGGCCAGAACTAGTTCAGGGTATAGTCCGGCGCGCGTGGCTTCGTGATGAATCTGCCTGAGCATGGAAATGCGTTTTCCGGCATCGGGTACACGCGGCGCCAGTCGTGCCGACATATCCACCAGCCAGACCTCGGCCTCGAAGCGATCGTTAAAACTGCTGCTGTCATTGATGGCTTTTATTAATAACTGACGCAGTTCATTATCCGGCGCGGTATCAGGTGTCGCGTTGACCTGTGTGATGGATAGCAAAACACATATCAGGCCGGTAAGTATGTTAAGGATATTCATCCTGCTTAGAAAAAAATTTTCACCACAGAGGACACGGAGGTACACAGAGAAATATATTTGATGACATCATTATCTCTGTGTACCTCCGTGTCCTCTGTGGTTTAAGATTTAAATTTTTATCCGATCAATGAGGAATTCAATAATAGTATCGGCAGGCACATCCTGTTTTTCATTATTTTTTCGCCCCTTGTATTCGAGTATATTTTTATCAAGTCCTTTTTCTCCAATCACAAGACGATGAGGAATGCCGATCAATTCCATATCGGCAAACATGACCCCCGGGCGTTCTTTGCGATCATCCAGCAGCACCTCGAAACCGGCGGTCTGTAATTCTGTATAGAGTTTTTCAGCGGCTTCACGTACTCGTTCGGACTTGTGCATATTCATGGGCAGCAGGGCGATCTGGAAGGGGGCGAGGGCGTCCGGCCAGATGATGCCGTATTGATCATGGTTCTGTTCGATAGCGGCGGCGACCACGCGTGAAACGCCGATACCGTAACAGCCCATACTCATGATCACGTTTTTGCCGTTTTCATCGAGCACGCCGGCCTTGAGGGCTTCGGTGTATTTGCTGCCGAGCTGGAAAATATGACC
>VAPK010111694.1_pt1 | contig 10738 bp, 12 predicted proteins | sample 3395031 | NCBI WGS metagenome assembly VAPK01 (sample SAMN08290443, study PRJNA428436) | hydrothermal vent metagenome | isolation source: Deep-sea hydrothermal vent chimney 1 | place: Pacific Ocean: Juan De Fuca Ridge
AGATGGTGATACAACTATCATTGACTTTGAAGGTTTTGTTGACGGTGTTGCTTTTGATGGTGGCAAGGCTGAAAAATTTTCTCTTAAGATTGGTTCAGGTCAATTCATCCCTGGATTTGAAGAGCAAATCATCGGTATGAAGTATGAAGATGCAAAAGATGTTGTTGTAACATTCCCAGCAGAGTATCAGTCAGCTGATCTTGCAGGTAAAGAAGCTACATTTAAAGTAAAACTTCATGAGATTCAAGAGCAAGTAGAAGCTAAGGCTAACGATGAGATGGCACAAAAAATTCTCCAAGATGACAAAGCAACGCTTGATACACTTAAAGAGAAACTCAAAGAGCAAGTTGTTTCTGAAAAAACATCAAAAGTCTATAATGAAAAATTAAAACCAGAACTTATTGAAGCTCTAGTGGCACACTTTGATTTTGCACTTCCAAATAATATTGTTGAGCAAGAGATCGATGCAAAGATCAATGCAAAAGCAAGAGATATGAAAGAGGAAGAGCTTAAAGAGTATCAAGAGAACCCAGATAAAGTTGAAAAGCTTCGTGATGAAGTAAGAGAAGAGGCTACAAATTCAGTTAAAGCAACATTTATCGTAGATGCATTGGCTAAAAAAGAAGAAGTGAACGTAGAAGATCAAGAAGTATCTCAAGCTATCTACTATGAAGCAATGATGAGTGGTCAAGACCCTCAGCAGGTGATTAAATATTACCAAGACAACAACTTGCTTCCAGCAGTTAAGATGGGTATGATCGAAGATAAACTTTTTGGTAAACTTTTAGGGCTAGATAAATAAAATAAAGGCAGATTATGAGCTATATTCCATACGTTGTAGAACAGACAGGTAGAGGCGAGAGATCTTACGATATCTATTCAAGACTACTTAAAGATCGTATTATTATGTTAAGTGGTGAAGTAAACGACCAAGTTGCTTCTACTATTGTAGCCCAATTACTGTTTCTTGAAGCACAAGATCCAGATAAAGATATTTACTTTTACATCAACTCTCCAGGTGGGGTCATAACTTCAGGGTTAAGCATGTTTGACACGATGAATTATATTAAGCCAGACATCGTAACTATCTGTATGGGTCAAGCAGCTTCTATGGGTGCGTTCTTACTCGCATGTGGTACACCAGGAAAACGTTATGCATTGCCACATGCACGTATCATGATACACCAGCCTTCAGGTGGGGCACAAGGACAATCAACAGATATCCAGATACAAGCTCAAGAGATTCAACGTCTTAAAGATACACTTAACCAGATACTTGCAGAAAAAACAGGTAAAAAAGCTAAACAGATAGAAAAAGATACTGAGCGTGATAACTTTATGTCATCTAAAGAAGCTGTAGCGTATGGACTTATAGATAAAGTTTTAACCAAGAGTTTTGCATAAGGTGCTTTGATGGTTAGAGAGATAGTTGTTTACCCAGATAAAAGATTAAAACTCATCTCTAAGGAGATTGAGCTATTCAATGGTGCTTTGCATGATCTACTTGACGATCTATATGAGACCATGCGTGCTAAAAATGGTGTAGGACTTGCAGCCATTCAGGTAGGTGTTGCTCAGCGTGTACTTATCATTAACGTACCTTTAGAGATAGAAGAGGGAGAACACGATCAGCCTAAAGAAAATACTTTAGAGATGATAAACCCAGTCATTATTGAAAAAGACGGCAGTGAAAAATTCCAAGAGGGATGTCTCTCTATCCCTGGTGTATATGAAGATGTAGAACGAGCTAAACATGTTAAGGTAGAATATTTTGACAGAAATGGCAAAAAAGAAGTGATTGAGGATGAGGGCTTTCTAGCAGTTGCTATGCAGCATGAGATAGACCACCTTGATGGTAAAGTGTTTATAGAAAAACTATCATACATAAAACGTAAAAAGTTTGAAAAAGAGTGGAAAAGAAAACTCAAAGAGAGTTAAGTAAAAAAAGCTCAAAAATATGACAATTTGACATATTTTTGAGCTTTTCTTCAAATTTATGTCACACTTCCACTATGAATGCAAAAGTAGATAGTGGTACTCCACCCAAAGAACAAAATAGTAAAAATCAAATTAAAGTAAAACAGAAATCTAAAAAAGAAGCTATAGTAAACAGACTTACTTGTGCAACACTCGAAGGAGTGAATGCTAAAGTTATAGAGGTTGAAGCTACCTTTACCAAGGGTTTACCAGGTTTTGCAGTGGTTGGGCTGGCATCCAATGATATACAAGAAGCAAAAGAGCGTACAAAGTCAGCATTGCTAACCAATGAGTTTGTATTTCCTCCACTGAAAATAACGATTAATCTTTCTCCTTCTGATATAAAAAAGAGTGGAACACATTTTGATTTGCCTCTAGCACTTCTTGTTGCTCTAAACAAAAAAAGTTTTGAAGAGGAGGGTCTTTTTGTATTTGGAGAGCTTGGGCTAGATGGGCGTATTAAAAGTAGTTCAATGCTGTTTCCTCTTATTCTCTCACTTAAAGAGCAGGGAGTTATAAAAAGAGCTATAGTACCCAAAGAAGCCATTACATACTTGAGTCATATTTCTGGTGTAGATTTTATAGCAGTTGAAACATTAAATGAGGCCATAGTGTTACTCAAAAAAGGAGAGTTTAAAGCCAACATAGAAAAATTTTCTTATAATGCCAAATCTTTTTTACTCTCTGGTACAGAGTATTATTATGAGCAAAAATATGAGAATGACTTTAGAGATGTTAAGGGGCAAACTGTAGCAAAAAGAGCAGCTCTTATAGCAGCATCTGGTATGCATAATTTCTTTATGGAAGGCAACCCAGGCTGTGGTAAGAGTATGGTGGCAAAACGTATAAAAGATATTTTGCCACCACTTTTTGAGGAGGAGCTTCTCTCTATTGCAAAACATCAGTTTTTAGATGGGCAAACACCTAGTTTTAAAGCCATTAGACCAATGCGTTCACCTCACCATACAGCTACTTCTGCATCTATCTTTGGCGGTGGTTCAGGACAAGCACGCATAGGAGAAGTTGCCTTGGCTTCAAAAGGTATTCTATTTTTTGATGAAATTCCCCATTTTTCTAAAAATGTTTTAGAGGCACTTAGGGAGCCACTGCAAGATAAAAAGGTGCATATAGCAAGAGTTAATGCCAAAATAGAGTACGAGGCAGACATCATGTTCGTAGCAGCACAGAACCCTTGCCCATGTGGAAATTTACTCTCTAAAACTAAAGCATGCAGATGTTCTGAAGTAGAGATAAAGCGTTACCAAAATAAACTCTCAGACCCATTTTTAGATCGAATAGATCTTTTTGTTGTGATGCAGGAGGTGCAAAGTTCAGACAAGGGAGACATTAGCTCTAAACAGATGCATGAAGAGGTACTAAAAGCTTTTAAAATTCAAAAACAAAGAGGACAGCAACGATTAAATGGAAAACTGAATGAAGAAGAGATAGAAACGTATTGTAAATTAGATGTAGAGGCTAGTAGAATTTTGGAAAGTGCAATAGGTAAATTTGGACTTTCTCATAGGAGTATAGCTTCAGTCAAAAAAATAGGCAGGACTATTGCCGATTTGAATGTACATGAGAAGATAGAGAAGAGTGATGTGCTAGAGGCATTGAGCTATCGCCGTAGGTAGATTAGGTAGGCTAAGTACAAACCAATTTAACAACAATAAACCCACCAACCACTAACCACACAAACATTGATGTAGCTGTATAAACTGGTGCAAGCCCTAAGCCTTTAAATTTTGCGAAGATAGTACCCATACCAAGAGCAGTCATTGCCATAGTAAGAAGAAATGTATCAATCTCGTTAATAATATCTACAATGTTTTGTGGTATTAAATGTAATGAGTTAAATCCAGCAACACCAATGAAGTAAACTGCAAACCATGGTATGACCAGTTTCATTTTTTCATTACGTATGCCACCCTCTTTTTTTGCAGACCAAGCAAGGTAAAGTCCAAGAAAGATGAGCATTGGAGCGATCATGATCACCCTTGTCATCTTTACGATCACTGCTGCATTTGCCATCTCTTCCGGTGCTCCTGGAACGGAAGCGGGTACAGCAACGACTTGTGCAACTTCATGGATGGTACCACCCACATAGATACCAAAAGTGCGAGGATCCATATGTAAAAAACCTACTGCATCTTTGATAATGGTTTCATAGAGTACAGGGTAGAGAAACATAGAGATAGTTCCAAAAAGTACAACCATAGAGACAGCAATAGCCGTTTTATACTCTTCGGCTTTCAATACAGGTTCTGTTGCCAATACGGCTGCTGCACCACATACGGAGGCTCCTGAAGCAGTTAAGATAGAAGTATCTTTCTCCATACCAAATATTTTGTAGCCCAACCATGATCCTAAAATAAGTGTACTAGTTAGCATAATCAGTGATACTAGAAAACCATCCATACCTACTTCTGATATCTGTTGAAAAGTAATTCTAAATCCGTAAAGTACAATAGCAAAACGTAAGATTTTTTTTGCAGAGAATGTAATACCACTTTGCCACTCTTTAGGTGTTTGGTTATGAAGGGTATTGGCATAAAAGATCCCCATCACAATACCTATGACCAAAGGAGAAAGCCCTAAAGCCTCAATAAAACCTAATTGGGAGATAAATGTTGCCCCAGCAGCAAAGATAGCAACAAAAAAGATCCCACTAAGTGTACCAGTACGATTTTGGGGAGAAAAAGCCATATTTTACCTTTTAGTTCAAAAATATTGATAAGATTTTTGAAATACTACTATAATTTTGATATAATAAAAAATAAATAAAATAAAAGACGATAATAAATTAAATCTATTTACGTCAAAAGAGGATAGTATGAAATTAACCCTTAGGCAAATGCAAATTTTTCTGAATGTTGTGAAGTCTGGTCATTTAACTAATGTAGCAAAAGAGATGAACTTAAGTCAATCTGCCATTTCAATGTCTATAAAAGAGTTGGAAAATATCTTAGGGCGACCTGTATTTGATAGGATTAATAAAAAGCTCGTACTTAATGAAGTGGGTCGTGCATTTCATAAAGAGATAGACCCTATCTTCAAAAAACTTTCAGATATTGAGTATGAATTTAAAAATTCAGAAAACAAAGGGATGATACGTGTAGGTGCAAGTACAACAATTGTGGATTATTTGATGCCTTCTATCATTTGTAGTTATATGAGCTCTTATCCTGATGTAAAGATCACGCTTAAAGAGGGTAATACTAAAGAGATAGCACAAATGATAGAAGAGGGTAGTATAGATGTAGGTTTTGTAGAGGGATTAGTTTCCGGTTCAGATATTATCAAAGAGAAGATAGGAGTTGATGAACTTGTAGTTGTAACAGCAGATAAAAATCTATGTAAAACTTGCTATATAGATGAATTGGCTGACAAAAGATGGGTATTAAGAGAAGAGGGCTCAGGGACAAGAGAAGTTTTTTTAAATTACATCAAAGAAAAAGTAGATGATTTAAATATCTTTTTTGAGTTAGGACATACAGAATCTATAAAAAGTATTTTGATGAACCGTGAATGTTTAACTTGTATCTCAAAAATTTCTGTAGAAAATGAGATAAGAGAAGGAAAGTTGCACAAAGTTGATGTTAAGAACTTTGAGTGTAAAAGAGACTTTTTGATGATATATCATAAAGATAAATATCATAGCACACTGTTTGAAAAATTTCTCTTTTTCTCAAAAAAATTAATGGCACAAATGTTGGATGATGACAATAAAATAAGTTTTAAAATTAAATAAGCTTTAGAGCATTCTCATACTCATGAGGATGGTTTATATTTATAAAAGGTGTATTATCTTCAAAAGATATAAACTGGGTATGTGCCATTTTAAGTAGATGGTTTAGTTTATGATTATCCTCTTTTAGATATTTCTTTGCTAAGGGAAGTATAGAGCGTCTATATATACCACATAGTGGCTCTATGCCATTAGGACTTTTAGCAATGATAGCATCAAACTTCTCTTCATGATTTTTATAATCTAGTAGTTCTTCTATTACTTTTTCATCTACAAATGGAGCATCTACACTTAGTATAAAAACCTCATCTACCTCCAGTGTTTCAAATATAGAAATGATACCTATCAATGGTGAACTCTCTTCATATCTGTCTATAATGACTTTAGAAGTAAAACCAAATTTATCTTTTTTTGAAGAGATATAAACTTTATCAAAGATAGAGTCAAGTTTGTTGTGTTGAAATTCACTAAGAGTGCTGTAGTTTGCAAAAGGAAGCAAGGCTTTGTCTCTGCCCATGCGAGAGCTTTTACCTCCTGCAAAGATAACGGCTGTTATATTGTATTTCATATTATTGCTTCTTTACGTTTTTGATGTACCAACAATACCACAAATGCCATAAAAGTGATAATAGCTTCTATTAGAAACATCTTTTCTCCATAAATTTGTCCAGAGAGTACTGCCCCTACCGAACCGCCTAGACCAAAAGCAATACCCAAGAAAAACTGCTGGGCAAGTTTTTTCTGTGTGTATAGTGAAAAAACATAAGTTATAGCAGCTGTATGATAAAGGGCAAAACTGATAGCATGAAGAGACTGGGAAGCAAAGGTGAGTGTTATAGAGTCAGGGAAAATATAGAGCATCATCCAACGCAAGGCAGTAACAAGTGTGGCAAACTGTAAAATGTTGAGCAGATTTTTTTGTAGTAATGGTCCCTGAAAATAGAGCATGACTATTTCACAAATGACACCAAAACTCCACATCCAAGATGTCATTTCAAGAGAGATTCCATGAGAGGTTTCATAAATAGTAAAGAAGTTATAAAATCCTCCAAAACCTACTTGCATGAGAAATATAGAACCCCAAAATGCCCAATATTTAGTGAGTGAAAAACTTGCATCATCTTGTGCTGATATGTGTGATGTAGTGTCGTATTTTATTAAAAGTGTACCAAATACAAAGGTTAAAAATGCCATAGCACTTAGATAATATAGTGCTTCTCTAGGAGTCTCAAGCACTTTTCCTAACCATAGAGCAATTCCCATAAATCCTAGTGACCCCCAAAGGCGTACTTTCCCATAGTGACTCTTAGATAAGGAAGCAAGGGCGATAGTCTCTATGTAAGGCAAAGAGATCCCCATAGCTGCACCAAAGAGAAGATTGGCAAGAAGATATGCCCAAAAACTCTCAACACTAGCTATAAAAAGGAGGGTTCCTGTAAAAGTAAATAGTAATGAAAGTAGATAAACTTTAGGTGTAAGTGCTAAATAGTGACGAAAAACAAAAGGAAGTAAAAAACGCATAAAAGGTGCTGCAGCATAAATGATACCAACTTCAATAGTAGAGTATCCTAGTTCAAGTAGAACTTTTGGCATAAATATAACATAGACACCTACGAGTGCAAAGTAAAAAAAATAATATGCTCCCAGTAGTTTTGTCATTTTTTACAGTTTCACTTTTTGTAGATAACGGCTGTACGACTTAGGAGGTCATGGAGAGTTTTATTATCTTTTCTAAAAAACATCATAACCCAACCAAAAAGTGTAAATAGAGACAATACAGCACAAAGATTTCTAAAAAATATAATAAAAAGTGATGGTTTTTCTCCAGTAGAGTCGTCTATTAAAGTTAGACTATAAGCACGATAACCAGGAGTTTGACCAGCTTTAAGCATGAAGATAGTTTGCACTATGACAAGAGGGACTAAGATATAAAGCCAACCCAGTGCTTTATGTTCAGCAAAGCCTTCACGACCTCCCATGATAAGATAAAAAACAATATACATGATGGGCATCACAAGCATAAATGCATCGGTAAGAAAAGCTTTTATCTTACTCCCTGTAGAAGCGTAATCTCTTTTGTTTATAGTAGAATCTTCTTCTGTGATGAACTCTTTGTCTTTGCCTTGCTTTACATCACGAAACCGTCTTTTCCCCATACTAATTTAGCCCTTGAGTCATAGTAAAAATAGGCAGAAGCATTGCAGAGACTATTACGCCAACAACAACACCTATAAAAAGCATCATAAAAGGTTCAAGCAGCCCAAGTAGTAGTTTGAGTTTATCTTCATTCTCTTCTGCGTAAAGGCTGGAAATGTTATCTAAGATATGACCTACTTCACTTGACTCTTCTCCTAGTGCCAATGATTGCATAAAGTTACGTTTGAGTTTTACTCCTTTGGCAAGCTGAAGGGCATTAGAGAGCTTGTTTCCTTCTTCAACTTTAACTGAAGCTTTATTAAAGAGATCAATAAGTTTATAGTTGCCAAAAGAGGCAACAGAGAGTTTTACAGCTTGTGCATAAGCTACTCCAGACCCAAGCATAAGAGAGAGGATGTAAGAGAACCTTCCTAGTTCATGGTTTTGGATGAGAGCTCCTAAAACAGGTACTTTAAGTAGCCAACCATCTATAAGTCTATGAAATGAGTCTATTTTTGCATAGGCTATTTTTAAAAGCACTATAAAGAGAATTATACCGACAATAAGATGTATGTAATAAGTTGTTAAAAAATCACTTATATTAAGTACAAATTGTGTGATGGGAGGAAGTTTTTGGTCAGTGTCTTCAAAGATTTCCGTAATTTTAGGCACAACAAAAGCGATGAGAAAAGAAGTCATTGCTATGGCAACAGTAAAGATGATAGCAGGGTAAACCATAGCACCTTTAACTTGCTTTTTTACTTTATTTTGTGCTGAGAAAAAGTTCCCCATATTTGTTAAAACTTCTACCATTTTTCCACTTTGTCCTGCAATGTTGAGACTTTGAACAAAGAACTCAGGCATAGCATAGACTTTTTGTGTGTTGAGAGCAACGTAGAGAGACTTACCCTCATCTATCATGGTTTTGATAGAGTTTAGAAAAGATACATATTTCTTTTCACCTTCATGTTGATTTTCAAGCAACTTTATAGCAGTTAGAATAGTCATGCCAGAGTTAAGATAAGAAGAGAGTTCTTTTGAAAAGGTAGCAAGCAATTCACCAGGCATTTGACGCTTAGAAAAGGCTTCTAATGAAAACTCTTTTGTGGGAGTTAGTGACTCATAATAAATGTTTTTATTACGAAGTTTTTGTCCAGCTTCTTCTGTAGAATTAGCCGTAACAGTCCCTTTGACTTTTTTCCCTGTTTTGTCAAAACCTTTATATTTGAAGAGCATCTACTTGTATATCCTTGAGGTATAAATTAGTAGTATTATAACTTTTTTAGCTGTATCTTGCTATAGTACCGCATGAAACGATTTATAGCCCTATATTTTCTTTTTTTAGCCATACTCTTTACCTTTTTTTATGCAGACACATCTGCAGTCTCTACTTTTGTAAACCAAGGGCAGACAAAAATTACACTTTTTTTTCTTGATATGTCCTTGGAACCAAATCAGCTTAAAGGTATAGATATATGGATAAATCCACAATATAAGATTATCATTAACCAAGCCTGTAATGGAGTGATACCCATACTTTTTTTGTTTGCTTCTATTCTTGCGTATCCATCAAGTATCTTTCATAAACTACTCTGGATGATTGTAGGATATGTGCTATTTTCTGTTCTGAATGTATTACGTATTTTGTTGGTAGTGTATTTTGTAGAAGGTGAGGGGGGCAGAGGAAATTTCTATTGGTCACATGACCTTGTAGGCAATGCTTTGTTGATGCTGTTGGGATTAGGGCTTTTTGTTGCATTTATAAAAACAGCAAAAAAAACTCCTAAAAACTACTTATCTTAAAATGATAATAAGAGGAACCATATTGGTCTTTTATCTTTATCTCATCTACTAGTGCGGTAGGTCCACGTGTATCTGGTGGGGGAACAATCTTTATCTGTTCAGGTATGAAAAATTCTCTAGAACTCTTTTTCAGAAGTTCTCTACTTTTTAGATCTTTTACTTTAAAGTGTTTTCGTAGCACTTCATACGCCTCTTTTTTATCTTTATGATATTTAACTACGTCATCTGCTAAAAAAAGTGAGTCTTGCAGAGAGAGTTTATTTCTCTCTGAGATATAAACTATCTGCTCATGGTTTTGGCTGTGGATTTGTAGTGCATAGACAATAGACCCTGAAAGGATAATTACAGAGATAAGTATCTCAATAATGGTAAAGGCAGGGCGTAAAATTTTCAATAGAATTCTCCGTTGTTAGATACTAAATCACTGTTTTTAAGCCAAAGATCTTTGGCGTCATCAAGAGAATCTACTTTTTGTGCTTCACCAAAAAAAGCAGGTAAAAAGTAAACACCACTCTCATTTTTTAAAATAATTTGAGTGGAACTCCCGTTGCGATAGAAGTCTATGGCTAAACAGATTTTTTTGTCCTTGTATCGTCCGTACTCTTTGCGTTGAAGTGATTCTCGCTCATCTAAAGTATATGCTTCTGTATCTTTCAGATCTATCCCATGCTCGTAAGCTTCAAAAGAACCATTAATTCCCTTACGAAGATAACAGGTACGGCATTTGTCTATACAAAGCAGCATAGCTTCACTGTGAAAAATATCAGATTTTAGTATATTGGATTTTAAGTTAAGGGGAGTGAGTGCTTTAGGTTTACTGTCAGGTTTTTCAACTCCAGAAAACCCTAAAAAATAGACAATAGAGATAATGATGATAACAATAAGAAGTTCTACAAGAGAGAACCCTTTATGCATCTTGTCTAGTTTCCATAGGTGCATAGGGTGCTATTTATTACAATTAGAAAAGAGTATATCTTTATTGTTCTCTTCCCCACCCTCTTTTCTGTCTGAGGCAAAAGAGATGATCTCTATGTCTGAACCTTTTTTGATATATATAAATGGTGTTTTCCAAGA
>VAPK010552176.1_pt1 | contig 10736 bp, 13 predicted proteins | sample 3395031 | NCBI WGS metagenome assembly VAPK01 (sample SAMN08290443, study PRJNA428436) | hydrothermal vent metagenome | isolation source: Deep-sea hydrothermal vent chimney 1 | place: Pacific Ocean: Juan De Fuca Ridge
CTAATTTACCCTCACAGAGGGGATAATAGGTAATTCCAGATTTAGTTAATAATGCCACATCTTTGCCAGTGCATATTCCTACAGCCTCAGCATTTGCGCCGGTGGGATTTAAAAAAACAGACATCAATACTACATCACCCCGGCGGGCGGTTAATACCGGCACCGGCTCACCCAAATATGATGTCAAGACGCCATTAAGACCACCAGCACGCTTTAATTTCCGCAGAATCAGTGCTTTATTTTTTAAACCCCGATATGCAACGGCATAGTCTTTGCCCGTTATTTCCATAACCGCATCGGCAGCGAATAAAGCGCAGTTATGCTCTGACCAATCAAATTTATGCGGCGCTGACAAATAAGTGTTTAAGCGTTCCGGCCAGTCTTCAAGTCTCATGACCTTCCCCATTTGCCGTTCCATTCCTGCAGGCTGGGCACATATTCAAAACCTAAGTCTCCTGGGTATAGCCGCTGTTGATTTTCGTGGGTATAGCGCAGCTCTCTGGCCCGCTCTAAATCACGTAATTTATTTTCGTAGGCAATCGAGATGCTGCACGTCTGCCCGGCATCCTCAACACCTGGCACATCAAGACGACCGACAAAGGCTAAGGCCGGATCAGCGATAACCGCCCCGGCATCATCCATAAACCCGAGCCACACCTTCCCCGGCTTACCGGTACGGCACTCCTGCATAATTATTGAGATTATTTCAGTGCTCATGCCGGTAAGGGAGACGGTTATTCCGGTAGCTCTGATATCGGTAGCGTCTTCTATTGGAGTTATTTTGCCCAGGGTGCCGGTACCAGTCCAAGTTTTATTATCCCAGGGCAGATCACCGATACCAGTCCATAAATTTACGGTTCCGCTGGCAAATTCTCCCTCGAAAAAAATAATTACTGATTTGGCTGAGGAGATCAGCTGCGCTATAAAATCGGCGGTAAATCCTCGGCTCATAATGCCTCCTTTGCCGTAAAATTAACGCTATAGACAAATGGTTTTATATCCCAGGGGAAGGGCTTTGAGAGCCGCCAGAGGCCGGTTGGATTATTGGTAATAATTTGTTGCCCGTCGGTAAGAGTGTCTCGGAGGCGCGGGAAAACATCCAGATCCGCGGTACCGTCCGCCGCGGCGGTAACATCGCTCAAGTTACGATACAACCGGCTGCCGAGCTGGATTAAATCCCCTTTTTTGCAGATAGGAGAAAGGGCCGTCCAGCCTCTGGAATTAAGAACATTGCTTCTTTGTTGGCCCGCGCCATTAACTACCGGCGTTCCGGCCATGGTACCCCTGGATTTTGAATTGGTCATATCACCCATTACAAAACTACCAAGCACCCCGTTTAATGCCAAGCCCCAGGCCAGCCACTCCTCCGCCTGCTCCCTGGACATTGGCGGTAATGTTATCTGCACCATAAGCTGCTGGCCCAACCAATCAAAATATTCAGCCTGATAACTAAATGGGCTGATGCTCTCCCCAACGGCAAATTGCGGGGTAAAACTAATTGAGGCCGGGGACGGCGATGTCGGCAGAGATAATGGATAGGTTATCATGCGGACGTCATCCCTCGCTGCCGGGCGTTAACGACAGCTGATACCGCCCGATTTTCTAAATTCGCGTTCAAATGATTAACCATTAATTCGAGACGCTGTACTGCCTCCACGGAGGCGCCGCGCATATCAGCATAAATATTAGTTTCATGGCCGCCATGGTTTTTAATCCTGTTATTGGAAGTTACCTTACCGCCCCTGCCGCCCATCATCAGATAATCATGGCTGCCTATCGACAGGAGTTCCGGCCCCAACTCATTTACACGCTGCATCGAATATGGCGACACATCGCCGCCACCGGCTTTTGGCAGCGCCATGGGGGCATGCCAGGTTGACGGCAGGGCCTGGTGCGGGCCTTCTACCGCCCCGGAGCCGAAAAGTGAGCCGAGGGCCGAGAATCCTACTCCGAGTAAGCCGCCTAATTTACCAGTTGAACTTACGTCGCCGAATAAGCCCATCATAGTTTTGGCAGACAACCATTGATCGACCATTTTGAGAGTCATTTTTCTGAAATCAGTCAGCCAATTGTCATTGCCCTGGAGCATTGATTCCCAAAACGCTGAGCCTATATTCTGCATATTCCCGTAGGCCGTCCGCCAGAATTCTGACAACTCTACAGTAGTAGCGGCGGTATCAGCGGCTATATTTTTATTTGTTTTTTTGGTTACTTCCAGCATATCATCCTGGTAAGATTTTATTTGCTTCAGCAACAAATCGGTGGGCGGGGCCGCCGGGCCGGCGGCGGTATAATACATGTCGTAAAATTCCGGCTTGGAAGTCTGGGCGGCGGGGTTTGTTGTGCCGGGCGCCGGCCTGGTATTTACTGCGGCTACCTGTGATTTATCATGTTGAGTCTGGGGAGATGCCGCCGAGGACAGCATCGACATAATTGTTTTTTCATGTCCTTTTTTCCAAGCCGCGGTGTGCCGGGATATATTATCCAATTGCACGGAGTACCAGGCCGATATATCAGTCGATGATACTCCCTCCCGCCATTTATTTACGGCTTGCGCCGCCAGGCCGAGGCGCTGAAAACCGTCCTCTATTTGACGTATTCCGCGTGATGTTACATCTACAAACATTACTCCGGCATCCCTTGCGGTTTCAAAATTATCGCTTAACCAAGACCCAAACTCCCAACCCACAAAACCGGAGAACAGCCCTTTTACTGCTAAATTGAGACTGGCGACAGCAGTCTCCGCAACTCCGGCATTAGCAGCGATCCCAAGGAAATTACCCTTAAATACGTCCATCCTTGACAACAATCCGGCGCTGTATAATTCGGCTGTTAAGGCATACTGGGCATTATATAAAGTCAATGATGATGCCGCCTGCATAGTGGCAGCGCTTATTAATTTATAGCCCTTGGCAGTAAGGGCCAAGGCGCCGCCCAGGGCTACCACCCGGGATATCGGCGGCAAGGCGGTTACGGCGGCGGTGATGCCGTGCGCCCATGCATCCATGTCGCCGGTACGTTTAAGATTTTTGAATTCTAAAGATAAACTTTTAACCTCTGCGTTGAATCCTTTGACCGTCATAAGTAAGGCTGGAGAAAAAACTGCGCCAAAATTAACTCCTAAATCTTGCCGATATCGTTCAGACGATTTAAGTTGTTTTGCTGCTGTGGCCATTGCCGCTTTATATGCCCCGAAAATACCAATTCCGGATTTAAAGATTTCATTTACTCTGGCCTGAGCCTTTTCCTGTTCTGTCAGAGATAAGGATGTCTTGTGCAATTGAGCAGCAAGCCGTTTGTATGAATTTTTAAAATTAACATTCAGTCCTATTGTTCGCAGTACTCTAACATTGGCGGACTGCAGGCCATAAACCATCTGATTGAATGCCTCTGATGAGTTCATATTGCCAATGACCGCGGCATCCTGAGCGATACGCCCCAAGCGGGTGGCATATGCTAAATCTATATGAGCCTGGAGCAAACGGGCAATTCCTTGCCGTGATTCAATCATTGATATGCCGGTTTTTTGTAATGCTTTGGCAAAATCATTTACTGCTTTTTTGCTATAACCAGCATTTTTTCCAAGCTGATCAATAACAATTCCAAGCGTTTCATAGCGCGCTGTCAGCAGGGCCGTATGTTCAATGGCACCGGCAACTTTATATAGAGCAAAAGACGCTGCCAGCCCAGCCATGGCCTTAGTGACAGACGCAACTGAGGCCGCGGCGGAATGCATATATGTGCTGGTATTCCCTGCAAATTTTTTGACGACCAGAGAGCCCTTGTCATCAACTATCAAATCAACTTTAAGTTTCGGCATTGTTTTCTCTGGATTTATTTATCTCGGTTTTAATTACCCGGCTGATTAGTTTGACTTTGTCAAGCAATCGCAACCGATCTTTTGCCGGGATCATCATAATACGCATGGTTGATTCAATGGCCGGAGTCAAAATGGCAACCGGGCCACCAAATCCATCGGTGAGCCATTCGTCTCCGCAACGCTCATATACCTCAAAAGACTGGTAATTATCAGGGCGCAATTCCGGACGGCAGGTGTCACATGGTGGTGAGCATTGTTTCTTGTTCTCCGGCGCCGTCTCATATGGCCTGACAATATTTGCCGAGGCATAAGCCTCTCGGCAGTCAGCGCAGCTTTGCCGGTTAACGCCGGACAGCCAGCCGGCAAAGCTGATTAGTTTTTTGTTTTTATTTCCTGATGTTTTTTAAACTCAGCCGCTATTTTGATCCGACAATCAGTAATAAACGGCCGGAACCAGCCCTGCCTGGCATATAAAAGTTTATTTTTATCGATGCAAGGCAGTTCCTCACCATCCACATCCTCGAATTGTTCCCAACTTATCACCGATTGGCAAAGAACAAGATTCGCATCTTTATCGAGATGATGTTCTGATTCCCGCACCGGTGGGCCGTCATCCTGATATATAATGTGCATACTGGTAGAGGCCATGATGATGTCCTGCAGACCGCCATCCGGGATATGCATAATCTCTACCCGGCCGGGGGCATACTCTTTCGGGACATCAAACCACATGGTAAATTCCGGGAGGAGCTGAGGCATTACAGTTTCCCCCCATGAAGCGCGACTCCGGCAATAGACGCCTCGGAGGTTAAATCGTAACCATTAGCCAGGGTGATGATGCCGGCGGCAACCGTATCTATGAGCACCTGTTTGTCATTACTCGTGGAGCCCTCAATTATCATAGTTTCACCCGCCGCGAATCCGGCCGTAATAAAGCTGGCTCCCGAATCGGTAATTGTGGCCCCGGAACCGGAATCAGCTACAAAAGCAAGAGTGGGCGTGGAACCATCAATCAGATGATGGACGAAATAGCAATAAAGGCCGTTCGTTACCATTTCTCCAGAAATCGGATAAGTGCCGTTTTTTTGAGCCTGGCCCGGCGCAACTTTTGATATCTGGAATGCGGCATTGGCGTCGTTGGCCAGGTCGGGGGCCACAAAATTGATTAAATCCAAATAAAAGCGGCAGTCGGTGAATTTAGTGTTGTCTTTCAGATATGATTTAAGCTGATCCTGGCCGTTGGTATCGCCCAGCACCATATTCCCCGCAAATGTAAAGCGGCCGTGAGAGCCCTCACCGGTGAACTCAACCGCAAAGTCGGTGCGAAATTCACTTACTTTTATCGTTTCCCGCATTAGTTCCGGCAGTCCAATACTGTTCAGGCCTTTTACTACCGCCTGATCCACCGAGCCGTATTTGAGGACGACGGCGGAATCCACCCCGAGTTGAAAATTTATTTTATTCATGACAGCCTCCGTTTATTTTTTGTTTTTTTAATATGCTTGGATAAAACTCCGGCGAGTTTTTCTGCCAGGCTCCTGTTTGCGGCCCGGAGTCTATTGATCTGCTCCCGCAGTCGTGAGTTTTCAGTAATTAATTTATGAAAATCATTTGGTGACGCGGCCATTAGAGTTCCTCTACAATGGTTTTATAATTTTGATTGAGGCCCCGATAATAAAAAACGGGAATAATATATCCGGATCCCGATGAGCGCTGATTTCCGCCACATAGCCGCCGTTTAAATCAACGGCACCGGCAACGGCCAGTATTTGACCATATAATTCTTCCAGCTTGACAATGCCGCGCTGCAGCTCAAAATCCTGATATGGCTGCAGCTTAAGCTCAGAATCATAAATACCGCAGACCAGGCCTATAGTTGTTTCCCAGTGGTCTATGGTCAGGCCGCCATTATCGGCCAGCGGGAAGATTTCTACCATGGGGTATTTATCTCTACCTGGCGGGTTTTCAGGATCTGAACCGGAAAATACATGCAGCCCCTGGCTATAAAATATGCGGCACCAATCGTTCAGGGTCTGGTTTGATTTTAAGGCCATTCCCATCTGACTGATTATATCGAGCAGATTCAACGGGGTTACCGGCAGAGGAGAATATGACTGAGTCGGGATACTGGCCATTAGATTTTTTCTCCGCGCATTTTCCGATTAAAATTCTTGACGATATTCACAGCGGCACCGGCCCTATGGGCGGCCCAGAATGGCTCAATTATATTTCTGGCCGGAACATGGGCGACGGTGGTTGTTTTACGCAGGAAATAATATTTTGCTTCTCCGGCCCAGCCCTGCTTTTTTAATCTGGCGCCCTCGTGCCGCAGGACGACACGAGCTATTGGCGGCAATTGGAGGTTAAACCCCTCCTGTTGTTTTCTGGCGATTCTTATCCAGGAGCGGGATAACTGATTACTTTTATAAGCCGCTCCATTCGCGCTGATAACTGAGCCGGCATTAAACCCGATTGATATGCCCCGCGGCGTTTGCCAATAACGAACTTTTGTGGCCAGTTTAGCGAGCGGTTTTCGTTCGATACCTTTGCGACCCGCTCGGGCTATAATAGATAACGGCGCAAATGGTATGCCTCCTGGATCGCCGGCTTTAATTTCGGATTTAAGCGCTTGGCGAAGCCGATAGGCCTCAATCCGCATGGCCGTGGAGGCAGCTTTAAGGCGGGATTTATCGGCTGTCTCCAGCTGCCGCCGGAAATCTCCGAAATTTTTGATTATCAGTTTAGCGTCCATAACTAAAGAGAGCGGCGCGGCATTGGAGCGGCATTGGCAATTAGCCGCAATTTTATATTAAGTCCATTACCACCCACCGCCGCCCATACCTGCCATGATTCTCCATTAACAATAACCGGGGTGCCCTTGGCAGTGACAGCGGCATCGGCGCGGCGGATGATAATTGTCATCCCGTCCAGGACGGCATCATGGGATGTCCCCCGGGCGCGTTCTTCACCGTATTCTATAAATGCCGGGATCGGCTGGCCGTTATATGTAATTCCGGCGGCCAGCTCGTCCGGGTTAAAGCGGGCTGAATTATCGATAAGGCGTTGAGCGGCGAAGGTTGTCATTAATTGTTATCCGCTGCCGGTTTTTTTATTTCCTTTTCGGCACTTATTTTGGCACTTATCATTGCCGGTTCCGCCAAACCGGCAATGATAAGTGTTTTAGCGGCATCCGCCGGACATAACCAAGTAGTACCGGGCAGGTGGAATTCACCGTCATGCTTAATATTATTAATTGACCTGATCTTTTTCATTTCGATTGTTGCCATAATATTCCTCCGTTGGCATGGTTATCAGACTACTTTTAAAGAGGCAAATGCCGCCGGCTCCAGCAGGCCCATCAACGGGGCAGACTGCAGCAGGAGCCAACGCACGGACGGATCATCCACCTCCCAGGATTTCGGAAAACGGGCCATGGCCGCCAGGCCCCCGGCTTTGAGATCCTGGATGGCTCCATACAGTTTTTTGTTGCGAGCTCTGGTGGAGCCTATCCACAATTTATCCAACGGAACCATGGGTTTTTCCGTGCCGCTGACCGGATCCACATACCATTCTTTGTATGCATAAAGATCGAGATCTACTCCGGCATCAGAATATGTCCCGAGAAAACTTACGCCATTCGGCAGATTCTGAGGATTAATCTGACCTGATATGATCCGGCGGTTGTTTAATTTGTCTTTAACTGCCGCGTTATTGCTAAACGCCTTCCATGCGGTGAGGCCCATGATCGCACGGTTAGGCGATAAACCGGAATCCTGAGCAATCATATCGCAGACATCAATCAGGGTGTCACCGGGATTCGAAGCAGAATCGGTGAACAGATCGGTGCCGGAAAGGGTTATTTTATGAGATGCCGGCATTTGGAAATCGACTGTGGCGTTAATACCATCACCGACGCATGTGACGATGCCTGTATCCAGTGCCTGGCTGCATTGATATTCCTCCAACCGGGTGAAACGATCATCTAATACTGCCATTTTCTCACCCAGCTCCCGGGCGGCCCGCAGGGCTGGAGAATCACCGGCGCTGTAAATAGTAGCGCCGGCCTCCCGGGCGAAGAGCTCCAGCGGCTTAATTGATTTTTTTTCTTTGACATAAGGCGGGGCGAAGGAACTGGTGGTATATCCCTCATCCTCTACAACTTTACCCTCAGCCATGGGGCTGACATAGGCCGCTAATTTCCTGGTACCGATTTTGACATCGACATCCACGGCTTTGGTAGCAAATTCAGTAATACCAGGAAAAAATGTATCGCGGAGAAAAGTGCGGGGCCGCTTCATGGTTTTAATGATCCCCATCAGGGATCGCAGGTTGTATAAATCGATGATAGACATATTATTTCTCCTTAATTACTGGGGGTTTTTAAAAAAATTCCGGCATCAGCGAGAACGGCCTTTACATCGGCGACAACAGTAGACCCGCCCAAGGCTATGGCATTATCGTTAAATTCTCCGGTCTGTGCGGCAATGGCGACCTGATCGGCGGCGCTGGCATCCGTATCTGCTAACAGCACACGGGCCGGCACCTCGGAGCCGTCTGTCGCGGCCGTATCGCAAAGGATATATTTACCACTGGCAGTTACTTTGCCAATAATTGCGCCGCGGGCCAGATTCTGACCCGCTAAAATCGTTACTTCCTCTCTGACCATGGGATAATCACCAGCGTAGAGATTATCCGGGGTATATGTTCCGAGTGTAGACATTTTTTATTCTCCTTATTAATTGTTTCCGGGATCTGGTTTTTTACTTATACGGCGGTGCCAGCATCGGCGGCAGCGTTGATCAGGGCGGCCTCCTCGGCGGCATTGGCATCGGCATCATCCGCCCCCGGCTGGATTTTTGGCATGTTATCACTATCCGCTTGCCGGGCCGCTCTGGTTGTTTCTCTCTTCTCCTGCTCCAGGTTTACGAGTTGCAGGGCGGCCGCCTCGGCCGTTGTTTTGCCGTCAAGCGCCAGTTTGGCGATGGTTTTCTCATGCCCCGGGACGTTCAAGGCCATAACCCCTTTAACTCTGGTTAGTTCAGCCGTAATCCCTTCTTGGATAAGCGCGGCGGCAATCGCCGGATGATCCTTTTTTACGGTCTCGATTGTGATAGCGGGGGAATCGGCTGACAAGTCCCCCTGGTTTTTTTGTGTTGTCATATTAATCCCCCTTTGCTGGGTGTTTGTATTGTTCTGGAGCGAGGCGACAAGCTCCTCCAGATTACCAAGCTGGTCAGCGAGACCAGCAGAAATTGCGTGTTCACCGACGAGGACACCACCGCGGCCAAAATCAGTGGCGACTTTATCAATGCTTACTCCGCGGTAATTTGCTACTGAACTCATAAAAACGTCTGTGATTGCATCGGCGATAGTTAGTACCTGGGCCCGGCCTTTTTCAGTTTCCGGATCCAGACGTTTATCCGGGCTTTGCGATGAGACAATCTCTATTGTGTCATCGTCAGATTTTTTTACGCCGATTACCGTACCAATAGATCCGAGCGAGCAGGTAGCATCACAAACTATCTCTGAGCCTGCCGAGGCCAGCCAATACGCGGCGGAGGCGCATACTCCGGAGCAATACGAGATTATTTTTACCTGCCGCCGGGCGGCGAAAATCATGTTTGATAATTCATTAATTCCGGCCACCTGGCCGCCGGGAGAATCATAATCCATAATAATGGCGGTGATCTCCGGGGTATCAAGCGCTGTTCGCAGATCCTCGGCAACACTCTGCGCGGACACGGCCCCTGAAATGTCGGTGAAAATATTGGCATAACGAACAATCGGGCCTACTACCGGGATAATTGCTACATTACCCCTGATTTCTGTCTGCCTCGTATCCGCCAGCAGATCGCCTCTTTTGGCCAGCAGGGCTTCGATGCTGCCCTGGCGCTCGGCGATTTGGATAATCGTCTCCATACCATCTCGAGATATCGCCCATGGTTGACCATATATCTGGGCCAGGACGCGGGCGGCCTGTTTGCAGTTTTTAGTTTGCGGCATTTTTTTTGTTTCCCGGTTGTTGTTGGGGCGGCGGGTTTTTAATATTATTGCGCCGCATCATAGTAGCTACCCCGGCGCGGGCCACCTCTTCCTGAAATCTGATTTTCATGTTTTCGTCCCAATCTCCGCCGTTCATAGCCTGGGTCTCCTGGGCGGCGGTGGTAAAGCCCTCCGCGACTCTCTGGGCCGCGGCTTTAACCTCAATCGCTTCATTTATCTGGCCCTGGGCCGGGCCGATCCATTGCGCTCCGCAATATGCTCGTTTAATCGCCGGATCCTCTAAAAATCCTGGCGCCGAAATCCGCCCCATCAGGACGGCCTCGGTTAAAATCTCCTCAAGAATCGGCTGACAAAAATGGCGCTGCAGCCATACCCGGCGGTTTTTATAAAACAGCCACGCCTGAAGGAATGCGGCGCGGGAGGCGGTATAGCTGGATTTGAAATGTTTGGTTAAAACCTCTATGGGCTGCTGGAGAGCGGCTCCGATCTCCCGGGTGATTGCGGTGGTAAATGGGTCAAATTCTGAGTTGGGACGGCCAGGATTAATTGAATTTATCTCATCGCCGGGGACGCCCTCTATTATTGTACCGTTACCGAGAGCGTAATCATCGCGCCCTGATTTTACTCCGGCAGGTTCCATGCCGTTTGGATTATATGGCGAAATCGGCTGGCCAGCCTGCGGGCCCGATTCTGTTTTTATAAAAACAGTGAACATGCCCGAGATAATTGCTGCTACCAATTCTGCATCGGAATAACGGCCTAACTGTTTTAGTTTCTCCAGGACAGGAGCGAGATACGGGATACCACGCCGCTGGCCGGGGCGTTTCTGATCAAAAAGATGGATTACTTGTAACCGGCCTGATTTTTTGCCGTAAAATGGTACTTCCTGCCATTTTGGAGGTGTGTATCCCAG
>VAPK010109498.1_pt1 | contig 10735 bp, 10 predicted proteins | sample 3395031 | NCBI WGS metagenome assembly VAPK01 (sample SAMN08290443, study PRJNA428436) | hydrothermal vent metagenome | isolation source: Deep-sea hydrothermal vent chimney 1 | place: Pacific Ocean: Juan De Fuca Ridge
CAACATCTATCCCCATTTGGTCAGCAATTGCCCAACCAATTGACTCGAAGAAGAAGAGGCCGTTGACGATCACGATCGTGTCAGGTTGGTCTTCCAGAAGACGCTCGCGAATGGCGTGAGCGACCTTGCGGGCGGATCGCAGAAACTCTCGATACGTCGTCAAGCCGAGCGGATCATCTTCGAGCGTTGTATTGAGCAAGAACCACTTGACCGGAATCTCCACAATCCTGCCGAGGGGCAAGCCACTGTCCTCGACTGCCATCAATTGGTCGATGTCCATCTGGTCTAACTCCGGCCACTCGCCACCGACATCGTGAAAACTCTGGGTCATCGTGTTGATCGGGAAGCCGTGAGCGGTGATGGTGTTAACGACGTTTCTGCTGCACGAGGAGCACGGCATGGGTGGAGCTTCATACGTCGTTGTTCGGTCACACCGATCGAGTTGGCCCCCACAGGTTAGGAACGAGACGTCGGCGCCTCGCAAACGTAAGGCCTGTGCCAGCATTCCTTCCCAGTGGAGATGAGAAAACCAGTCTCGGGGTGTGAGAAAAAGCACCTTCTTTCCCGTTGGCGGGGGGAGCTGAGCCGCCTGCTCGGCGACTACCCGTGCCGCCCGCTGGTCTGGTGACTGAGCTGCCATGCGAGAAAGGAAGTGCCAGCCCCTTCGGCCATGGAAATTCAGTTGTGTTGTCAGTTCGTCCTTCTTCACTGTTCCACACTAGCCACCAGCGTTCAGGCTTCTGGTGCTATGGATGGCCTCGATCTAGCCCAATGGCGAGTCAACGACTAACTACTCATTGGCAGGGTGAGTACAACCTGGGTGTATGCCACCTGAAATCCTGCTCGGAGCAGGTTTCTTTGGGAGCTTCGGCCAGATGCCGCGGTGGTAACGGCCAGGTTGGCTCCGAAGGCGAATGCATCGCCCAATCGACGTTGGATCAGGGCTTGTTGTACGCCTTGGCGTCTGGCTGAGGGAACGGTTGCCATGCCGCCAAGGATGGCGAGACCATCGATCAATGTGAGGCTGGCGGTTGCCACTGGACCGCTTGGGTTTGACAACAAGTACATGGTTTCTCCCGGTGAAACGAACGCTGCTGCCGCGAACGCATCGCTCATTTCTCGTTGGGTGGAAGTTGTCAGGTTGTGGGCAGCGGCGACGGTTCGTTGCCAATCTGGAAGGGAGCCGTCGTCAGTGAGTCTGATGGAAGAGTTGGGGCACAGCCTTGATGGGCCTGAGGGATTTCAGCCGAGAGCCCGGTACATGGTGGCGTTGAACATTGTTGCTTGATAGCCACGTTCTGCTGGAGCGAGTTTTGGCAGGTATTTGGTTGTTGATCTGAAGCAAGTTTCAGGTCAGTGAGCACGGCTGTCACTCCGAGGCTCTACCTTCTTAGGGGTGGGAACAGAACCAGTCATGGTCGGGCGAGTTATCGGCATCGAGGATGCGACACCTTTGGAGTTTTGGGTTGCCGTGGATCCCGAGCAAACCTTGCAATTGGATGATGTCGTTGCTCTGGACCGCGTTCTGCCTGACGGCCAGCTTGTCCAAATTTTCGGCCTGGTCACCCAGGTCCGAGCCCGACACGAAGGCGCCCGTTTCCAGAGCGACGTGTTCCTTATCTCCGACGGCATCTTGCCCGCCCAGGTGAGCGAAGCCGCCCTGGTCCAGCCAACCCGCTTCGAACCCGAGATCCTGCTGCCCCCATTGCCCGGGGCTGCGGTGCGGCGGGCTACGGACAACGAGCGCGACATTGCCCTGTCCTTTGACGATGTTGACCGCCGCCTGCCCGCTGGGCTGAGCCGTTCGGATGAACCGGTCTTCCTTGACCTCGACTTCGTTGACGGAACCAAGGGTGCTCACATCAATATCTCCGGCATCTCCGGCGTTGCCACCAAAACCAGTTACGCCACCTTCCTGCTTTACTCCATGTTCAACTCGGGCGTGCTTGGAGCGGAGGCCGCCAATACCAAGGCCCTCATCTTCAACGTCAAGGGAGAAGACCTGCTCTTCTTGGATCATCACAACTCATCCATGAACCCCGAACAAGTGGCCCGCTACCGTGCGCTTGGTTTGGAGCCAGCACCCTTCCGAGATGTTGGTATTCTGGCCCCACCACGCAAGGGTGATTCCAACGCCACCCCGGCCACCGGTTCTCGCACCCTCGGCGTCTCGCCCTTCTTCTGGACGATCGCCCAGTTCTGCCAGCAAGGCCTCTTGCCCTTCCTGTTCGCCGATTCGGAAGACGAACGCCAGCAATACACCATCGTGGTGCAATCGGTCACCGCCCAACTGACCAAATTGCCCGAGGGAGGAGACGGAACCGTCCGCTTCGATGGCCGAACCATCCGCACCTTCTCCGAATTGGTGGACGCCATCGAAACAAAGCTCATCCCCGATGATCCTGACGACATGGTCGATCAACGCTGGACAGGCCGAGCAGTCGGGGCCGGAACCATCAATGCCTTCATCCGTCGCCTTGCATCCTCGCGACGCCACCTCGAACAACTCATCCGGGCCGACATCGGCAACGCCGAACGCTACGCCCTTGACCTAGACGCCCACCAGGTCACCGTCATCGATATTCACTCCCTTCACGATCGGGCAAAACGCTTCGTGGTCGGTGTGGTACTTCGCCAAGCCTTTGACGCCAAGGAAGCCAGTGGGGTGGCCAAGCCGTATCAGTTTGTGGTCTTGGACGAGCTCAACAAGTACGCCCCACGGGATTCGTCCAGTCCAATCAAGGAGATCTTGCTGGACGTGGCCGAACGTGGACGTTCCCTTGGCATCATCCTCATTGGTGCCCAACAAACCGCAAGCGAAGTCGAGCGACGAATCGTCTCCAACTGCGCCATCCGTGTAGTCGGCCGTTTGGATGCGGCCGAAGCGAAGCGGGACGAATACGGTTTCTTGCCGACGGTGCAACGACAGCGAGCCACCATCCTCAAACCCGGTTCCATGTACCTTTCACAACCCCGCCTACCCGTCCCTCTGCTGGTCGAGTTCCCGTTTCCGGCCTGGGCTACGCGCTCGGCTGAAGCTGGCTTGTCTCCCGGCGCTGCCAGCCAGTCGGGCGACCCGGATGATCCGTTCGCTGGCCTGGTCTAGGGCATGAAGTTTCTGCACACCTCGGACTGGCACGTCGGCAAAGCCATCCGCGGCCACAGCCGAGCCGATGAGCACCGGGCTGTCTTGGACGAGATCATCGCTATCGCCCAGACCGAAGCCGTTGACCTGGTCATTGTTGCCGGCGACCTGTTCGAGACGACAAGCCCAACTCCGGAAGCGGAAGCCATTGTCTATGACGCCTTCTTGCGTCTGGCCAAGATTGCTCCCGTAGTCGCCATCTCCGGCAATCACGACAACCCTCGCCGCCTACGGGCTATCGCGCCCCTGCTGGAGTTGGGCCGGGTCACCATGGTGACCGAACCAAAGGCTCCCAACGATGGGGGAGTGCTCGATCTTGTGGTCGGCTCCGCGGGTGAGGGTGAGGGTGATGAGGACGGGGCCGGTGACGTCACAGCCAAGACCAAGGTTCGTATCGCCCTGCTCCCCTTTGTTTCCCAACGATCCATCGTGCGAGCTGATGACCTGATGTCTGACGCCGCCTTCCAGAATGTACAGCTCTATGCCGACCGCATGCATCGAGTGGTTGGTGCTCTCAGTGCTTCGTTCTCCGCCGACACCGTCAACCTGATCGTGGCCCACGCGTTCGTGCAAGGAGGCGCAACTGGCGGTGGTGAGCGAGCCGCTCACCTGGCCGATGAGTACTCGGTCCCAACCACGGCGTTCCCTTCCACCGCCAGCTATGTCGCCCTGGGACATCTTCATCGAGCCCAGGTGGTGCGGGGTGCGACCGCTATCCACTACTGCGGCTCACCGCTTCAACTGGATTTTGGCGAAGAGGCCCAGACGAAACAGGTCAATATCGTCGACGTCAGTCCCGGCCTGCCCGCCAAGGTTGCCGCCGTCGCACTCAGTGCTGGTCGTTCGCTGCGTACCATTGTTGGCACTCTTTCTGAACTCGCCGATCTGGTGGGGACATCTCTGGTGAGTGACACCGGACAGGGTCCACCCTGGCTACGGGTGCGAGTGCGCGAGGCCACCCGACCTGGTCTGGCTGATGAGGTCCGTGAGCTGTTGGGCCCGGGTGTGGTTGACGTGGTGGTCGAACACGACGGGCCGATTGCCTCACCTCGCGTACGGCGAGACGGACGAAGCCCACAACAACTCTTTGCCGAGTTCTTGTCCGACCGGGCAATTGAAGACTCTCGCCTCCAGGCAGGGTTCAGTCAGTTGCTGGAAGATGTGAGCCTGAACGACCAGACCAGCGAGCCGGGAAGTACCTCGAGCCAGGTGGCCAAACAATGAGGCCGACACGGGTGCAGATGGAAGGTTTTTCTACCTTCCGTGAACCGACAGAAATTGTCTTTGACTCCGTTGACCTGGTGGCCTTTGTCGGCCCGACCGGCTCGGGTAAGTCGACCATCATCGATGCCATCACCTTTGCTCTGTATGGCTCGGTCGCTCGCTTCGACGATGCTCGGCTGGTGGCCCCGGTCATCAATCAGGGTTCGAATGAAGCAAAGGTTCGACTCGACTTTGAATTAGCAGGGCAGAACTACACCGCAGTACGAATCGTGCGGCGGACACTGTCTAAAGCGAAGGGCCCTGGAGCGACCACCAAGGAAGCTCGGCTGCAACGAGATGCCGTGGCCAGCGATGGGCAGTTGGACGGTTCAACGGTTATTGCTTCGGGGGCAAAGGAACTGACCGCAGCGGTCGAAGATTTGCTTGGTCTCGACTTCGCCCAGTTCACCCGTACTGTCGTGCTACCCCAAGGACAGTTTGCCGAATTCTTGAAGGATGATCCGGCCAGCCGCCAGCGCCTGCTTCGACGATTGCTGGACCTGGAGATCTACTCCCGCATGGGCTCTCTAGCTCGAGAGCGAGCAAAAGGGGCGGGTCAACAGCTGGAATTGCTGCGCACCCAATTCGAGAAGTTCGAAGATGCCACCGCCGAACGCCTGGCCGAAGCCAATGCTCGAGTCGAAACCCTGGCCGCCTTCCAGGCAGAAGCCGCAGGCAAGCTGGAACAACTGGCCGAAGTTGAGGGCCGATTGGGTTCGCTACGAACCGAGGTCCTGGACATTGACGAGAATCTCCAGTTGCTCAAACTGATTGAGCCGCCAGCACTATTGGCGGCGGAAGGTCAAGAGATCACTTCCGCCAGCAAACTACTGGCCGACGTTCGAGATGGGGTGAGTCAGGCACGGTCGGCCCGTGATGCGGCTCAGAAGGTCTTGGTGGAAATCGGTGATCCTCAACAACTCAACAGTCAGATGGCGGCCCATGCCCGATTGGCCGAGCTTGGGCCCCAGGTGGCTACCTTGCGAGTCGAGCTTGGCAAGGCCTCCAAGCGGCTGGAGCAGACCGCGGCCGAAACGAGCGATGCTGACGATGCTCTCGAAGAAGCCAACGCTGCTCTGTTGGCTGCTCGCGTCGGGGCCGAGGCTGGCTCCTGGATCACAAGCCTGGTTGTTGGCCAGGACTGTCCAGTTTGCCGCCAGGCTGTTACCTCCATACCTGATCATGATCCGTCAGCTGAACTCACAACGGCCAAAGCCAAGGAGTCGGCGGCAGCCGGGCGGGTGAAGAAAGTCCAGCAAGACTACCGAACAGCTCAAACGAGTCTTGACCGGCTCCAGGCCCAATTGGACCACCTAGTCAGTGATTCGGAGCGGGTGGCGGCAACCTTGGTAGGAGTGGCTTCGCCCGATGAGCTTTCGGCCAAGCTGGACTCGGCCTCAGCGGCCAAGAAGAGGGTGCAACAGTCCATGGTCGAGGTTTCTGAAGCCGAGGCAGATCTGAGCAAAGCCGAAGCCGAACTGACCCGGTTAGACAAGCGCGAACAAGCGCATCGTCACCAATTTGGCCGTCAGAGGGACGGGGTTGCTGGCTTGCAACCACCGGCTCCCGGCAACCAGTCCTTGCTCGCTGACTGGGCTGCCTTGTCGGCTTGGGCGCAGGACCAGCAGGCTGGGTTGGCCGAGCGACGTGTTGGTATTGCCGAGGACGGAAAAGCCGCGGCAGCTTCCAAGGACGAGTTGGTACAAGCCCTGCAGCGAGGGGCCGAAGCCATTGATCTTGTTGTTGGGCATGGAGGTGCTCAAGAATTGAGCACCCTGTCAGAGTTGGGTCAGACCATTGCTCGGGCCCAGGCGACGGCTGAAGCTTCGATGGAGCGAATCACCGAGCGGATCACTCAGCAAGCCGAGCTGAAGACCCAGATCGACACGTTGGAACAGACCCGGGTTGTGAACGCTGGTCTTGGTCAGCAATTGTCGGCGTCTGGTTTTGAACGCTGGTTGCTAGCTGAGGCATTGGATGACCTGGTTAGTCGGGCCACGGTACGGCTGCTGGAGCTTTCCGGCGGTCAGTACTCCTTGGCCACCGACGACACGGCATTCAAAATCATTGACCATCACAACGCCGACGATCTGCGAGACGTTCGCACCTTGTCCGGCGGCGAAACCTTCTTAGCCTCGCTGGCGCTGGCCTTGGCTCTGTCTGACTCAATCGCGGAGATGGCACCGGTTGATGCCCCACGATTGGGATCGGTCTTCCTGGATGAAGGTTTCGGAACCCTTGACCCGGAGACTCTGGATGTGGTTGCTTCCGCTATTGAGGACCTGTCGGCACGGGGTCGTCTGGTTGGAATCGTCACCCATATTGAGGCTCTGGCCGAACGTATGCCTGTTCGTTTCGTGGTACGCAAGGGGCCAGTGACGTCCACTATTGAAAAGGTCATGCTGTGACAACCATGATGAGCTTTGCCGTGGAGTCCTGGGATCCCTCCTACGGAGTTTCCGCTGATGAGACCGCTATGGGTGAAGCCAGCAACCCGGTAGACCTTGGGGTCGAGGTCCGGTCCGATGATTGGGCCCCAATCCAACCGGGGGACGATGTCGAGCCCCCAACATCGCTCCTGTTTGTTGACGGGGTTCGTCGGATTGATGCTCGGGTATGGATTACCGGAGCTGATGGTCGCGCTCACCCAGGAGTGTGTGCCACCGTGGCGGCGGGTGCTGTGCGGTGCCGATCCGATAGCGCCCGGGTTGCCGTGGCTCGAGTGGAGCGGGCCCTCTATACCGCGGCGCCAGAAGCCGGTCCGATTGTTACCAGGATCGGGAAGGGGTCCAGTACCTATGAGCTTCGCCCGGTCGTTGTCACTCCCGATACTGACATCAACCAGGCCATGAACCTGGCCGTGCACAGCCATATGACAGCTATCGAAACCTCGCTGGACGTTCCGGCTGAGCCGGGCGAGATGGTTGTCTTTGATGGCCCATTGCGCGGCCGCGAAGCGGCGACGGCAGTTGGCTACGTCAAAACCCAGCATGTGCAGTACCTGCCCGATCAGCAGCAACTGACAGTCAGTCAGCTTGGCGCTGGTCAGCGCACCCCTATCTTCCTGATCGGTGGCCAGTTCACTCGTTGGTCTTGGTATCTGCGTTTGCCTGGGCCGATCTCTCATCCCTTGAGCGGGGTAGTGCGGGTCGAGTTGGCTGGTCTGGGTCAGGCCGAGGACGCTGCGGGTCGGGCCGATGAGATCAGCGCCGCCTTGCCTCACTATGCCAGTACTCCCCACAAGGACACCCGAGCCCCCCAGAACCTGCATCCCATCGCTGGGTTGGAACGAGAGCTGCGCCGCCGGCTAGGCGACCCCCACCTGATGGAGCGAGCTCTACGAGTAGCTGCCGCCCGCTAGCTGGAGCCCTTGACCGCGCCGAGGGCTCGGCCAAGAGCAGGCAGGTCGGTCACCAGAGTGCTCCACACCAAGGACCAGTCGATTTGGTGGTAACCGTGGGTAGTCCGGTCTCGCATGCGTTTCATGGCGCCCCACGGAACTTGTAGTTCATCAAAGGGTGGTGGCATATCGTTGCCCTCGAGGTTGTAAGCCTTCTGGATGGCAGCGACAGCCTCTCCGATGGTTTCGATCAGATCTCTTGTGTTTTCCGTATTGAAGGGTCCAACTAGACTTCTGAAGATGCTGTCTGGCTACCGAAGGATGATTCTCATCTATCTGGTTGCGCTGCTCGCGGTCTCTTCAGCCGCCTGCTCTGCCGCTGATGATGCGCCTGTGGTTCCGGCCGATGCCGCCGAGGTCGCCATTGCCCTAGCAGCTGAGAGCTTTCCAGATATGTCCAGAGACGTCTCTCATGACCATGTCTCAGATGAGGGTGAGCTGGAAACAATCAGGACTCTGGTTGTTCCTGACCGTTTCGATAGCCAGATAATCTCAAACGAACTTGGAGAGAGCTTTCTGGTGATTGCCAATCGGCCCGCCGACGGACCGTACTGGCGAGTCGAGGGAACGTCTCAACTCAACAGCTCCGATGGCTCGACGATCTATGAGGTCACCCTGTCGGACAATAATGGTGAGGTGTATTTCGCTGGCTCTCAGTTCTTTGGCGTCAGTGAGGAGGGTCTCGTGGTGTCAGTTGATGCACCGACCGGGGTCTTTCCAACAACGGTTGTTAGCTAGCTGGTCCAGGTCAGACCCAGTGGTCTAGGCGTCGGCCGGTCCAGCGGAGACGGCAACTTCGAACTCCAACAGGGTTGGCTTGCCTGGTCGGGCCGGTGCTTCGCCCTCAGCATCCCCTCCGGGATGGCCACCAGGGTGACCTCCAGGATGTCCGCCCTCGGCGCCAGCTGGTGGTCCGCCGGCAGGAGGTCCACCGCCCTTGTGGCTCTTGGCAAACATTTCGCTGTCGCGCCATGCCTGGTATGACTCATCGTCGGCCCAACGGGTGTAGACGAACCAGCGGGGCTCGTCCTCGCCGGTTGGGCGAAGCAGTTCGAAACCCTCGAAGCCAGCCACGGTGGCCAGTGCCTCAACCTGAGCTTCAAACCGCTTGACCATCTCTGGTCCGGCCTGTGGTGGGATGGCAAGTGCGTTGATCTTGACGAGTGACATGCCCATGTGTGTATCAGCTGCTGGCGACTTTGTTTGTTCGCTACCGGCCCGAGTGCCTTGGCCAACAGGGTGTCCAACGAAGGCGAAGGCCCCGCGGTCATCAGGTTTCGATTGCAGCTGGACGGTATTGATCTGGGGCCGGGCGAAACCCCATCTACACCTAGTTGTTGGTAAGAGCGCCGAGCAATCCGCCGCCGCTGTTGCCGCCAGCTGACCCGCCCGCTCCGGCTCCGCCAACGGGCCCCTCGGAGGGCTGAATAAGCACGAAACCTTCCCCTTGGAAGTCCATCTGGAAAGTCTCACCGGATCCGCCACGCGCCATCGACTTGAGTCCACCGGTGGTATCAGTCTTCAGGTTCATCACAACACCGCCACTCCACATGACAACGGCATTCGGATCACCGAAGGTGTTGCCTCCAGCAACGTCGAGCATGACGGGCGGCCCATCGGTGGTGATGGCTACATAGCCCGAGCCGGTGAGAGTCACGTTGTACCTTCCGCCTGCCAACGCCCCGGCCATACCGCTGCCAATGCGTTTGATGTCCCACTTGATGGAGCTGGAGAAGGCGAGAATGTTGGCGCCATTCACGCTGACCATGTCATTCTCCAGGTACATGACCTGGATATCGGAGCTCTGGTCGGCGATAAAGACCTCGCCGGTTCCAGCGCAATGCATCATGCTGACGCCTTCGCCTGTTGTGGCCTTTTTCAACATCTTGCCCAAGCCACCAGACCCCTTGTTCTCAAAGGTGGCAGCGCCCTGATAGGCAACCATTGACCCGGTTTTGGCTTCGACTTGACCATGAGCCAGGCTGATTCGCAGCAGTTTCTTGTTCTGCAATTGAAACTGTTGTTCGCCGGCTGGAATTTCTCCGTATTCGGCCAATTGGCTGTGAATTACCATGTGCTAACTCTTCCCTCTTGAGTGCGTGCATTTTCTATCGGTAACAACCCTCCATAGGTGAAGGGTGATCCGAAGGGCAGTCTAGTTTCCTGTTCGTCCGTGGTTTTGGTCAGGCCAGATCGACCGTTGACCATGTTCTTGGACGGCCACGGTGCTCGTTCACCTATTCTCGTCCATCTAGTCGGCGAATCTGCCGAACTTCTTGGCCACCATCAAGACAATGACCGCTCCGAGGATTGATCCGAGGAAGCCAGCCTTGGTGAAGTCCAACCCGTTTCCGGTCAGCACGTTCCACAAGGTTCCGCCGACCACCGAGCCGACGATTCCGAGGACGGAGGTCCCAATACACCCCAACTTTTGGGTGCCTGGAATAATCGCCCGGGCAATCATTCCAGCGAAGAGTCCAACGATGAGGGCAATGAGGAGTGACATCTACTCATGATCCCACACTCGCAGCGACTGTGCTTCACCGGTTGTGCCCCGCCAGCTGTGCCACACCGGTTGTGCTGATGGCTCGGGTCGCCAGATCCAGCAGTGTTGCCAATGGAGTGGGAACGGTGGTGTCTGCTGCGATCCTAGCCGGCATGCCAATCCGCCATGAGGCCGCCGCCATCTGCACCCCGGGACTCGAAGCCCTCTGCGAGTCCGAGCTTCGCAGCTTGGGAATCAAGCCAAAGAAGGGCGCCTCAGGCGTTGTTGAGTTCCGCTGCAACAACCGCCAGCTCTATGCCGCCAACCTCTGGTTGCGGACGGCCTCACGAATCCTGGTCCGTGTCGCTTCATTCCGGGCGACCGACTTTGCCCACCTGCAAGAACGGGCTGATGAATTGGACTGGAAGCGTTGGATCCCCAG
>VAPK010120292.1_pt1 | contig 10733 bp, 7 predicted proteins | sample 3395031 | NCBI WGS metagenome assembly VAPK01 (sample SAMN08290443, study PRJNA428436) | hydrothermal vent metagenome | isolation source: Deep-sea hydrothermal vent chimney 1 | place: Pacific Ocean: Juan De Fuca Ridge
AGTATTCAACACATGACACAAACGCACAGGTATTTCTTCTTTTTTATTCTCTTCCTGCTCAGCCTGACTAATGTCATGGCTATAGATATCGAGACCAACACCGATAAAAAAGCGCTATTTTCCAGTTATTTTCCTGGCGCAGACAGCTTTAAGGCTTCCGCTGAAAAACCGGAAATATTTAGTGCCTACAAGGGCGGCAAACTGCTGGGATATATTTTTCAGACCGGGGAACTGGCCGCCATTCCAGCTTATTCGGGCAAGCCTATTGACTTACTAATAGGGCTGGATCTAAACGGCGTAATGGTTGGCGCAAAGGTAATCGAACACCATGAGCCTATTTTACTGGTTGGCATACCCGAAGCGTCCCTGGATACCTTTGCCAACCAGTATATTGGAAAATCGGTTACTGATCATATCAAGGTAGGCTCGGGCAAACAGAAGGGCTATGTCAATATCGATGCGATTACCGGGGCGACGGTATCGGCCATGATTATTAACCAGACAATTAGCCGCGCCAGTCGCAAGGTTGCTATCCGTGAAGGGATTATCAAGGATAATCCAACCAGGAAAATGCGCGCTGAGATCCTGCTGGACAAATTTGAAAAAGCGGACTGGCCCACCCTGCTGGCTGATGGCAGTGTGCGAGAACTGCATCTTACTGTCAGTGATGTCGACAAGGCTTTTGTGGGCACCAAAGGCGAGGGGGTCAAAGATATTGGTTGTGATGAGGACGATGAAGAAACGAACTGTAACGAGTTTATCGATCTTTTTTATACCTTACTAAATGTGCCGACTATTGGCAGAAACTTGCTTGGGGACAGCCAGTATGACTGGCTGATGGGCGAGTTAAAACCAGGCGATTACGCTATCACACTGATGGCCAATGGGCTGTTTTCTTTCCGCGGTAATGGTTTTGTTCGAGGCGGCATTTTTGACCGCATTCAGTTGCAACAAAACGGCAATATCATTACTTTCCGCGATCTGGATTATTTTCGTCTTAATGATGTCTATGCCAAAAATATGCCGGACTTCATGGAGATGGCCATTTTTATCGTACGCGCCGAGAACCAGTTTGATCCCGGTAGTCCCTGGCAGCTGGAATTACTGGTGCGCCGTCAAACCGGGCCACTGCACAGCGTTTTTACCAGTTTCTTTGGCGACTATCAGCTGCCGGAAAAATATTACACTCGGCCACCACCGCCACCCGTGGTGGAGGCCGAGGAAAGACCATTATGGATCAGCATCTGGCTGCAACGAGAGATTGAAATCATCATTCTGATAGTCGCTCTGGCTGCATTAACTATTATATTGCTATTCCAGGATATCGTGGTTAAATACCCGGCCTTCCTTTGTCGTTTCCGTGTCGGTTTTACCCTGTTTACTATCTTCTTTATCGGTTATTACACTCTTGCCCAACTTTCCGTGGTCAATGTGCTGACCTTTATTCAGGCGCTGATGCACGAGTTCCGCTGGCAAACATTCCTTATGGATCCGCTTATCTTTATCATCTGGGGTTATGTCGCCATGACTCTGTTACTCTGGGGACGAGGGATCTTCTGTGGCTGGCTATGTCCCTATGGCGGAATGCAGGAACTCATCAACAAGATTGCCTGGCGCTTCAATGTCCGCCAGTGGGAATTTCCTGATGCCGTGCATGAGCGTTTGCTGGCCCTGAAATATATGATTTTGCTGGGTCTTTTTGCGATATCGCTACAATCCCTGTCGCAGGCCGAGAAACTGGCGGAGATCGAACCATTCAAGACGGCCATTACCCTGCATTTTGCACGTGACTGGAACTACGTTGTCTATGCTTTCGGTCTGCTGCTGATATCTATCGTCAACCGCAAATTTTATTGTAAATATCTTTGCCCGCTAGGCGCGGCGCTGGTAATTCCCGGCAAGTGGCAATTGTTCAACTGGCTGAAAAGGCGCAAGGAATGCGGTAAACCGTGCCAGATATGCGCAAATGAATGTGAAATCCGTGCTATCGACAAGAATGGTGTTATCAACACCAATGAATGCCATTATTGCCTGGACTGCCAGATCACCTATTTTGATGAGCATAAATGCCCACCATTGATGAAAAAACGCCAGAAAAGAGAAAGGGCCGCAGTTGTTGTCAGCAGAAAAATTGATAAACCACAGACGGGGAAACAAACATAACTTTCTGTAATTGTAGTTTGTAGTAATAGTTGAAGGTAAAACCAACATTGTCCAAACAGGAGAGTACTATGAGTGATAAAAACGATAGTAATAATGACAAATCGGGCCTGACAAGACGTCAGTTCATGAATGCCACCGCCCTTGCCGGGCTAGCGGGGACCACGGGGCTGGGAGCAGGGCTGATTCCTGCCGCTCATGCCAAGGGTAAGCACTCCAAAGGAACAGTCGGTCCGGGTGAGCTTGATGATTATTATGGTTTCTGGAGTGGCGGCCAGTCAGGTGAAGTTAGAATCATAGGCGTTCCATCAATGCGTGAACTGATGCGAATCCCTGTATTCAATATTGACAGCGCCACGGGCTGGGGGATTACCAATGAAAGCAAGGAAATCCTGGCCGGCGGTGGCGGTCCCTACCCTAATGGCGATCTCCATCATCCGCATATGAGCATGACGGATGGCCGTTATGACGGAAAATATGTTTTTGTCAATGACAAGGCCAATACCCGTGTTGCTCGTATTCGTTGCGATATTATGAAAACGGACAAGGTTATTTCCATTCCCAATGTCCAGGCGATTCATGGTTTGCGAGTACAGAAAGTACCGCATACAAAATATGTGTTCTGCAACGCGGAATTCCGTATTCCTCATCCCAATGATGGGCGTGATATTAACGACCCAAGCAAATACAGAACTATGTTCAATGCTATTGACGCTGAGAAAATGGAAGTGGCCTGGCAGGTCATCGTTGACGGCAACCTGGATAATACCGACGCTGACTATAAGGGAAAATATGCCTGTTCCACCTGTTATAACTCAGAAAACGCCGTCACTCTTCCCGGCACCATGCGCAATGAACGCGACTGGGCCGTAGTCTTTAACATCCCTCGAATTGAAGCCGCAGTAAAAGCAGGCAAGTTTACCACCGTAGGTGATTCAAAAGTGCCGGTTGTCGATGGCCGGCATGGTTCGAAATATACCATGTACATCCCGGTGCCAAAAAGCCCTCACGGTCTGAATACCACACATGATGGCAAGTATTTTGTCGCCAACGGTAAACTTTCACCGACCGTTACCATTATCGAAATTGACAAGCTTGACGACTGGTTTGATGGTAAATTAAAAGATGAACGCGATGTAGTTGTGGGTGAACCCGAACTGGGTCTCGGACCATTACATACGGCCTACGATGGGCGTGGTAATGCCTATACTACTCTGTTCATCGACAGCCAGATTGTTAAATGGAATATAGCTGATGCCATCAAGGCCTATAAGGGCGAGAAGGTGAATTATATTCGCCAGAAAATAGATGTCATGTACCAGCCGGGGCACAACCACACGACCATGGGTGAAACCCGTGATGCGGACGGCCAATGGCTTGTTTCACTGTCTAAATTCTCCAAGGACAGGTTCCTGCCCGTTGGACCGCTGCATCCTGAGAATGATCAGCTGATTGATATTTCGGGCGAGAGCATGAAACTGGTGCATGATGGCCCGGCATTTGCCGAACCCCATGACTGCATGCTGGTTCATCGCAGCAAGGTGAAGCCGCTGAAAATCTGGAAGCGTGATGATCCTTTCTTTGCCTCGACCGTCGCCAGGGCCAAAAAGGATGGTGTTGTGCTGGAGAAAGACAACAAGGTTATACGTCATGGTAACAAGGTGCATGTCTACATGACCTCGATTGCGCCAACCTACGGTATGACTGATTTTACTGTCAAACTGGGAGATGAAGTCACGGTTACGGTTACCAATCTTGATCAGATTGAAGATGTTACCCATGGTTTTACCATGACGAATCATGGCGTTGTTATGGAGATTTCGCCGTATGAAACCGCCTCGGTGACATTCGTTGCAGATAAGCCAGGAGTCCAGTGGTTCTACTGTCAGTGGTTCTGTCATGCACTGCACATGGAAATGCGCGGCCGTATGCTGGTCGAAACCTGATCGGTTCCGGGTGGCCGCCGCTGCGGCTGCCCGGTTTTTATTTCAACTCAGAACGATAGTTCGGTGCTTATGCGGATTTGTTTGTATAGCTTTTAGATCGGATCTGTGCGTAATTTATGTTATATAACATCAGAGTTCTCCTTCCTTATTTTTAATCATCCGTAAGCCGACTGATGCTCCGTTTTTTTACTCTTTTTTTTCTTGCTGCGTCGCTGCTCAATGCGCCTGGCGTATTTGCAAAGCAGCTCAGGCTAAGCCCTGCCAGCGATCTTGGGACCGTGATTAAAGATGCAGCGGTTAACGATATTCTCCTGTTTTCCCCCGGCGTCTATTCCGGCACATTGGTGATTGATAAAAGTCTGACTTTAAAGGCAGAATCCGGGGCGATATTCGATGGCCACAGGAAAGGCAACATTCTGCTTGTCAGGGCGCCAAATGTTATTATTGAAGGTTTTGTTTTTCGCAACTCGGGCATGGATCTCACCGGAATGAATGCCGCCATTTTTGTCGAAAAAACGGCGAAAAACATTTTGATAAAAAATAACGTATTTAAAAATAATCTTTTTGGCGTCTGGCTTGATGCGGCGCATGATGCAAAAGTGACTGGTAACAGGATTAGCGCCGATCCGACGGTTCGTTCCCAGGATCGGGGCAACGGCATTCACCTTTATTATGTAGAAGGAGCGAAAATCGAAGCAAATGAGATCTGGCATACCCGTGATGGGATCTATATCGACACCAGCAATAACAATGTGTTAAGAAATAATAATTTGCATGATTTACGCTACGGCATCCATTACATGTATTCAAACCATAACCGGATCGAAGGCAACTATACGCATAATACCCGTACCGGCTATGCCCTGATGCAGTCCAGGGCATTGACCGTACTCAACAATCGCTCCGAGAATGACGAAAACTATGGCATTTTGATGAACTATATAACCTACAGTACACTGAAAAATAATCGTGTTGTAAATGTGCGTAAGGGAATAACGCCTGGTTATTCGGGGGCCGGTATTACGGGTGCGGAAGGTAAGGCGCTGTTTATCTATAACTCGGTCTTCAATATCCTTGAAGGCAATCTGTTTGCCGATAGTGATATCGGTATTCACCTGACCGCCGGCTCGGAAAATAACAGTATTTACGGCAATGCCTTTGTGAATAATTATACCCAGGTCAAGTATGTCTCTAATCGCCGACAGGAATGGTCAAAGGATGGCCGGGGTAATTACTGGAGCAATTATCTCGGCTGGGATCGTAACGATGATGGCATAGGCGATCGACCGTTTGAACCGAATGACAATGTTGACAAATTACTCTGGAAATACCCACTGGCAAAGTTATTGATGAATAGCCCTTCGGTTCAAATCCTGCGCTGGGCTCAAATGCAGTTCCCGGTTTTCAAATCACCCGGAATCACTGACAGTTATCCTTTAATGCAGCCGGCTTCTCCAGAAACCGGAGCGCGGAGACTTTCCTCCTTATGAGCGTCAGAGCAATCCATTTCGAACATGTAGTCATGAATTTTGGCAAACTCCAGGCCCTGGATGATATAAGTCTGGATATTGGTCAGGGCCAGGTTGTGGGGCTGCTCGGGCATAACGGGGCAGGCAAGACGACCAGCATCAAGATAATACTGGGTATATTGAAACCCGCTTCCGGCACTGTGAGTGTGTTTGGTTATGACCCGGCCAACGATGTGAAAATGGCCGTGCTACGAAAACAGATGGGCTACCTGCCCGAGAACCTGAGTTTTTATCCTCAGCTTAGTGGCCGGGAAACCCTGCAGTATTTTGCCCGCCTGAAAGGCGCTGGCAAGCAGGAACAGGAACAATTACTGGATGAAGTTGGTTTGCTGCATGCTGCCGACCGGCGGCTCAAAACCTATTCAAAGGGCATGCGCCAACGTCTGGGCCTGGCGCAGGCAATGTTAAACCAGCCCAGGCTGCTGATCCTGGATGAGCCGACGGTTGGTCTTGATCCGGTTGCAACACGGGAGCTGTATGACAAAATTGAGCTGCTCAAACAGCAGGGGACAACGATTATTCTTTGTTCGCATGTGCTTTCAGGTATCGAGCAACACCTTGACCGCGCCCTGATCCTCTCCGCAGGTAAAATACTTGCACAGGGCAGTATCGACGAATTGCGTAAACAGGCGCAATTGCCAATGACGATCCATGTGCGAGGAAAAATTCTCAATCAGGACTGGTTTGAGCAGCTTCCCTCACAGGCTGTGTCTGCCCGCCAGCTTAATAACAACCAGTATGTCTTATCCGCTGCGGCCAGTCACAAACTCAGCCTGTTGCGCGCACTTGCGAGTGAGAAAGAGATCGAGGATATAGAAATCAGTATGCCGACGCTGGAATCACTTTATATCTATTATAATACCCTGCCTGTTGCTGGCTCGGAAAATCCTCACAAACAGGTGGTGACACCAGATGAATAAGATCCTTGTGGTTGCGGCAAAGGAATTCAGAGACGGGCTACGAAACCGTTGGGTGGCTGGAATCACCGTGGTGCTGGCGCTTTTCGCCATGGCTATTTCCTATTTTGGCGCTGCTGCGTCCGGGATGGTGGGCTTTACCTCTCTTTCGACCACCATAGTCAGTCTTTCCAGCCTGGCGATTTTTCTTATCCCACTTATTGCCCTGATTCTGGCCTATGACACTATCGTTGGTGAGGAAGAACAGGGTACCCTGATCCTGCTTCTAACCTATCCCCTGAAACGCAGTGAACTACTTGCGGGCAAGTTTGTCGGCCACGCTGCAATGATGGCCCTGTCGACACTACTGGGTTTTGGTGCAGCCGGGCTGTTGATTGCGGTTTTCTCCGAACAGGTGGAACTGGGGGAATTGTTAGCCGCCTATTCCATGTTTATTGTCACCTCCATCCTGCTCGGCTGGGTATTCATCGCCCTCGCCTATCTTGTTAGCGTGATGTCAGTTGAGAAAAGCCGAGCATCCGGAATGGCCCTGATCATCTGGTTTGCCTTTGTGTTTGTGTTTGATCTGTTGTTACTGGGGCTGCTGGTGGCAACCGGTGGCGCTGTCGGTGATAAGCTGTTTGGCTGGTTACTCCTGCTCAATCCGACAGATATTTTCCGCCTGATAAACCTGGGCAGTTTCGAAGCAACACAGGTACAGTCAGGCCTGGCTTCGATCGCCGACAGTCAGATGATCCAGCCGGCGGTTCTCTGGTCAGGCCTGCTGGGCTGGATAGTGGTCCCCTGCCTTCTCGCCGTATGGCGATTCAATAAACGTGTGATCTGATAGTGTTCAACATGGCCAGCAATCATGCTTTTATAAAACGGCTACTGCTGCAGTCTGTTTTTTTTATTTTTGTTCTCACGGGTTGCGATTCAGGCAGCCGTGAAACGCATAAAAATCCACCTGTAGAAATTGTCGCCGGGGATGAATGTCACCTCTGTGGCATGTACATCAATCGGTTTTCGGGACCCAAAGGGGAAGCCTATGTTCGCGGTAACCCGCAGGCACTCAAGTTCTGCTCAACACGGGATTTGTTCTCTTATATTTTACAGCCGGATGTAAAAACCATCGTCAGGGAGATCTATGTTCACGATATGGGTAAGACCGACATACCCGAGCTATCCATGCGTGCGAGCTATTTCACCGATGCGCGCAGCGCCTATTATGTTATCAATACACCACTCAGGGGCGCCATGGGACACATCATTGCCTCGTTTGCAAAAAAGCAGGATGCCGAGGCCTTTATCAAAAAATTTGGCGGCAAGTTGCTTCGTTTTGACGATATTACGATCGAGATGATCCGCGATATTGAGCAACCGCCAGATAGCGGGAGAGCCGCTAGTCCTGATAAATGAATTCAGGCCGAGAGGTCAAACGACAGAATAATTCATAGGCAATGGTGCCGGCTTTTTTCGCCACCTCATCCACCGACAGGAACCCGCCATTAGCCGCTTTTCCCCAGAGCAAAACAGGATCGCCAATTTTCGCTTCGCCGCATTCACGCAAGTCGATGCAGATCATATCCATGGACACGCGGCCGATGATAGCTGCGCGCTGAGCACCGACCTGAACCGGCGTCTGATCCGGCGCATGGCGCGGATAGCCATCACCATAACCGATGGCAGCGATGCCGATGCGCATGTCCTCGGGGCAGCGCCAGCGGCTGCCGTAACCCACAGCCTCGCCTTTTTTGCATTCATTGATGGCAATCAGGCGGCTTTCCAGGCTCATCGCCGCCTGCAGATCCCAGTCCGTCGCACTGCTATCGACAAAGGGTGAAGCGCCATAGAGCATGATCCCCGGACGCACCCAGTGGCGGCGCGTCGCTGGCCAGCCAAGCAGGCCAGCGGAATTGGCGATGCTGTGCTCTCCTTCGAGATCGGCAACCGCACGATCAAAGTGTCGACATTGCTCATCAGTGTATGCACTACTACGATCATCAGCATTGGCCAGATGGGTCATCAGCACCGGCGCAGCCGCGACAACGGGGCATTCACACAGTTGCCGGTATGCCGACTGAACGTCCTCTGGACGGAAACCCAGCCGGTGCATGCCGCTATCAATCTTCAACCAGACTGAAACTGGCGCGCCCGTTACCTGCTGCAATAGTGTAATCTGTTCAGCCTGATGCACTACGACCTGCAGCCGCTGCTGCTGCGCCAGTTGCAGTTCATCCTGATTACTAACCCCTTCAAGCAACAGGATGTCCTTCGTAATCCCCGCCTCGCGCAGGCTCAGCGCCTCGGAAATACGCGCCACGGCGAAGGCATCGGCCGCTTCCAGCGCCCGCGCCACACGCAGCATGCCATGCCCGTAAGCATCGGCCTTGATCACTGCCAGTTGTTTTGAATCAGGCGCATGACGGCGAGCTACCGTCAGGTTGTGGCGCAGGGCAGCGAGATTAATCCGCGCCTGCGGGACGCTGCTCACGCATAGTCCCCATAACCACCATCAGAAATGAAATTTTCAAACTTGGTGTACTGACCGATGAAAGTCAGACGCGACATACCGATAGGGCCGTTACGCTGTTTGCCGATGATGATTTCCGCCGTGCCCTTGTCCGGGCTTTCCTCGTTGTAGACTTCATCGCGATAAATGAAAACGATTAAATCCGCATCCTGCTCAATCGCGCCCGACTCGCGCAGATCCGACATAATCGGACGCTTGTTGGGACGCTGCTCCAGTCCGCGGTTAAGCTGTGAGAGGGCGATTACAGGCACGTTCAGTTCCTTGGCCAGCGCCTTTAGTCCGCGCGATATTTCCGAGATCTCGGTAGCCCGGTTTTCCGAACTACCGTGGGTCTGCATCAGTTGCAGGTAGTCGATCACAATCAGGCCCAGGCTGCCATGATCACGCTTGATGCGCCGGGAACGAGCGCGGATTTCCATGGGATTAAGGCCGGGCGTATCGTCTATGAAAATATTGGCATTGTTCAATATGCCCACCGCCGAGGTCAGGCGCGGCCAGTCGGCATCACCAAGCTGGCCAGTACGGATCTTGTGCTGGTCAATGCGACCCAGTGAGGAGATCATGCGCATCACCAGCGACTCACCCGGCATTTCCATACTGAACACGGCTACCGCCGAGTTGTTTTTGATCGCAGCATTTTCAACGATGTTCATGGCAAAGGTCGTTTTACCCATCGAAGGTCGCCCGGCAATGATGATCAAATCTGAATTTTGCAGGCCCGAAGTCTTGCTGTCAAAATCGGTAAAGCCGGTGGGAATGCCGGTATAGGCTGAGGGGTTCTGATACAGCTTGTCGATCCGATCCACGGCTTTGGTCAGCAGGCTTTTGATGCCGATGTAACCGGCACGCGCGCGCGCGCCGCTCTCGGCGATATCGAATACCTGTTTCTCAGCCAGATCCAGGATCTCGTCACTGTTGCGGCCCTCAGGATGATAGGCCGTATTAGCGATATCCGTAGTCACTCGAATCAGACTACGCAGCACCGCTTTCTCACGCACAATTTTTGCGTAGGCGGCGATATTGGCCGCCGTAGGGGTGTAATTAGAGAGCGTGCCCAGGTAGGCCAGCCCGCCGGCTTCATCCAGCTTGCCATGCCCGTCCAGCCATTCTTTCAGGGTTATCGGATCAAATGCCTGATCATCTTCGGCAAGGGTAGCGATGGCGCGGAAAATCAGGCGGTGATCGCGGCGATAGAAATCCCCTTCGTTAATCAGCTCAACAACCTGATCCCAGGTGGAATTATCGATCATCAGGCCGCCCAGCACCGACTGTTCGGCATCAATGGAATGCGGCGGCATACGCAACGCATCATTTTCCATTTCGGGACCAGAGACAGGAAAAGCGATTTCTTGCATGAACACCCCAGAAAAACAGACAGTAAAAATAGCGCAGCACAACGTTACAGATAAACCGTTTCTACGCAACTCGGCCGGAACAGGCCATTACTCAAGGTGCATCCTGCACAGCGGATTTTTATTATGATGCCGACTCGGCACGAATTAACACAGGGATAAAGAATACCACAAGGGCGCAGTCTGGAAATATATTCCAGCCACAGCGTTGAAAAATAATTTCCCACTGAGGCACCAGCGGAGAAAAGGCAAGCCAGGAACGAACACCGTCATAGACGGCAACCGTATTGAAACAGAAGGAAAAAATCAAACCCTGC
>VAPK010343613.1_pt1 | contig 10733 bp, 8 predicted proteins | sample 3395031 | NCBI WGS metagenome assembly VAPK01 (sample SAMN08290443, study PRJNA428436) | hydrothermal vent metagenome | isolation source: Deep-sea hydrothermal vent chimney 1 | place: Pacific Ocean: Juan De Fuca Ridge
AGTCGAGGTCACCAACCCCGAAGGTGATACCTGGCACTTTGAAGGCAACCACACCTTCTCCCCCGCCCAAATCCAATGGTTCCATCAGGGGTCTGCCCTCAATGTGATTCGCCAAAGCCTCGGCAGCTAGCGTATTGAGCTTCGTTCAATACGTTGTCTTCCCGGCCTATTCAAGTACGTACCAGCCGCCAATCAGAACCGATACCTCGTCCTCGGGGTCGCTCTGACTGACAGTGATGTCGCCATCGAAGCCGTCTTCTCGCACGATCTGAATCTCGTTCCAAGGCCACACGGTTTCCTCGTACTCCATCTCGCTGTCGGCCACAAAACCGGCTCCCGTCGGTGCCCGGTAGAAGTCCGAAAGGCGTTCGAAGTCGGTCGAGGGTGCCTCCCATCTGCGGTCAAGCTCAGCCTTGCCCGTCAGTCTGCCGATGTCATAGGTGACGAAATAGTTGACCATCGCAGGGTCGACCACAATTTCGTTGACCCAAGGGAACAGGGCCTCGTTGACGACTACCTCGGTGCGCCCAACGACAAAGTCCCCTGAGGCAAACAGGCTCAGCTCGGCTTGCTCGCTAGTGTCGCCATCGGTGTAAGTAACGAAGAGCTCAGTAAGAGACGAGGACGAACCGTCATTCGTAAACTCCAGACGGATGGAGTGCTCTTCAAGATCCTCGTCGACTCCTGCAGCCGTCCACCCACTATCACTGGACAAGGTCGACATGAGAGTCTTGAACTCGTCCATGCTGAATAGAGGCTGAAATCGAGCATTGATGTCATCCCGGGAAGATGATCCTTCGTCAGTAAACTGCTGCCTAACAGAAACCCAGGTCAAGATGGCGTTGTCGGGAATCGGAACCTCTTCAGGGAACAGCATCACTTCCATCAGGAAGGGTTTCAGATCGAGGTCAGCCCATTGGGACAGACCCGGGAGCTCTCGAATGGGACCGGTACGACCGATTCGTCGACCTTCTTCATCAACCAAATCAGCCTTCGGGTCGTCATCGGCAACGGGAGCATCGGTGTCGGTCTCTTCCTCAGCCGGAGTTTCCGCCACGGCGGTGGTCTCGGCTGCATCTAACTCAGATGCAACGACGGCATCGTCGCCGCCGATCAATGAGCAGCCCGCTGCCAGCATGCTCACGCTCACTGATAGCGCGACAACGGACCAATTGGAATATCTGGTATTGCTCATCTTCTTCCCTCCGGGCAACCGCCCAATCATCTCAAACCCAGCAAAGAACGATGCTGACCTCGGTGTGAGATACGACAGTACACGGGCGGCGTAAACCGCCCGTTAACCACCGCTCCTACTGGGTGGTTAGTCCAGTTCTCCAAACCTGGCTGGCCAAGCGAATCCAGCCGCGGCTGCCGAGACACTGACCTGCTCCTTCACTGCCACCGGCGACGGCTTCAGTGTCCAGTGGCAAGCCAACGGCGGAAACTGTTTAACCGTGGATGATCCTGATCCGGCTCTGTGGCTCACCTCGATGGACGCTGACTGGAATTCCTGCCCCGCCTAACCGGCTGGGTCCGAGTCAGATGACTTCGCTGGCCCAGGGTGGGTTGGCTCCTGGGCGGCTCACCGTGATGGAGGCCACTCGGACGGCGAATTCCAGTGTCTCTTGCCACCAGGCCAGATCCAATTTGGCGATATCTCGCAGCCCACCGTCTGGCAGGCCGCGATCTGGCAGGCCACAATCTGGCAGACCACAATCTGGCAGACCACAATCTGGCGGACCAGAAGCATGCTGCACCCGATCAAGACGGGTCAGAACCGCACCACAGAACGAATCCCCGGCACCGACGGCATCAACAAAATCGGCTTCGACGCCGGGCACGGTCAGCTGGGCACCATTGGCCAAGAAGGCCTCGACTCCATCGGCACCGATGGTTCGCAGCACCACCTTGACCCCCCGGTCCACGAGATCGCTCACGCTGACCCCCATCCAGTCGAAGTCTTCATCACTGCCCTTGACGACGTCAGCCCGAGCCAGCCACCGATCGGCGTAGCTCCACCAATGGTCCCGATCCTCGATGATTTGCGGCCTCACGTTGGGATCGAAAGAAACAATGCTGGCGGCCATATCCGGCGACTCGATCCAGTCGGCCAGCACATCGGCGGTCGTTCCTCGGAAGATCCCCAACGTTCCACCATGAACAATGTGGGGGCCAGGATCAAGGCGGGAAACGGCTACCTCGGTCAGACAAGCATCCGCGGTGCCTTCCCCTTCGAACCGGAATGACTGGACGGGAACCGTTCTGACGATGGCCCGCGCCGTTGGCTCTGGTCCTCGCTGAGCTGCTCGCAGGTCAACACCCGAGGCCAGCAAATGATCCCAGATCTGATCCCCCGCTTCGTCGCTGGAAACCCGTCCAACAAAGGCAATCGGGGTCCCAAGCCGCGCCGCGGCAATTGCGGCGTTCATCGGTCCTCCGCCGGGAACCGAGGTGCCGTCTGGCAAGACATCAACCAGGGCTTCCCCACAGCTAATCAACACGTTAACACCATGGCTGGCACCCTATGCCGTGGCACTGGCGGGGAAGGTTGCCGCCAACTCCTCCTCGGTCGGGGTGTAGGTCTGGGCTGCTTCGGGTGGCAGCAATGCCCGAATCTTGGACATCAGTTCGACAATGGCCTCACCAAGATCATCAGTCGAGGGCCGGTAAGGCTCGCCAACCCGTACCCGCACCCTCGGTGGATCGGCCAGATTCAACAGGTACGGGAGCTTGCGGTTCCGAGGCCAAGCCTTCTCCGTCCCCCACAAAGCCATGGGTATGAGCGGCTTGCCAGTCTCCAGCGCAAGCCGCACGGCCCCGTAGCGTCCCTCCAATTCGGATTGGAAGAACTTCTCCCCTCGCGGAATGGTTCCCTGCGGAAACAGGGCAATGAGTTCGCCTGCTCGCAGGGCCGTCGCCGCCGCCTTGGTCGAGCCGGTACTGTCGCCTTCCCGATCAACCCGTATGGCCCCCAACGATCGCACGATGGGGCCGACAATGGGAGCGTCGGTTACTTCCTTCTTGGACAAGAACCGGGCGGGCCTACCGGCTTTGGCCGCCACCAAGGCAACCACCAGTGGATCGATGTAGCTCCGGTGATTGGAGGCCAATATCGCCCCTCCCTCATCCGGGATGTTTCCCACTCCTGCGATGTCAAACCGCATCCAGCGGATGAATTCCGGGCGCACCAGTTGTGTCACCACTTCTTGGGGCTCCACCCCAAGCGGCTTTGGGACTCCGGGAGGTGCGTTGAACCAGACCATCTCCCAGCGCCAAAGCTTGGCAAAGGCGAACAACCGTGGATCCGGGTTCACGGCCACCGGGTGACCAACCGAGGACAAGAGCGGGACATCAAAGATGGAATCCGAATAGGCGTAGCTCTTGTCAAGGTCGACCTTGTTTGCTCGGGCCCATTCAGCCACCTCACGGGCCTTGCCCCGATTCCACACGAATTCGCCATCGATGGTTCCGTCGTAGGTGCCATCCTCGGCGATCCGATAGTGGGTGGCCAACACATCGTCCATTCCCAACAATTCAGCGAAGGGGCGAACCAGGTCGACCGGTGTGGTGGTTGCCAGCACCACGGACCTTCCGGCGGCCTTGTGGTCTTCAATCACTTCGCGAGCGAACGGCTCAACCGCATCCACCAGTTCTTGGGCAATCGATTCGGCCGCGGCACGAGTGTCCTTCACCGACCATCCCTTGGCAGCCCGGGCTCCCTGTCGGGTCAGGGCCATAGAAGGAAGGGTCTCCCCGATCACGTTAAACACGCCAAAGAGCAGGCTCTCACCGGGGATTGACCGGTCCGGTACCAGACCATGGCTCCGAAGCCCTCCGGTGATGATGGGTCCGCTGGCCCCGCGGAGCAAGGTCCGGTCCAGGTCGAAAAAGGCGGCAGCTCCAGTTTTGGCCATGAAACAACTCTATTCGCGCCATGCCCCCATGCCCATAGGTCGTCGGATGCCAATACTTGGACCCACAATCCACGGTAAGCAAAACGAACGAGACCGACTGCTAAGCAGTCGGTCTCAAGAGGCGAGCCGGCACGAGGGGGACCGACCAGTTCGCCTGAAAGTGACTCCTACGAGGGGGACCGAGGAGCCACTAACGTTCTTAGAACACTCTAGGACCGGCACTACCATCTGTCTACCAGGTTGGAAAGATATCTTCCATCTCCAATAGAGATGGAATCCGGACAAGACGTAGTGTGCTGTGCGGGCCGGATGTGTCATCATTACTTGCACCATGGACCTTCGCCAGCTCCAAGCCTTCCTCGCAGTTGTTGACCACGGTGGCTTCACCGCTGCCGCCCGGGCCACCCACACCGTCCAGTCCAACATCTCGACCCACGTCGCCAGACTGGAACGGGAACTCGAAGCGATCCTCATTGACCGCTCAACGGGTCACCCCACTCAGGAGGGCGAGGCCGTGCTTGCTCGGGCAAGAAGAATCCAAAGCGAACTCAACGCCATGGAGGCCGATGTCTCTTCTATCCAGGGTGCTCCGCGAGGGACGGTGCGAATGGGAATCATCGGAACAACCGCCCGCTGGATTACCCCTCTGATCGCAGCCCGCTTGAACGTCGTCGCTCCCGACATTCATCTGGTTGTTGCCGATGGCACCACATCTTCCCACGTCCTACGAATCCTTGAGGGCGATCTCGACCTCGGTCTGCTGAGCCTTCCCATCAGCGACACCGAAATTCGAACCTCGCCCCTCTTCGACGAGGACCACGTAGTCATCGCTCCAACCAGCCACCCACTGGCAAACCGACCGGGGATCGTCTCCCTGAAAGAGCTAACCGAGTACGAACTCCTGATGGCTTCGCCCGGGACCGCTTTCCGCAACGAGGTCGACGCCTCTTTCCAGGCCCAGGATCTTCAACCCCGAGTCAAGTGCGAGATCGATGGTTTGCGCCTTCTGGCTTCGCTGGCCTTCCAAGGTTTTGGCGTTGCCATAGTTCCGGCAACAGCCGCTCCCGGATGGATTGGTGGCGACTGGGCCATGATTGAAGTTCAAGGGCTCGGCCGCCGAACCGTGGGGACGGCCACCCGACGACGGGCCATGCTTTCGGTTGCCGCCCAAACGGCTGCCAGCGTTGTGCAACAGGTCGTCGCCAGTGAAGCCCCGACCCTGACTGGCATCCACCCTCTGCCCGCCCCAACCTAATACCCCACTCCCGGGAGTCTTTTCGCAGCCGCTGGGCCCCCAAGTACCGTTCTGGCCGCTAGAACAATGCCATGACTCTGACGGTCTCGCTCCGATCCAATACCAGCGACAACGCCTCGGCCATCGTCACCGATCTCGATGGTCGCCGGGTCTTGCTGATCGAGGTTGGAGAGGGACCGAACCGCGGAGCCCTCACCCCCAGTGATGCTGCCCTGTTGGAAGAGGCCTTTCGTTCGGCTCGCGAGCACCGGCTACCGATCATCACCCTGCTCAGTACCAGTGGCGTCTCAGTTAGCCATGGCATCACCACCGTCGCTGGCTGGGGCCAAGCAGCCCGAGAGCTAGTGAAATGCTCTGGCGTAGTTCCCATCCTGTTCGCTGCCTGTGGACCCGTCCTGTCCGGCCCGTCCCTTCTGCTCGGAATCGCCGATGTCGTAGTCTTCACCCAAGACGCCTATGCCTTTGTCTCGGGTCCTCAAACGGTTCAGTCCTTCACCGGGGTACCCGTCACCACCGAATCCCTGGGCGGGGCTTCGGCTCACTCTCGTTCCAGCGGAGTGGCCTCCCTGGTAGCCGCCGACCGAGAAGCCGCCCTCGAGGCTCTCTCCGCGGTTCTGTTCCACCTCCCCAACCATGTCGATGAGATTCCCCCGCTTATCGAGACCGCTGATCCCATTGATCGCCTCACGGAGGAAGCCGCCAGCACCATCCCCGATCATGCCACCGGGAGCTACAACGTGAAGGACATCATCCAAGATGTCGTTGACGACGGAGAGTTCTTAGAACTGCGTTCTTCCTGGGCTCCGAATCTGGTTACCGGTTTCGCCAGTATCGGTGGTCATTCCATCGGGATCGTCGCCAACCAGTCCCAGGCCCTGGCAGGAGCGATCGACATTCCCGCCAGCCAAAAGGGCGCCCGATTCGTGTCCATGTGTGACGCCTTCGGGGTTCCACTGTTGACCCTGGTGGACACCTCTGGGTTCTTGCCGGGAAAGGACCTCGAATGGCGTGGCATGATTCGACACGGAGCCCAACTGGCCTTCGCCTACGCCCGGGCGACCGTACCCCGTATCAGCCTCATTCTTCGTAAGTCCTACGGAGGCGCCTACATCGTCATGGATAGCCGCTATATGGGTAACGACCTGATGCTGGCCTGGCCCTCGGCCGAGGTGGCAGTCATGGGTGCCAAGGGCGCGGTTGGAATCCTCCACCGGTCCGCATCGCCCGAAGATCGAATCGAGCTTGAAGCCCAGTACGAAGCCAAGCATCTGACCCCCTATCCCACCGCCGAGCGAGGCTCTATCTCCGCCGTCATCGACCCCCTGCAGACCCGCAAAGAACTGGCGGCAGCCTTCGATCTACTGGCCTCAAAACGCGAACGTCTCCGCCCTCGGCGACACGACAACAGCCCCCTCTAAGGAGATGCGGCCGCAGGTGCACCGACCAATGTGGTCAGTTGCCCTTCGCCGCGTGAGACGCTACTCCGCCTTACCCCTGAGCTGCCGTGACTGACCGGCCCGCAGTCTGGTTACATTAGATTCGAAATCAGATTCCACAGGCCATCGAGCGTCGGATTAGATTCAATGGAATCAATCTCTAATCGCTACTTTGGAAACGAAGAGCAATATCTGAGAACGGCTCCCGCACGATGGCGTGTTGGAGCCATCCAAACCGCCCAAATACAGGAGCCAGGACGCCGTGAGCGAGACCAGGGAAACCGTAACCATTACCGACAACCGGACCGGCGAAAGCGTCGAGGTCCCAATCGAGAACGGTGGAGTTGATGCCAAGGCCTGGGGCAAGTTGATGCCCGGTGTCTGGTTCAAGGATCCAGGTTTCAGTTTCACTGCCTCCACTGAGTCAACCATCACCGATCTTGATGGCCTGAACGGCATCCTTCGCTATCGGGGCTATCCCATCGAGCAACTGGCCGAGAAGTCCACCTTCCTTGAGGTCTGCTATCTCCTGCTTAACGGCGAACTGCCAAACCAGCAGCAGTCAGATGAGTGGGTACACGACATCACCCACCACACCTTCACCCACGAAAACATGCGCAAGCGGTTCATGGAGGGCTTCCACTACAACGCTCACCCAATGGGCATGCTGGTGTCTGCCATCGCCGCCCTTAGCACCTTCTACCCCGAAGCCAAGGAAATCGACGACCCGGCCAACCGAGCCAAGCAGATCAATCGCCTGATTTCTAAGACTCCAACCCTGGCGGCCATGGCCTACCGGGCCAGCATCGGCATGCCCTTCGTCTACCCAGACAACGAGCTCAGCTATTCAGAAAACTTCCTCTCCATGATGTGGAAGGTCGCCGAGCCTCGCTATGAGCCCGATCCCATCCTGGCCAAGGCTCTCGACGTCCTACTCATCCTGCACGCCGACCACGAACAGAACTGTTCCACCACCACCATGCGAGTGGTCGGTTCTTCTCACGCCGACCCCTACAGTTCGGCGGCTGCGGCCACCGCCGCCCTTTACGGGCCACGACACGGTGGCGCCAACGAGCAGGTCATCCACATGCTGAACGACATCGGCAGCTACGACAACATCCCGGCCTTTATCGAGTCGGTTAAGGCTGGCGAAGGACGCCTCATGGGCTTCGGCCACCGGGTCTACAAGGCCTATGACCCGCGGGCACGGATCGTCAAAGGACACGCCGACAAGGTCTTTGAGGTCACGGGCAAGAATCCCCTATTGGACATTGCCCTCAAGCTGGAGGAGATCGCCCTAGAGGACGATTACTTCAAGAGCCGGAACCTCTACCCGAACGTGGACTTCTACACCGGGCTGATCTATCAGGCCATGGAGTTCCCGATGAACATGTTCACCGTGCTCTTCTCCATTGGCCGCATGCCCGGCTGGCTCTCCCACTGGCAAGAATCACTGGAGCAGGGCTCTCGCATCAGCCGCCCCCGCCAGATCTACACCGGCTTGGGCGCCCGGGACTATGTGGCAATGTCCGATAGATAACACCCGACCGGCGGTCCCCAGCCGTTAGAGAACCGGCTCAAAAATCGATCAAGATCTTCCCGATATTGGCGTTGCTCTCCATATAGGCGTGAGCTTCGGCGATCTGATCAAAGCCATAGCGGGAGTCGATCACCGGGTGAAGTGTGCCGTCACCAAACCGGGGTAGCAGCTCGGCGGTGACCCGCTGGGCCAAAGTGATCTTGTCTTCTAGGGGACGCGACCTCAGGGTCGTTCCGATAATCGACGCCCGCTTCATGAGTAACAGGCCAAGGGGGAGGTCAACTTTGCCCTCCCCCATCACGCCGACTTGGATGATACGGCCACCAGTCCGCAGGGATTTGATGTTGCGAATGGTGTACTCGCCGCCAACAACGTCCAGGACCACATCGACCCCACGGCCCGAGGTGACCTTCTTAACCACTTCGGCGAAGTCGTTCGAGGTGTAGTCAACGACAACATCAGCCCCTAGGGCCTGACAGGCCGACACCTTGGCGGTCGACGCGGTCACAATGATCAGCGCGCCCAGAGCCTTGGCGATCTGGATCGAAGCCGTACCCACTCCGGATGCTCCGGCATGAACCAGGGCCCAACGCCCCGTTGTGAGCCCACCCTGCAGAACCAGGGCGTCGTAGGCGGTCATGAAGACTTCGGGGATAGCAGCGGCATCAGCCAACGGAACCCCGTCTGGAATGGGCAGGAGGGTGCGCTCGTGGGTAACCAACTCTTCGGCATAGGCGCCGCCTCCCACGATTCCCATCACGGGGTCGCCAACCGACCAATCTGATACCCGTTGGCCGACCTGGCTAATGGTGCCGGCGTACTCCATGCCCGGGATCTCATACTCCATGGGAGGACCCGGATACAGGCCCATTCGTTGGAGAAGGTCAGCCCGGTTCAGTGCGGTTGAGACCAGGCGAACGACGACCTCCTCCGGACCCGGTATTGGAGCAGGAACATCTTCAATGGAGAGGACCTCGGGTCCCCCCTTTTCTCTTAACACGACGGCTCGCATGACCAAGACACTAGTCAGCGCTCTAACCGGCCATGAGATCTAGCCTGTCACCGTCCTGGACGAAGCAGGAGCTGGCCGGGTTGAGGCACGTCCAGAAACTCTGGCCACAATCCGTCCAGCAATCTCACCGAGCGGTAGAACCTCATCGGTTAGCCCCTGCTCGGTCACGAATCGAGGCATGCCCCAGACCACACAAGTCTCCTCATCCTGGGCCAGAATAGGGACACCAAGGGGGAACAGCTTCTTGCAGCCGTCAAGCCCATCGTGACCCATTCCGGTCAGAATTACCGCCAGCTGGTTCGGGCCATAGACATCGGCCGACGACTCGAAAAGGACGTCAACGGCGGGCCGGCACGAGTTGACGGGAGGCGTGTCCGTTAGCTCGATCATAACCCGGCGCTTGTTCTTGGTCAGTACCATGTGTCGGCCGCCGGGAGCCAGGTATACGGTGCCCGGCTCGGGGACCTGACCGGATGAGGCCTCCACCACTGTCATGGCAGAGGCAGAGTCCAATCGCTTGGCCAACATGGCACTGAACTCGGCCGGAATGTGTTGGACAATAAACATCGGAACGTTGAGAGGCGATCGGATCGAGGAGAATACCGTTTCCAGCGCGGCTGGCCCGCCCGTTGATGAACCAATCACCACCGCCTTGGGTGACAGTATTCCCGGCCCACCTCGAGCCAGCGCACCCGGCACCCTTTGCGACGCCGACGAGCGGCCGGTGGCCCCCTCCCCAACTGTTGGCCGCTCTCCACGACGGCGCGAGCGGTCCAATGCGGCCGTTGACCGTTCTGCCGACTTTGATTCAGGCCTGGATGACCGGGTCCGAGCCAGTGCCCGCTCCGGGCGAGTCATAGGCCGAGTCCTCTCTCGGGGAGACTTGGCCTGAGGTGTGGATCCGGATCGTCTCGCGTCGGCGGATGGCGATATTGCCGATGCCGACCGGGTAGCCGAGCGAGAAACGGCGGACGGCCTTCGCCGGGAGGCCAGAGCACGAATTCGTGGAACCAGTTCAGCCTGAATGTCGCTTCGCGGCGTACGCGGATCGCCCGATGAAGTCGGTTTCGGAACATAGTCGGCCGCCCCACGCGCCAGCGCCTCCAGGGTTGCCGCCGAGCCCTTTCGAGTGAGCGAACTAACGACGATGACCGGGATTCGGGATCGTTCCAGGCGGAGCTTGGCCAAGACATCAAGGCCGCCCATGATTGGCATCTCCAGATCCAGGGTGATCAGATCCGGTTCCAGTTCCTTGATCCGCTTCAGAGCATCAACACCATCTTTGGCGGTACCGACCAGCATCATTCCGGGCTCGTTGGAGATGATGTCACCCAGCACTCTACGCACGACGGCAGAGTCGTCTACCACGAGCACGCGGATTTCGGTCACCGATCTTCCTCCAACAGTCACTGGACAGAGGCTCGGCCACTGTTACAGTGTCATTAGGGTGGTCACTAGGTCGACCACCGGGTTGAGGAGAAGGGATTAGAGGTGGCGCACCTCGGCCAGTGGGTCCCGAGGCCAAGGTCGCATGGTCACCTGAATATCGACCGTCATAACCTCATCGCCAGCAATC
>VAPK010503736.1_pt1 | contig 10732 bp, 12 predicted proteins | sample 3395031 | NCBI WGS metagenome assembly VAPK01 (sample SAMN08290443, study PRJNA428436) | hydrothermal vent metagenome | isolation source: Deep-sea hydrothermal vent chimney 1 | place: Pacific Ocean: Juan De Fuca Ridge
ACCAAAAACTTACGGTTGGTATCTCGGCTCAAAGTAAGACCTGGGATTGTACTGCCATGTCTACTGGGGGAATCGCGGCTAAATACGAGCGATTTAAGCGCCAGGGGATAGGGGGGGCAAAGACCATAACCGGCGTAACGAACGCTAATCCCTGCGTCGTGACTTGCGTCGGCCACGGTTTTTTGACGGGTGATCGGATTGGCCACGCCGGTGTCGGCGGAACAACTGAACTTACCGGCATTTTCGCCGCCACCTATCTGACAGTGGACACCTATTCGCTTACAGGGACCGACAGTACGGCTTGGGGCGTCTATACTTCTGGTGGAACCGCAACTGGCCAATGCGGATGGATTTCCATTGATAACACCATTGTCGATTGTACCTCCACCAATTTCCTGGCGCTTGTTGACGCCATGAACAATTACGTTGACCTGGTAGTTACACAGGCGAGAACCCACAAAAACGCTATTGCTGCGCTGACAACCACAACGGCCGTTGCAGCGTACGACCATACGGTTAATTGGCCGTCAAACGTTTATTAAGGAGAATACCATGCGTCGTTCGAATGACACTCGTGTTGCTGCGAAGTCCAAGTCAAAGCCCAAGCCAAAACCGAAACCGGCCAGTAGGAAGAATACGAAACGCGGTGGGCGGGACGTGTGATGTTCGCTTTGCTCGTTACTGCTGTATGCGTTTTGGAAGTCGTCTCGACGTTTCGGTTGGGATTGGCTTCCAATTCTTATGCAGCTTTCTTCCAACTCGAGGTAATCGCCGTTGCGTTAATGGCTTTGCTCACCGAAGGCCGCAGGGAGAAGTATGTTTTGAGCGTACTCGCCTTTTGGTTTTTATGGCAGTTCGCAACCGATTGGATGATTTCGTATGTTCCCGCAATGGCGGTTAATATCGAAACCGTGTTTTTTGTCGTGTTGGTTTTCTTTGTTCTTTTGCGGCCTTATTATCTTCCGTCACCGCTATTGAATAAAGCCAACATTGCCTTTGCTTTTTATCGTGGGGGTCATCCCCCTATCTTATCTAAAATTTCTACGATTCTCGGTTTGCCGTATTCGTCTCTTTCAATTATTGCCGGAGATTTGATATTAAGATCGGGGAGAAACGGCGTAATGCGGAGTGGTGTTTCGGATGCGATTAAACCGTCCGATTACTATTTTATGGATACGCAATGCCCCGTGACACAAGAGACGAGGGATTTGATTTTAAGTTGTGCCGGCAAAACTACGAGGGTATGGGGTATTTTTCGAATTAAATGTATTTCAAATATGTTGCCGGTTTTATTGGCGGTTGGAGTTACGCCGCGAAACCCCCTGTTCTTTATTCCGTCGCTTTTCTTTTACCAGTGTTTGACACATTTCTATAGGGAGACACGTTATGCCCGGTAGCCAAGGCCCTCAAATCGCGGATTTTTGGGTTGGGATGGCGTCGATCCCGATTTTAGGAACCCTTGTGACTATAATTTTCAAGAGTCGAACGGCGTTATCAAAAGATATCCTTGAACTGCAAAAAGCATTAGCCGCACATCAATTACACGCGGCAGAAAAAATGGCGTCAAAAACATATGTAAAAGATGTTGACGCTCGATTTACCGCCATGTTCGATAAATTGGATGACAAGTTCGATAAACTTGTAGACAAAGTGGACAAAGTTTTGGAGCGCGTAAAATGATTATCGAACGCCTTAAAGCCGACTTGGTACGGGACGAAGATCAGCGACTTAAGCCATATACTGATACCGTAGGCAAGACGACCATTGGCGTTGGGCGCAATCTTGACGATGTGGGGATTACAGTTGAAGAATCCGATTATCTTCTGGAAAATGATATTGGCCGCTCAATGGCTGATCTCGATCGTAATGCGCCGTGGTGGCGTAACTTGCCTGAACGCCCGGCCCGAGGCTTAGTCAACATGTGTTTCAACATGGGGTGGCCACGCCTGTCGGGTTTTAAAAACATGCTGGCGGCTTTGGAGGCCGGGGACTGGCAACAGGCCGCGACAGAAGCGTTGGACAGTCGTTGGGCTAAACAGGTTGGCGCCCGTTCCGAACGTATCGCGTCGTTGATTAGAGAGGCTTAAACCATGATGTTATCCAAATTCCTAGCGATGTTTGTCAGTATCTTCACCATCGGCGAGGCTGTTACCATCGGTCTGCTGGTCATTGTCATCATTCTGATCCGGAGGGCTACATCATGTGGGACCAGTTAAAGGGCCTGATCGGCGTTGTCGCGCCGACCATCGGCACGGCGCTGGGCGGCCCGCTTGGCGGCATGGCGGCGAAGGCCCTGACTGGCGCTTTGGGTATCTCTGGCGACGCCAAGCCGAAAGACATCCTGAAGGCCATCCAGGCCGATCCGGAAGCGCTGTTGAAAATTAAACAGGAAGACAACGCTTTCGAAATCCACATGAAGGAACTGGATGTCGATGTCTACCAGATCGATGCCGACGACCGGGACAGCGCCCGCGAGCGTGAAATTGCCGTCAAGGACCGCACCCCGGCCATTTTGGCGATCATCACAATGGTTTCATTCTTCAGCTACATCGCCGCCGTTACCTTCATGCCTGCGGGAACCATCGATGGCCGCATGGAATTCATCAACCTGGCGATAGGCTGGCTCGGCGGCACGGCGACATCGGTCGTGGCCTACTATTTTGGGTCCAGCACGGGGTCCAAGGACAAGACTGCGGCAATTACGTCGATGGCGGGGAAGTCATGACCGATTGCGCAGGGCGCGCCTCAGACTGCAACTGATAACTTCTAAAAAAGGAAATACCATGGCTTTTAATGAAGACGGAACATGGAGCCCTGAGTCGGATAGCGTGGAGACCCGCGTCACCTCGCTCATGGACAAAAAGAACCCATTGATGATCAAGGCCGCCACCGGGGCCAAGCAGTGGGCCAACAAGCGGGGCCTGCTCAATTCCACGATGGCCGCGGGCGCAGGAACGACTGCCGCCCTCAACACGGTCCTGCCAATCGCTTCACAGGACGCCAAGCAGACGGCGGACAAAAACATCACCGCCCTTGATTACAGCAACCGGCGCGGCCTCCTGGATACCGACCTGTCCTCGAAAGAGCGCATTGCAAGCATGACCGTGGCCGCCAATGACCGAGAGAAGGCAACCGCCGCAATCGCCGCCATGGGGTCCACCTACGGCGATATGTTCCGCACCATTGCCACGGCGGACAAAATCCCGGCCGCCGCCCGTAATGCCTACACTGAGCACATTGGCAGGATCAGGGACGCCAACCTCAATATGGTCGAACAAATGTATGGTATTTCTCTGGACTGGCCATCAACAGGAGGGGCGGTCGTTTAATGGTCCGAGAAGCCAGGTTTCAGGACATCCCGCGCCTTTGCGAACTGATGGTAGAGGCGCACGGCAAGAGCAAATTTCGTGACGACAGGCTGGATTTGAAACGGTTCAAGGATTTGTGCAAGGAAAGCCTCATTTCCGGCAACGGTTGTTTGTTCGTCTCTGAAATATATCTGGTCGAGGGTTTCGTCATGGGTGTCCTGGATGAGCATTATCTGGGCGTCATCAAGGCTCAATACGCGACTGACATATTTTTCATCGTCAGCGAGCGCGACAACACCAACGCGCCTGCGCTATGGCAGATGTTCCTGGATTGGGGACTTGAAAACGCCCCGAGTGTGCATTCCGGCGCCACTAATGCCATCGCCGATTATCGGCGAACGGCAAAACTTTATGAACGAAAAGGCATGACCCAGATCGGCGTCACGTATGAATTGGAGAGAATACAATGAGCGCATTAATCCGCGGAGTGAGGAAAATCTTCAAAAAGGTCACTAAAGTGGTCAGGAAAGTTTCGCCCGGCGTGTTGGCCGCCGCTGCCATAGTCTACACTGGCGGGGCAATGGCCGGCGCATCATGGGCGGAAGGGGGATGGGGAGCGGCCACCAAAAACCTTATGGAGGGTATTGGGTTAAAGTCCGGTATGCTCTCGGATGTCCTCAGCACCAGCCTGACCCATGCCGGTTACGGGGCCGCGCTGGGTGGCGTCATCGGTGGCACGAAGGGCATGGAGACAGGCGCACTTACGGGTGCCGTTACAGGCGGGTTAGCTGGCGGATTTGGCAAGACCGGCGACGTGATCGGAGATGCGGCCTCAAAATTTGGAGCGCCGAGCGAAGCGGCCTCAAATTTGCCAGGCACCGCCCAAAGCGCGCCCGGTGAAACAGACCTTTTGGCAAGTGCTGGCGGTACGGGACCAGCGCCGGACGTTCTACCCTCTCCAACCAATGACCTTTTGTCGCCGGCAAACATGCCCGCCGGTCAAGCCATGCCAGCGGTTTTGCAGAGAAAAACAGGACTCGTCCCCACCAACCCCCCAAAAACCGGCCTCTGGAATTCCATCAAGGACTCGTCGATGGCCGGACAGGCCATTGGCGGGATCGGCGGTGCGTTGCTCTCGGGCGACGACAAAGACCGTACAAACGCAGCCAAGATCGACGCAGAGGCAGAAGCGGCGGCAAGAACCAGACAGGCCGGCAATTACGCCAACCCGCAAGGGCTGTTGACAGCCGACCAAATGACCTACCTCCAGAACCAGCAACCTCGCCCGACTCCGGAACAGCGGTTTGACCCAGGCACCTATGGCGGCCGATATGTCTATGACACGGCGGCCAAGAAGGTCGTTTTCGTCCCCAACGCAGCGGCGTAAACCATGACGAATAAGTTTGCTGTCCACGGCGGCTACAAAAACTTCCATGAAGATCCAGGCGAGGTACGGACTATCGAGGTTCCGGCGCGCTGGCGGTCTGCCCCTGGCCACCCCGAATCCTTTCCCGCGTTTATCACACTTGAGGAAAGTGAATTGCTGCGCAAGGCCAACCTGCACGGTTACAAAGACCCCTCTTTGATTGGCACAGGGAAGGGGCCAGGCGGCCTCCCGTCATATAATGGATATGGAGAGCAGGCTGGGGGGGTCGGTGGAGGCGGTTTGAGCGGGGCCGGTGATTACGGCGGCGGTTATGATACCGGGGGTAATCGTGGGGCTTATGATCCGAGTACAGGCGGCTTTACGGATACTGGCGCTAAAGGCGGTTCGTCAGATGCCGAGCAGAAAGCCAAGGCAAAGGCCTTCGCCGATAAGACCAAGGCCGATTATGTCGATCGTATGAACCGCCTGAACGGGTTTTTCGGCACCCAGTTAAACTATGACCCCGAGACAGGTGACTGGTCTACCACAGAATTCAGCGGCCGGGTCGGCGATTTTATGGGCGGTATGATCCCCGGCTTTACCGTCACAAGCAAGACACCCAGAGGGAAGGATTTCGCCAAAGGTGAAACCAAGACAGATATTGACTTCGGCGCTGGCAAGTTTTTCGGCGATATTGCCGGGGGAATATTCGGCGGCCCATTGGGTTCGAGCATCGGCGGTAAGATCGGCCAGGAACTAGATAAATCCATCGGGACGGTTGACGTTGATAGATCATGGGATACTACGTCCCTAGCGACATCTCAGCCGAGCAAAGATATTGCAATGACGCTAAACCCTAGAACAGGGTCTGGAGAAGGGGTCACCGCGCTGCGCACGGGATTGAACCCGCGATCTACACCAGCGCCCGTACAGGCGGCAAAAGATTTCACACCAGCCGGCTTGCTCACCGCTGAGAGCATGGCCAGGCTTAAAAGCGGCAACCAGCCCATGGGAGTTTCACCGGCAATGAACCGTTATGAATTTGACCCCGAACAGGGCCGCATCGTCCGAGCTTAGGAGAGAGAAATGGTAGGATTAATGAACAAACAGGACGGGGCCATGCCGGAAAACCGAGGCGTTGCCCCGGAGGCTGATTTTCAGGGCCAACCCAACGTCACGCCGGAAGAGCAGGGCCAGTATGACAACTTTATGAACAATGCGCTCACGCTGGTCTATGACGACAAGATGTTCCCGCAGATTATCGCCCGCATCAAGGCCGGCCCGGACCCAACGGAGGCCCTGGCGGCGATCACCGCCACAACGGTTATGAGGTTGGAGGATTCGGCCAAGCAAGCCGGCAAGCCGATCAGCCCCGACGTGCTGTATAAAGGCGGGGTTGAAATCCTCGAAGACCTGGCCGGGACGGCGGAAAAGGCCGGCGCCCATACCTTTACCAAGGACGAACTGGAATCGGCCACCTATCAGGCCCTCGACCTTTACCGGGAGATGGGCAGCAAGGACGGACGCCTTGATAAGGAAGCCATTCAGCAGGACATGGGGGCCTTGATGGAAGCCGATAGCATGGGCAAACTGGGGACATTTTTCCCGGAATTGAATGACAAGTTCGGAAAGGGGGCTCAGTGATGCCAGGTCTGTTGCGAAAAGCCATCGGCGGGGCCATGCAAGGCATCGGCCAGGGCATCGTCGAAGAGAACAAGCAAAAGGGCGTGATGTTGCGCGAGGAAAGGCTGGCCAACCTTAAGCACGGCTACCGCACTACCGAAATCGCCCAGGCCAATACCCTGGCCACGAACCGAGCTGGCATTTTGAGTAAGGGAAATATCGACCTTGAAAAAACCCGTCAGACAAACCGCCTCGCCGTGACAGCCCAGTCGGACGCTGACGCCAGGGCGCGAACAAAAGAACAGAACGCCGTCGTTGAGGCGCGGGCGGTAGGTGCCCCGTTTGCAGGCCGTGGTGGCAAAATGTATGTGAAAACAGGGGCCGGTAAGCCGATTGCTCTGATAGGAGCCGACGGCAAGGACATCCTGGTGCCACTTACAGGCCAGGTCACAGAGAAAGACTGGCTGAAAGCGGAAACCAATATTTTGGCCGGCCTTCAAAAGGCCAACGCCGTCAGCATGGGCGATAAGACCGAAAGCCAAATGATGCAGGAGGCAAGCGCGGGGGTGTCGGCCATGAGGATGGCCAGGCGCCAAGGGGGGACGGCGAAGACGCAAGAGGCCAAAGCACCCCTACCAATGCCGAAAAGCAAGGCCGAACTGGTTGCTGGGAGAACATATAAGACCACAAAATACGGCGATATGGAATTCCTACGTCTCAAGGAAGACGGCACACCACAGTGGAAAAACCCGGGCGGCAACAAGGTCACGAGGGCGACTGACAAAGAAGTTACCGTAAAACAAGGCCAACAACCTGATCTGCCGAGCAAGAGAAACAGCGCCGCCCCGACCCCGGTTAAAGCGTCCGGGAATCAACAGGTTTTCTTGGACCCTTTGGTGAAGCCTACCGCCGATCAGATCGAGAGCGCCTATATTTTGGCTGAACAGGGAGACAAAGAGGCAGATTACGCGCTGAAATCTTGGGGGATGAGAGGCTGGCTACCGAGGGATGGTTAGGTTTCGTTCTTGCTGGTAATTAATGGGGTTATCAAGCCGCGTTTAAGCATCTCTATCATCAATCTTATACTTTTGTCGGATAGCGGTATTTGCGCTTCGATGATTTCGGCATCCGCCCGCAAAAAGACTGAACACCGGCATTTCTCATCATAGCTGGCCATCATGGCCTTGGTGAACGCGTCCCGAACTTCTTGAGAAAGTGGTGGCAGGGAATCGAGGTAATCGTCAAGTTCATCCGCGAAAGCGGGGGCGGCGAAGACGAGAAGCAGGGCGACGATAATGTTTCGCATCCCCGGAACTTACCCCAGCGGCCTTGCGATGTCACCTGAAAACGGCTCAAATTGGCATCGGTCTCTCTTAGCTGAGCGTTTCGCACACCTAAGAAATAATATCTTGGCAACAATTCAGTTTATTTATTGCCAAACACGCTCTAACCCGCAGAATTGCTGGCCCATTCTGGCAATAATTCAAAAAACAAATCTTACCTGGAGAGACTAATGGCCGATTCTAGGCTGACGCCCGTCGATTATAACCCTTTTGCGGACAGCCCCACGGGCGACACGGGATATCTGGACCCGGTGGACTATGACCCGTTCGCAAGCGGGAGCGGGAGTGACTTTTTCGGAGATGTCGTGGAATCGGCGCAACGCGGGTTCAAAAGCCTTGGACAATTGCGCAATCTCTACGGCATGGAGATGGGCGAGGACCCGGATAAAAACATCGCCCGCATTGCCGAACTGGAGGCCGAGAAACGCTTGTTACAGCCACCGGCGACCGTCAAGCGGTTCGCCGAGGCCGAGACCCTGAGCGATGCCCTCGACGCCTTTCTTGATGCGCCCCTGGACGTGACCGCGAACCTGGGCGTCGAATCGCTGGCGCAGTTTTTACCCGGATTGCCGTTGGCGGCTGGGGCGGGCGCGGCTGGCGGAGCCGTAGCAGGACCGGTCGGTTCCGCCGCAGGAGCGGCTTTGGGTGTCGGCGCGACCAGTTTCCTGATCGAATACGGCACCAAAATTTTTGAAGTGATCGGCGAACAGGGAGTTGATCTGACCAATGCCGAGCAGTTGAAGGCCGCTTTCGGCAATGAAGAGTTGATGGCTGCGGCCCGGGCGCGCGCCATCGATAAAGGTGTTCCCGTTGCCATATTCGATGCCGTGTCAGGCGGTATCGCCGGGCGGTTGTTTAAACCGGCGACAACGGTGATCGGCAAGGCTCTGCATGGCATCGGAGAAGTCGCGGTGCAGTCGGCGTTGGGAATGGCGGGTGAAAGCACCGGACAGATCAATGAAAAAGGCGAGGTCTACGACCCGGCCGGGGTCCTGGCCGAAGGCATCGCCGAAATCGGACCCGGGGCCGGGGAAGTCGCTGTCGGTACGGCGTTACAAACCGCTGGTCGGGAACCGAAACCGAGAACACCCGGAGCCGGCAATGATGCGCTGGATGAGGCGGAACGAGTAGGCTTGTCGGATAACATCGGCGAACGCGCAAAGGCATCCCAGGCCCCGGTCACCATCTCCCAAGGCAATATTGACAGCCCGATCCCGACCGACCTGATTGGCGAGGGTGAGGCGCTGGTGCGCGATGCAGTGGCAACTCAGAAGGCCGATACCATTTTGCGGCGCAACGACCTGCCCAAGGTCGGCGAAAGGGTCGATGTCGCATTCCCAGACGGCACCACGTTCACTGGCACCATGGAAGACGCCACAGAGGCGGATGGGGATGGCTACAGCGTCACCCTGGACGATGGCCGGTCGATGGATGTCCCAGTGAACCCGGATGTGGTTGTAACGCCTGTACGGGCCTCTGAGACGACCATAGAGACTGATAATCAGGCGGCTGCCGACGAAACCCTGGGCCAACTGGCCGGGATTGAACGTGATGCCGCACGGCAACGGACCCTCTTGGACGATGTGCCGGTCAATGCACAGCTTGACGCCTTAACTGGCGGGGCTGACCAAGCCGCTGATTTGACCCCCGTCGATTTCGACCCCTTCGCAGAACCAGATTTAAACTGGCAGCCACACTATGCCAAGGCCGTCAAATATGCCCGTGAGGGTGACGGTCGCCTGAATGCCCTGCAAATGGGCAAGGCGCTGGGCGTAGAAGGCGATATGGCCCGCCGGGTGCTGGATGCCATGGCGGCGCGGGGCGTCATCAGGAAAACGGGGAAAGCCTACCGTCGCCCGCAGAGGCGCAAAGGCCCCATCGATATCCTGACCTTCCTGGCCGACCGTGGCGGAATCCGTGACGACGAAGGCCACGATTTGAAGAAAGGCCGTGGCTTGCAGCGGTTTATCCCGCAGGCAGGCCCTTTGATCCGCAAGGATGGCCTTTCCATGGACTATGCGCGGGAAGCGGCGGCGGAAGATGGTTATGATGTCGGTAACAGCACTGCGTCGTTTCAGGAAGTCCTAGACCGCGCAGGGGCCGGGCAGAAGGTCTACAAACCGGAAGAGGCAGATATTGCCGCCGTGCAGGGCGCAACCAGCGAAGCCCAAGCCGTTTATGAAAACCAGTTCGAGAGCACTGGCGAAGCGGAATCCTATGAAGCCATGGTCGAAGAAGAGCGCTCCCTTGAAGAATCCTATTATCAAGAGTATGATGCCCGTCGCAGTGTGGCCGAGCACCTTGAGGCAGAAGAGCTTCACGACGAAGGCGAACCTGTAACTCTTGCAGACCTGGAGGCGATTGATGCCGACATCAGAGCAACTGAAGAAGCGCAACAGGAACCTGGCCAATTGGGCCGGGAACAAGAGTCTGCCGACCAAATTCCGCAAGGAGTGCGCAGGAACGTTAAAGAAGGGCCTGCGGATCGAGGAACTGCGCCGCAAGATAGCGGCCCACCCGCAGAGCCAGGCCTAAAAACTCCCCCCAAAAAAGCCCCCGACGCCAGTGACGAATACAACGCGGCCATTGACGCGCACGACGTTGCGTCGAAGAAATTTACCGCTGTTACCGAGAAATACACGGCGCAAGAAATTGGCGACGAAGAGTTCGGCGCTGCCCAAGCGGAGTTTAAGGCCGCCACGGCGGTGTTCGATGCCGCCTTCGCCAAGGAAACCGCACCCAAAACCAAACCAGCCACCGAGGATGACTCTGCCGGGAAGCGGGCGCTTTATGCGAATATACCGGTCACAAATACCAAAGCTATTATTGATTGGGCAAAATCACAGGGATTTAAAACGACGTTGCCGGGTGGCGATATGCACGTCACCGTCGCGTTCTCGAAAGACCCGGTTAATTGGGACGGCGCTGGCGACGCATCTTCAGTCCGCCCGTCTCTTGGGGGCAAGCGCACAATTGAACAGCTTGGGGACAAGGGGGCCGTCGTCCTCCGCTTCGAGTCTGAAGACCTGACACAGCGATGGCAGGAATACCGCGATGCAGGAGCGTCATGGGATTTCCCAGATTATATGCCG
>VAPK010194752.1_pt1 | contig 10731 bp, 8 predicted proteins | sample 3395031 | NCBI WGS metagenome assembly VAPK01 (sample SAMN08290443, study PRJNA428436) | hydrothermal vent metagenome | isolation source: Deep-sea hydrothermal vent chimney 1 | place: Pacific Ocean: Juan De Fuca Ridge
CATTCAGCCCTTCCCATACCCGCAACAGGAAGGTTTGTTGTTGACGGAGGGGCAGGTTTTGCAGTGCCTGTTCCAGTTTTTCGGTCATCGCCGCGTTGTTCACCTGCGCCAGCGGACCGCTGTTTTCGGCTGCAGGCAGGGTATGAATGAAGTCATCCTTTTCGTTGTCGCTCGAAAACCAGGCGATCAGCCGGTTACGGACTTTCTGGCGACGATACCAGTCGCGGATCTGGTTTTGCAGGATGCGATGGAACAGTGGTCCCCATTCTCGTTCCGGCTTGTTTGCATAGCGCCTGACCAATGTAAGCATGGCATCCTGAATGATATCAAGAGCATCGTCCGAGTTGCTGGTGGCGATGTGTGTCATACGGTAAGCCCGTTTCTCCACACCCGCCAAAAAGCGATCCAATGCCGCATTGCTGTCCAGAACCTGCTCCTTCTGTTGCCGATGTTCAACCAGCCGGGCATCCTGGCCGGTGAAATAACATGATGGCATGTTCATTTTAATGGAGAAAGTGTTTTGTGTGTACTTGCGGCGGTTGCATGCAGGTAAAAACAATGACATATCTCATGGAGTATCCTTCAGGCTTGCAGTTATTGCGTTACTATCAGGAATAACGCAACTGTTCGCCATTGGTTGACATGAAATGGAGGGAATGCCGTGTTCACGGTGTTAAGCTCTTGTTGCGGATTCTTTCTTCCTCCACACTTTGTTTAGAAAAAAACCTGCATTCTCAGGTTTAAATAATTGTACGGCTCGCTGTTTTTGATGTCTATATACCCGCCTTCTATGCTCAGGGAAAAATCATCAGTCAAATAGAAGCTTGTGTTTAGCGAGGTGATTATCAGCCGACTGGAATCCACCGCTGAGACAGTCTGCTCCTGCTTTACGCCCAGACGCCAGGCGTCAAAATTATAGGCGATATTTCCGGAAAAGCGTGAGCGTGGAAATCCGTAGCTCAGCACCAGCGTCACGTCGCTGAACAGAAGGCGGGCCAGAGGGTTATTGAGTTTGCCAAGATCTGCTTCGTAACGGTATCTTGAACCGGCGATACCCAGTTCCCAGCGATCAAAACCATAATAACGGATAGAGCCTGACAGTGACCGGCTGTTGCTGTGATGCAGGTGTCGTGGTTTATTGAAACGTTGGCTATAGAGATTAATCTGCATGAACTGTGGTTGCAGCGTCATGCTCCAGTCTCGGGTGTTCCAGCGCAGGGGTATAGACAGTGTGTTGGTCCATAGCTCATCGGTGTTACCCCAGTAGTCGTAGACTAAGCCAAATTCGAAAGGTTCGCCGTAGGGTGAATTGTAACCCAGCATGAAATTATAAAGTTGCAGCCGATTAGTGGAAGTGAGGATATCCGATTTACCGCTGCCAAGCAGAAGATGATTGTTTGTTGCTATTGTCAGATCCAGTTCCCCGTAGAAATTTTTTGAATTCTCCAGACCACTGCTATATTCCAGGCGGAGGCTGTTGTCCTGGAGTTCTGGTTTGAGGGAATCATACAAAGTCACGGCCGAAACAGAGGCTGGAAAAATAATTAAAAGAGAAAACAGCGGAGAGCGAGGCATTCAGTTGTTCCTTGCTTGTGTTAATAAACAGAGGCGTTTAAGGAGCAAAGAGTGGATATGTGGAATGGTGTAGATATCAAGGTTATCCTGCGGGTTGTTAGTCGTAAGCCGAAGCCACCGGCCTTAGCCGGTGGCGTATTTACAGGTTTTTAATTTCTTTGGGTGTAATGTCCTGCTGCCTGCAGCGGGATAGTTTATTTAAATGGTTTCAGTTTATAACAGTCTAACATTTATTTTCGCTGCCAGTAGCTGGTTCTGATCGCCATCGTATACGCCGTGGGCATGAACTGAAAGCACCGCTGTGTTGCCATCCAGGGCTTCACCCAATGCAGTCTGGAAGCCGATAAATGTTATATAGACTCTAACCGAATGGCCCTGGGTAATTATGAACAAACCTTTACCTGATTCACGGGCTGAAATCAGGGGCATGCTGTTCAGGGATAACAGGTCAGTGCTGATCCCTGCACGGTACATATAATGAACATCACCGGCCTCATCCAGATTCAGTTGCAGGCCATTTTCACTGATGCTGGTGATCGCATTCAGGCTGCCGTCGCCAAAGCCGGTGATCAGATGCGCACGCATATTGCCTGCATTCAGAATGGTCTGGGCGCTGAAATCTTCCGGTGCTGAAGCAAATGGACGCACATAACCGCGGATTTTAACGGGATCACCGATTTGCAGATTTTCCAGGCTCAATGAGCCTGAATCCACTTCGTAATAATTTGCATCGGCATCATTGGCGGGATCAACGCCGGTACCGCTAAAATCGAACAAGGCTATACGACGACGATCTATTCCCTGTAGATCCACAGCCAGTGGACTTGCCGAAACCACGCTGCCGCCGATATTGGTGTAGCGCATACGTACAAGATCTGCATTCAGACTCAGGTTGGAATCGTCATTAATTCGGCCCAGCACTGTTATACGTTGGCCTACCGAAATATCGGCAATGCTGTAGCTGTTGTTTACATCCGCCTGTTTTAGCACGCGGGTGTTGCTGTTTAGCAAGATGCTGGTATTGTCGTTGAAAGAAAAGCTTCCATCAGAGCGAATAATAGTGGCGCCGCGAACAAGCAGTGTATTGCCATCGCGTGAAATGACATTACCGGTGATTATATCCTTATTACCCCAGGGCACACTGCTACCGGCATAGACTTCCTGGGCTTCAAATTGACGCGGTTCAAATTTTAATACTCCAAGTACAATCACCGCCGCAGCCGGGTCGAGTTTGGCCAGTTTTTCCAGACCGCTGTTACCTGCATAGATCCGGCCATCAATTTCATAACTGGTGTTATCAGATACATAAACTTTAAGTTGACCGAAACGGTTATCATAGCGGTGACGGAAGGGACGCATGAAGACCTTGAACTGATTTTCGGCCTGATTTACCCGACCCAGCAGGCCACGTAAACGATGGGGTTTGGGTTCTTCAAGAATGGTATCGGCAACCAGTACCGGGCTGACCACAACGGTGGCTTCAGTGCCGTTAACGATAACTGCATTAGAGGCATCGAGATCAAAGTCCAGGGTTATGTGTGCCGGTATACCTGCTGCTATCACAAAATCTCTGTGGCCGTTAAAGCTAATATCGACGGTTGTCTGTGTGATGGGATTACCGTTACTGTCCTGTACGGTTGCTTTAATGGGATTACCGTTTTTATCCTGTACCGTGATTTCGGCATTACTGAAATCCAGCACAATTCGCGCGCCGCTGTAATGGCCGGATGGCACCGTGGCTGCAGTGAGAAATTCGCTGACTTCCACATACCGGGCGAAGTCCAGGCGCGTGGTGAGTGGCAGGGTTTCCACTTCAGCGCCGTTGCTTTTGAGCATTTTTAAAGATACTACATCAACGGTGTAACTGAGAAAATCCCCTTCGGCATCGGTAAGGCTGATTACCAGTTCGGAATTGCCTTCAGATGAACTTGAGTCTTCCGCTGAACTGGAATCACAACCATAAAAACTGAAAAGTACAATTGAAAAAAGACTTAATAAAGTCAGCCAGCGAGCATAGACTTTGAGCGGGTACAGGGAAAAATCCCGAGATTTAACACGGTTCATTTTCTTCTCCTTGGGTTATTACCTGAATCCGGATGGAAGTTACGGATTCGGGAATTAAAAAATGATTAATTAAAAAAATACACGCGTGTTAACAGTCATAACGCAGCAGGGAAAAGATGGTTGACAGGGAAATATATGTTTTAGCCTCGTGAAGAGGAGACAGGTGCCTGGATGTGCCGAGGGGCAGCATAGGGAGGGGTTAACCGGGTTAGTGCCTTGTGAAATGATTTTCTGCGTATTTAGTAGAAAAGCATATCGTGAAGGGACTTATCCGGGGTTTAACCGGGAAAAGGGCTGTTTTTCTGATTGCCCTGAGTTGATTAATTTGAGAATAAAAAAAGGGAAACAGGACGTTGTCTGTTTCCCCCGGTTTATCAGCTGGATATAGGTGTTGTGCTTACTCGTCGCGGAAACCACCGCCCAGTAAGGCCGGGATTTCTCGAACCCTGCCGGGACGCGATGGGCGTTTTACCGCTGAATTGCCGGATTTGACATGTCGGTGTGCAGGTTTTGCCTGGCTTCGATTTTCCTCAGACGAGTTTGAACGGGATTTGCGTGGTGCTTCTGCTGATGGTTTCGTTGATGACCTGCTCTGATTACGCCCCCGGTTTTGATTGCGAGGTTGGGAACGGCCTTTTCCATTTCGACCATTCTGTATGGGTTCAGCTTTAATCCTGGGATCAGGTTCATAACCTTCAATAACTTCGTTGGGCAGCTCGCGTTTCAACAGGCGTTCGATATCTCGTAACAGTTTGAGTTCATCTACACATACCAGGGAAATGGCTTCGCCTTCGTTACCGGCGCGACCGGTGCGGCCAATGCGATGCACGTAATCTTCCGGAACATTGGGCAGCTCAAAATTTACCACATGTGGAAGTTGATCGATGTCCAGCCCGCGAGCGGCGATATCGGTAGCCACCAGTACTCGCACCTTGCCGTTTTTGAAGTCGGCCAATGCCCGGGTACGGGCGCCCTGACTTTTGTTGCCATGAATAGCGGTTGCCGTCAGACCGTCTTTTTCTAACTGTTGGGACAGGCGGTTGGCGCCGTGTTTGGTGCGCGTGAAGACTAATACCTGACGCCAGTTATGCGTACCGATCATGTGGCTCAGCAGCTCACGTTTACGGTTTTTATCAACCGGATGAACTCGCTGGGCAATGGTTTCAGCAGTCGTATTACGGCGTGCTACTTCGATGAGTTCAGGACTATTAAGTAGACGGTTAGCCAGTTGTTTAATCTCGTTGGAGAAGGTGGCGGAAAACAGCAGGGTTTGGCGTGCGTTCTTATCCGGCAGCATCGCCATTATTTTGCGGATATCATGGATGAAGCCCATGTCCAACATGCGGTCGGCTTCGTCCAGTACCAGGATTTCGATCTGGGATAGATCCAGCGTTTTCTGATTGGCGTGATCCAGCAGGCGGCCCGGTGTTGCCACCAGGATATCGACGCCACGGCGCAGTTTTGCTATTTGCGGATTGATTTTGACGCCGCCAAAAACCACGGCAGATTGCAGTGGCAGGTGACGGCCATAAGTTTGCACGCTGTCGCCTACCTGGGCGGCTAACTCGCGGGTCGGAGTGAGAACCAGTGCCCGAATCGGGCGGCGACCGTTATGACCGTTATTAACCGGGGTGACGCTCAATTGTTGTAACAGGGGCAGCGTGAAGCCGGCTGTCTTGCCGGTGCCGGTCTGGGCGCCGGCCAGCACATCTTTGCCTTCAAGAACAACAGGAATTGCTTTGCGTTGAATCGGGGTGGGTTCAGTATAGCCCTGCTCGCTGATAGCGCGCAGGAGATCGGCCGACAGGCCGAGGGTATCAAATGACATTGGGTAATTACTCCAGTCGTGCCCTCCCAACGGCAGCATATGCTGGCGGGAGCCGGTCTGGGCTGGATAAGGGAATTCTTTAACAGCGGGAGGCCCTGGTCTCTAATGTTCAAGAGAGGAGCGTGGCCGAACAGCTTAAGAGTTTTTCCGGTGTTCCTGATTGATAAAAATAAGAGATTAAAAAAACAGGTTCACAAAGGGTGCTAACCGGTCAAGCACCCGGAAGCGTGGCAGTATACTTTAGTATTTCGTTTTTTTCCTGTTTATTTATAGAGCTTTCGTGATTTTTATTTGAGATGTTAACGGGTTGATTTAATTTGATTTTTTAACGAATTTCGTCAAAATCACAATCTGCTGGCCATTAACCCGGCCCTCGATATGTTCAGGATTGTCTGCCACCAGCGAAATTCCGCGCACTGCAGTGCCGCGTTTGGCAGTAAAGTTGGCCCCTTTAACATTCAAATCTTTGATTAGCGTTACCGTATCGCCCGCCTCGAGTACGGCACCGTTGCTGTCCATATGTTTAATCGTATCGTCATCACTTTTTCCTTCACCCGTTGCCTGCGCCCAGGCCAAATTCGTCTCATCCAGATAAAGCATATCGAGCAGATCCTGTGGCCAGCCTTCTGCGCTTAAGCGGGTGAGCATGCGCCAGGCCATTACCTGCACCGCCGGGATCTGGCTCCACATGGTATCGTTCAGGCAACGCCAATGATTGATATCAACTTTTTCCGGATTTTCAATTTGTTCGCGGCAAGTTTCACACAGCAGGATGCATTCATCTGCATCAGCATTCGAGACAGGAGGAATTTCATATATTTCCAGATTCTCGCTTGCCTTACACAACTCACATTTTGATTCGCTGCGTGCATGTAGTGTTTTTTCTATACTCATTATTCGAAAGCCTTAAATCTGATTATTCTTTAAAAGGGAGCGTTTCGCTGCCGACGCATGGTAGCCATATCTGCTCTTTATTTCCACTACCGTTAAGGTACCTATCCTTAAATCATTTCAATTATGGGTGTAGAGATAATCAGGGGGTCCCTGATCGGGGGGTTGTGCCGCAAGGACTCAGGGATCACTATTATTCCAGTGAAAAGATGAAAAAAGAGGGTCCTATGAAACAGATAAAAAAAATCAAATCAGTAACGGGGAAAGGGCTAAGCATTTCGGGTCTGGCCATGCTGATTTTTGCACTGAGTGCCATTATGCCAATTTCTGCTAATGCAAAATCGCCATCCTACGTTTTGGAATGTCGTGGCGGAGGACGAATAACCGCACGTATTTTTAATATTGGGGATATCAAAATTTTTGGATTTCGTCGTGCAAAATTAGCTGCCAGTGCTCAACCGCCCGGACCCGGTGAATGTGCATGGCTGGATCGTCCAATGAACAATAAAGAGCAGTTACATTTATATTATGGTCACCGTAAGCTGCCTTTCGGGTATGTCGATGTCCATTCAAAAACGACCTCCTTCAGATGGTGGGACAGCCTCCCTATTACCACTGTATTAAAGGCAATTCAGAGAAACAAGTTATTTTTTGTTCATGTTAGAAAGAAGCGTATCTACAAACGTTGGATGCTGAACATTGAACGGGTAGGACCGTAACAGCCTAAAGCCTGTTTTGCTTCGACTATAATCGTTAGCCTCCAAGCGGGCAAGATAAAGACAGGGCATAAAATCATACTAAGCTCTGGTTTCAATAATCGGAAAATCCAAAAAGGGAGACGTCACATGAAAATAAAAAAAGAGTTTTATTTAACCGCTGCGTTGGCGGGCATGGTGCTAATAAGCTCGCAAGCTGTTTTTGCGGATGTGACTGCGGTTTACAAAATGACCTCGCGAGATGGCAATGGCGTGCAAACCATCCTGTATGCCGATAAACAGCATGTTCGTATGGATATGACTGATGCGATGAAGAACAAGACAAGTATGCTTAAACTGGGTGACAAGGTTTATGCTATTACCGGTGAAGTGGTTCAGGATTTGTCGCAACTTTCCAGAATGATGGCGGCCCTGGGCAAGGGAAACAAAGGCCGGCATAAAACGCAGACTTCAATCAAATACAAAGATACCGGGAAAACCGAAACCATTGCAGGTATTACGGGCAAAGTGTACCGCTTTGTGGAAAATGGAAGGTCGCACGAAGTTGTGCTTGGGCAGAACAAAGATTTACAGAATGCCGTGCTGGGTATGGTGGCGATCACTAAAGCCGCGACCGGAATGATGTTATTCGATTCTATGAACCGGATTCAGCAAGATATTTCCGTAAAGAGCATGGCTTTGCTGCGTCTGGATGATCGTGTGCGTCTGAAGTCAATGAATACCAGGTCTATTCCCGCTTCCTCTTTTAAGCTACCGGCCAAACCCCAGCAAATGGGTGGAGTCGGCAACCTGATAAAAGGAATTCTCGGACAATAAGAGCTGACCTGCTTTAGCTGGAGTTTTGATGTTTGCATAACTTAGAAACATAAATGATGCAGGATCCTAAGTTGCAAGAAGAGGTTGGTGAGGCACGGAGATCGATCCTAAACACAATCAATGCCGCAATGATAGCTGGGACAGAAGGTGGAAATGAATATGAGACAATGGAATATGATGGCGCTGGCGCTTTGTGCGCTGATAGTCAATAGCAGTCCGGCACAGGCCGAGACAATTACCAGCCTGGGTCCGACGCCTGCCCAACCGGGGCAGGTGGTTACGCTGCATGGGCGATTCAACGCAGCGAATTTCCGCAGCAACCAATATCGATTTATGCTGAATAAAAGAATAACACCGCGACGAGTGCAAGGAGCCATCAACGGTTTTATTGAAACATTCCGTGTTACGTCCACCACTGCTATTGTGCGTATTCCCTCAACATGGCAGGGAAAGTCGGTTTATCCCGGTGAATATGTGCTGAGTATTAAGGATACAACTCGTAACCATAGCGTGTTTAATGGTATCCCTATCAGTATTATCGCCTCGGGAGCACGTTCTGCATTGGGCGCGGCAAAAGGAACTATGCGCGGCCAGATTAAACAGGGTCAGCAACAACGGCTAGGCGGCAAAATTGGCAAGACGGTCAGACCGCGTATAGCTGCTGCTCGAGGGGCGCCACAAATGAAACTGACGCTGAAGGGACTCAAGGTGAACAACCGGGATGTAATAATGAACAGCGTCAGTATTGGTGACAACGTGGTTGCCAAATTCGAGATTCAAAATCTGGGAACTGCGGTCGGGCGGGTAAAAGTGGGTTACATGACCAGCGCCCTGATCAATGCGCGTCCTCAATTTGTAACTAATGGATTTGTTTCGGTTGCCCCTGGACAAACGCTTCCCATGCTGCTGAATGTGCGTATTAATACGCGCAATGTCGACAGGAATATCAACCGCGGTGCCTGGAATCCGGTCTTTAGATTACTGACCACGAGCAATACAACTTATCGAGATTCTGATATGGCGGATAATACCGTCGTTCGCAATGGTATCCCCCTAAAGCCAAAACAGGATTTGGCAATAACCCATATTAAAAACGTTAGCCTTAAGGAGTCCTACCTGGATGGTGGGCAATGGGATAATGGCACAACACATCCGATTTCGTTGGCGTTTATGGTTAAGGTAAAAAATAACGGCTTACAAACTAGCCGACCAACACGTCTGTCTGTGACTATCATGGGTACGCGGTCGGCGATGGTGGATGCCTTACGTGACCCGAAGTTAGTGCGGCATTCAGTCGGCGTATGTACTGGAGGTTGGCCTAAATGCACGATGAACAAAGATGTTTCTATTCCAGCCATTGTAGCCGGTCAGACAAGCTCTATTCGAGTTCGGTTTAACCGTATTATCCCCCACCAGATCGTTTGGTCTAAACGTCACTTTGTTAAGAAGGCTGTAGGACCTTATCTCTGTGGATGGGGTGGAAATATCCACGGTAGAGCCTCTATTAGCGCGTTTATCAGACAGGCAGATGTGGATGAAGCTCCCTCATTCAGGTGGAATAATCGTTTAATTCTGACGGGAAAATTTGACGACCTTGTTGCATTTAGACGCGGCAGTGCTGTCAGTGCCTGTGGGATGATAAACACGAAGGTGACAAGAAGATAACGGTAGTGATCAATAGGGTCAGACTCGATTGACTATTGAAAAAGACCGTGAAGGTAAGACGTATAAGCTTTTTTTGCCGAGGTCGTGTTTTGTAGAAAAATAGAAGAAAAGGGAAGGAGAGATAACGATGAAATACTTAACACCTAAGAAAATAATTTGGGGAATGCACATGCTGAAACACATGCTTCTCTTTCCGGCCATCATTGGCTTTGTATTGCCGGTCATGGCCGCGCCCCCATTACCGCGCGAACCGATGCCGAAGCCAACGTTGCCGGGCAGCTTTCAAGGGACTCCAAAGCTACCGGTGCATATCGGTACGCGCCCGAAGTTTGATCCACCCAACATCGGTGCGTTACCCGACCTGAAGATTGTGCGGGTAACGCCTCGTATCAACTCGCGCGTGGCGGGTATTTGCCGTGCAGGGAGGAAAGACAGGCCCGGTAGCAGTATTCCAGTACTCAACTTTGATCTGGTGGTGAAGAACGTGGGCAGGGGAACTGCCTATATGGATCGTTATGGCGTTATATTATCGGCTCAGACTATGGATTTTCGTGAGCGCGTTTTTGATACGAACAAACGGTATCAAGGAGGCACCGGTGGTCCGGGGCATTTTCAGGGACCTCATGGTCCACAGCCATGGCTTTTAGTGCGCATGGGGCAGGTTGCGCCCGGAGCAACCTTTACGGCTCACGCTGGTTTGGGTATAGGAAGGACTAATTCCAGATTCACTATTGCGAGGATGAATGAACTGGCAGGACAGACGCACCGCTTTCGTATCAAGCTGACATCCTATGGATCCCCGGGGCTGAAAGAGAGCAATACCCGCAATAACACATATATTGTGCGTTATACGTTCCCGCGTAATTTCTGTAAGAAAAATGAAGCACGGGTTCATGGTGATGTGACGCAAGCCGTTGCGAGATTGCCTGATTTTCTCATTACGAAGTTGACGCCTCCCAATACTTTTGCCTGTAGTGTGCAGGGTGGGCATATCGCCATGGGATTTTTCCATGGGAAGATGAAAATTGAAAATAGAGGCGGTAATCCAACTTATGCAGCGGCTGAGGCAACTACCCTCAGCAATCTTACACTTGCCCGTCTCATCCGAGTCCCTGGCACGCGCCTGCGGTTCAGGTTGACGGGTGGCATAAGGTATCGTGACATGCCAAAGGCAGG
>VAPK010118007.1_pt1 | contig 10725 bp, 8 predicted proteins | sample 3395031 | NCBI WGS metagenome assembly VAPK01 (sample SAMN08290443, study PRJNA428436) | hydrothermal vent metagenome | isolation source: Deep-sea hydrothermal vent chimney 1 | place: Pacific Ocean: Juan De Fuca Ridge
AAGAAAAAAATCGGAATTTTAGGCTTGAGTTTTAAAGCAGGAACTGATGATTTAAGATATAGTCCAATAGTTGAAGTAGCTGAGTATTTTTTAGGAAAAGGATATTCGCTTAAAATATTTGATAAAAATGTTACGCTTTCAAAATTATCAGGTACTAATAAAGACTATATTGATGATCATATACCACATTTGTCTGAATTGCTAACTGATGATATTGATGATGTAATAGAAACCTCTGACTTACTCGTTATAACTCATAACATACCTGGAATAAAGGAATTAATTGAGAAACATAAAGACAAAATTTTTATTGACTTGATAGGTGTTAGTAAAGAAGAACATGAAAATTATATAGGAATTTGTTGGTAAATTATAGATTCTTCTTTTAAAGAAAACCCAAAATGATTATAGTTGTTTTAACTATAATCATTTTTTATGATACTGTTCTTTTTTCTTAACAAAATTTCCTTTTAACCGAGATTCTCTTTCCTAAAATTTGAGTTCGATATAACCTGAACTCAACAGACTCAATTTCCTTACCAAGAATAATTGTATGTAAACATACCTTGTAGACATTTATTATTTTCACCTTTAGACTTTAGTTTAAAATTTTTTACCCAATAGTTAGTTCTTTTGAGCTAATTATGCTATGTTTAAGGCTTTTTACGTTCTGAATCCCTAATAGTAATCATTCACAAAAAAATTCAATAAAATAATAAATAAAACGTTTAAGATTAATAGAATTTATCAAAAATAAATCAGGTGCAATCAACCATTGACCCCAATAAAGAAATAAATGTATTAATTACTGATGGTGAAGTGAAATTTTCATTTCAAGTGATTAAATGCCTTTCAAAGTATAAATTTATAAAAATTCATTTGCTTTCAAAGCATAAATGGATTGAGATGAGATTTTCAAGAAATATAAAATCCTTTAATCATTATTCTAAAATAAACAGTGAAAAAGAATGGGTAGAACTTGTCAAAGATAAAATTGTAGAAAAGAATATTAATGTCATCTTTCCTGTAAATGTGAGAGATATTAGGTTGTTATCTAAATATAAAGATGAGTTTGAGAAATTAGTACCTAACCTTATTCTTCCATCAACACAATCTTTTGATATAGCAAATGACAAGTGGAATTTATTCAAACTCTTAAAAAAACATAAGATTAGTTGTCCGAAAACAATTAATTTAAATGCAATTGATAAAAACGACATTTCTAATATACAATTGCCAGTTATAAAAAAACCTTTAAATAAAAGTGGGAGGTACAGGTATTGAGGTACAGGTATTGAAATAGTAGAGAACAAGAAGTCATTAAGGGCAATTATAAAAAGAAAAAAACCTTGTATTATTCAAAATTTTATAAAAGGATTTGATATTGATATGAGTGTTTTATGTGAAAATGGAAATATTTTAGCATATACTATTCAACAAGGATACATATTTAGTAAAACGTCTTTTAGTATGCCTCATGGAGTTAAATTTCTTAAAGAAGAAGAAATATATGAAACGATTAAAAAATTAATAAAAAAACTTGAATGGTCTGGTTTTGCACATATTGACCTTAGATTCGATGAAGAAGAGAAAAACTATAAAGTGATTGAAATAAATCCTCGTATTTGGGGCTCTATTGAACTATCAAAAAGTGTAGGAGTAAACTTTCCGTATTTATATTGTTTAGCTTCACTAGGAGTTGAATTTGACGTGCCAAAATACCGTTTTGAAAAATGTGTAACTAATATAGGATTGGTTAAAGTATTAAAATCGAAGATATATAAGAAAAGCATAAAATACCCGGATAATACTATCATAATGAGCGATATTCTTGATCCGATTCCTGCATTGTATAAATTTTCTATAAAAAAGTTGAAAAATATTTTTCCGAAAAGAAAAAAAATGTTAAAAAAATTTAAGCATGATATCTATGCTTAATTATGTATAAATACACCTAAAAAGATTGAATAATTTTATGTTTTAAACTAAATATTCTGAGAATGAAAAACAACATTTTACGTAAAAACTAAGGCTTGAACGGAGATACTCCTTTTTATTAATGTATTTAAACTATATAGATTTGAAAATCAGTAAATTAAAAAAGTGCTGTTTTTTTTTGTTTTAATGTAAAATTTTGTATATTTGCAATAGCTATAAAAAGAAACCCCCAAAAATGTCAATCCTAAATTGTAGACATTCTTTTAAATTAAACAGTAAACCTTCAGTGTATAATAACACAATAGATAGGTTTTATTTGTATGTTGTAAATAATCTAAAAGAGATTATAAACTACAATTTTTCATTATCTTTTCTAGATAAATGTAATTTTTCTTTTATAGTAAATTTTTTAAAATTTAAAACGTCACCTTCATTATCTAATAATGTAGGTTACATTGTTAATTAAAAATTATTGCTATGGTACAAAATTACTTAACCGAAACATTACCAAAAGAAGCTTCATTTGACAAGGATTTTTTCCTTAAAAATGATATTATTCTTAATCATGAATTCAATGCAGATTATAGTAATGGTAGAGGTAAAAATAAACTTTTTTCAAATATTAAAAGTAAAAAAGCATCAGACTTCTCTTCTCTTGATAGAATTAGAATAGTTGTTGATGGATTAATTGGTGATGTAAGTGAAAAAGAAATATCTAGACAAGAAGGTATATCTTTTAAAGTTTATACTGAATGGAAAAAAGACTTTTTAGAGTCATTTAATAAATATTCTGAAAAAGATATTTTGCAAAAAGCTATTACTTCTAAAAACAGAAAAATAATACTTAATGAAGCAGGTTTGAAAGCATATAATTTTTTCAGAAGATATATAGATATTACTTCAATAAAAAATTTAGTAATACCAAAAGGTAAAATATTATCTGGTTATAGTAATTTTAATGAAGTTAAAAATATAGTACTGCTTAATAAAGTTAATAATTTTAGACAAATAAATAAGCAGTTTGAAGAAGTGAATAGTAAATTACCTGATGGTGGTCTTTTGATGGGGAGTTTTGAAACTTTTAAATGTAGAGCAGAAGCAAGAGCCATTAATAAGATACCTGTTCTAAGAAAAGTATATTGCGGATTTGATTTTATTCTAAATAGAGTAATCCCTAAATTGCCATATCTTAAAAAAGCATATTTCTTTGTTACTAAAGGTAAGGACAGATTACTTTCTAAAGCAGAAGTATTAGGTCGATTAGTTTCATGTGGTTTTGAAATTGTAGAATACGAATCTATTGATGATTTACACTATTTTACTGCTAAGAAAGTAAAAGAGCCATCTTATGATATGAATCCTAGTTATGGACCGCTTTTTAAAATGCAACGTGTTGGTAAAAATGGTAAAATAATTGGTGTTTATAAGTTTAGAACAATGCATCCTTATTCAGAATATTTACAAGATTATGTATTGAAGTTGAATGGTTATGCAGAAACTGGTAAACCTGCAAATGATTTTAGATTAGTGCCTTGGGGTAAATCTTTACGTCGTTTTTGGTTAGATGAGTTGCCTCAGCTTATAAATGTATTTAAAGGAGAATTAAAACTAGTTGGTGTTAGACCTGTTTCTCAACGTTATTTTCAAGATATACCTGAAGATATTCAAAAGTTACGTTTAACCCAAAAACCTGGTTGTATTCCTCCGTATGTAGCATTAAATAGAAAATCTTCTGTTGAAAGTGTATTACAGGCAGAAAAAGAATACCTTGAAGAAAAGATTAAAAATCCGTATTTTACAGATACCAAATATTTCTTTAAAGCATTATATAATATAGTGATTAAAAATAAAAGAAGCGCATAAGTTTTCTAATTCAAATGATAAAAGCCTGAGAAAGTATACTTTCTCAGGCTTTTTTTATGAATTGTTCTTTATAAAAAATTGCAATCAATTCAATTTTAGAAAAAAGGAATAATTAAATTGGTGTTATTTATCTAGCCTAAAATACATTTCGAATTATTTTTGTAATGTCAATTTCTTTTATTCTTTTAGCAGGAGCACCTGCTAACATTATATTGTCTTCTAAAAATGATTTATTTACAACAGTATTCGCTCCAATTGCAATATTATTTCCAATCTTTATATTTCCATAAATTTTGGCTCCGGGACCTATATAAACATTGTCACCTATTTGAGGTGCGTCATAAGATCCTGCAGAAGCACCGATGTTAGTACAAACCTGAATTCTACAATTACGTCCTATTCTGGCTTTGTCATTTACAACAATAGTTCCGTAATGTACAATTGCTAATCCTGGTCCAAAAACATTTTCCGGAATTGAAAAACCTAACCGTATGGACTCTCTCTTAAAAAAGAATCTTAGAAAATAATAATAGGCTTTATTTAAAGCACCCTTTTTACAATTTTTATAATATTCAAGTTTTCTCAATCTCTTTTGAAATCGCCAAGTAGGGTGGGGTGCTATTAATTGTTTTAGTTGTAATTTCCAATTTGAGGTGATGCCTAAAGCAATTCTATCTGCTTCTAAATAATCCAAATATTCTTGTTTTGTTTTTATCATAAGAAATAATTGTATGAATGTCTTACTATAATAAATTTGGATATTTTTTTGATGGATAGACTATACAACGAATGTTAACTTAATCAAATGTACAATTTTTAAAACGGAATTTTAACTTCATACCATACAGTATAGGTATGTTAGTAAAATTTAGCAATCCTTAATTTAACTTTTAAAAGTACTCAATAATCCTTTCTTTTTAGATTTTCTAAATTCAGAACCATAACCATAACCATAGCCGTATCCATAAGATTTCTTATAATCAAGATCATTTATTAAGAGTGCCATATTTGGTATTCTTTTTTCTCGATATAAAAACTTTATATACTTTAACATACGTTTATCTAAAAAATTAGCTCTAATCACATAGATAAATGCATCAGCAAAGCTACTTAATAATAAAGTGTCTGTTACCATGCTGAATGCTGCTGTATCAACTATAATATAATCATAATTCTCTTTAGCATAGGTAAACAATTCTTTTATTCTTTCATTCATCAATAATTCAGCAGGATTTGGAGCTATGTCACCTGAAGAAATTACATCTAAATTTTTAACTTTGGGTACATTAAATATTACATCTTCAGGAGATAAATCAGTATCAATAATATAATTGGTTACACCAATTTTACCCCGAATTCCTAAATAGGGTTTAATACTAGGAGCCCTAATGTCTAAGCCTAAAATTAAGGTACGTTTATCAGCATGGGCTAAAGCAGCAGATAAATTTGTTGCAACAAGCGATTTACCCTCATGTGCTACAGTTGAAGTAACAAATACAACTTTACCTTTATCATTATCTGAAGAATTAGGTAATATAAAATTTAAATTTGTACGCAATATTCTAAAAGCTTCTGCGATACTTGAATAATCTTCTTTTGTTATTAAATATCTGTTTTTTGTTACATATTTAGGAATATCTCCAATAATCGGAATATTTAAAACCTTTTCTACATCTTCTCTCGTATGGATTTTTGTATCTAGTATTTCAGAGAGATAAATAATAATAAACGGAATTACTAATCCGAAAAACAGTGCAATTATATAAGCTACTTTTTTCTTTGGAGAAATTGCATTAAGACGGCTTTCAGCCGGATCAATTATAATCGCATTTGGATCAACAACGCCTAAGGTAATTGCAGTTTCTTCTCTCTTTTTTAACAAGTATAAATACAATTCCTCCTTAATTAGTTGTTGACGTTGTACATCTCTAACTTGTCTTTCTTGCTTTGGTGCAGAATATAATTTTGAATTTATACGAAGACCTTGCTCATTTAAAGCGTTTAAAGATATTTTTTGAGAAGATTCTAGGTTTGTTAAACCTTGATTTATATTATCCTTAATAGAACTCAATTGTTCATTTATATTAACAATAATAGGATTTTTTTCGGTTGAGTTTTTAAGTAACCGTTTTTTATCCATCATTAACCGATTGAATTGTTCTACAGAAGTTGAAATTCTATTATCTGATACACCAACATTAACAGGAATAAGATCACTACTTCCTTTTGTAGATACATAATCTTTAATATATTCAATCTTTTTTAATTGAGTAGAAACTTGAATAATTTGATTTTCAATTTGTCTACCACTTTCCATATTCAAACCGGTTTCCGATGCTACGTCAGAAAGTCTATAACGTGTTTTAAGTGTTTCTGCAGTTAAATCAACTACATTTAATTCATTTGATATAATTTCAAGCCTTTCAGTAACAAAATCAGATGTATTCTTGGTTAGTTCATCTTTTAGTTGAATAGATCGCTCATTATATTTATTGACAAGTCCATTTAAAAAATTCTCTCCTTTTTCTTTAACACCGTCAGAAACTGTTAAGGTCAGAACACTTGAGAATTCCGATTTAGGTTCAATAGCTAGCCTCATAGCATAAGAATTGACCATGTTTTGAAGAGAAGCTATAGAAACAATAACTTTTTTACCTATCAATTTATTCTTTTTGAAATCAAGATTTGGTGTGATTATAATATCCCCAAAATTTGTTGTAATTCTTTCACCAAATGCGTGTTTTCTAGCTATTGAAGCTTCAGGATCAATAAAGGTATATTGATTTAATGAGTTGATTGAAATGATAAATTGAGTATTGGTTTTATATAGAATAGAATCGTTTATAAAAAAATTAATTTGTAGAGGAGGGTTATTATAATTTTCTATTTCATAGAACTCAGTACTCATGCCAAGATTTTCATCTAAAAAATTACTGATATAATTCTTTTTAGTAAAAAACTGAATGTTTAGTTTCAAAGCCTTTACTGTTTCAGCAATAAGGCTTTTAGATTTTAAAATTTCAATTTCATCTTCAATATTCTTTTTACTGGAAGCTGTTAATATTCCTAAATCTTGAAAAGCAGATAAGGTAGATTTATCATTTCTTTTATCATCTTTTATCTTTATTGTTGTAGATGATTCATAACTTTTACTCTCAAAATTTAACTTTAAAAATGCAAGTGAAATACTAATAATTGATGCTAGTAAAAACCATTTCCAATACCTTAAATATTTTTCAATTATTTCTCTTAAGTCTAAACTATTTTCAGAGTTATCTTCTTCCTGAAGATTTGCTATTTTTTCAAATTCCATTTATAATAACAGTAATAAATTATTTCTATCTTGTAATACTTACAACTAATGCAAGTGCAGTAAGTAAAGCTGAAACGACACCTAACGTAACACTTGTACTTGGTCCCACAGTTGATGATTTAGCTCGTGAATTATTAGGTGTAACATAAACTACATCATTTTGAGTTAAGTAATATACACTAGAATTGAATACACCTTCAGAAGTCAAATCAACACGTGTATATGTTTTCTTTCCGCTTTCTTCTCTAACTACTAATACATTTTTCCTTTCGGCATGAATGGTTAAATCACCTGCTAAACCCAATGCTTCTATTATTGTAATACGCCCATTAGGTATTGTAAATGAACCGGGTCTTTTTACTTCGCCTAATACTGTAACCTTGAAATTTATCGTTCTAATATTTACAATCGGATTTTTTATATATTCTTTCAACATATCTTTTACAAGGGAAGTTGCTTGAATTCTATTCAGACCAGCGAGTTTAAGTTCACCTAAAACAGGAAAATCAATATTACCATTAGAATCTACTAAATAATTTTGTTGAGCTGTTTTTCCTAGTGACCCAGCTCCATCAATAAAAGAGGCAACTGGCAAGTTAAAAGGTCTTACAGCATCTTGATCTAATGCAGATACATTTATAGTAAGCATATCATGAGGACGAATGGTTGGACTGAAATTATTTATTGATTTACTTACACCTAATAAATCTACATCTTGAAAATAAACAATGTCTTTTTTTGAACCACAAGACAATATAAGTGTTGAAATACCAATAAAGAAGACATATTTTTTTAGGCTGATAAATAGTGATTTTAGGTTCATTTTAATGCGGTTTTTATAAAAAATTAGTTTAGTATATGTTAACTTTTAAGTATAAATTAATAGCGGGTACTGAATAGTAATTTAATATTATTTAGGTTCAGGATGCTCATAAAACGCTTGTGAATAGAAAAAACAGAGTCATTTCTATAAGCAAGCAGTTTATATTTTAGTATGATATCATTTGTGCCTAGTGCATAATAGCAAGCTTTAGAATTCATAGCATTACAATTTCCTTAAATGCAAATATATAAAAAATAAGGCAGTAGCTTAATCAAATTATCCTAATTTATGATAAGTTTAGTAGTATTATACGATTATTTAAATCGCAGTTGTTTTTTTTACATAACTCAAAGGAATATTGACTTCAATTATATTTTCTATTCCCTCAATTCTAACAATTACTCTATGTTTTCCGTTCAATTTAATACATTCAGCAATTAAACCTTTAAACACCCCTTTTTCAACAATAATTGAGTCGCCTTTTTTAAGGTTTATATTCTCGATTAAAGTTATTTTATCTGTATCAGATAATAAAATTTTTAAGTTATCTATTTCGTAATCTCTTATTATTGCAGGTTTTCCTAAATGTTTTAAAATTCTTACTACTCCATTAATTGGTAAAATGTTTTTTAAGTTTTCTTCCTCTGTCTTAACAAATACATAAGAAGAAATTAAGGGAAGTTGCACTTTCTTTTTTCTATCACTCCATTGTCTGATAGTTGTGACAAGAGGTAAATAAGAGTTGAAATTATATTGAGTTAGCAGTTCATAAACTTTTTTTTCAGACCTAGGCCTTGTATATGCTGCATACCAATTCTCTTTTTGTTGATTTGATGATTCGGTCATGTATTAATTACTTTGCATTTAATTTAAAGCAAAAATAAACTTTTTAAATAAATAGAATAGTTTTCACTAATAGAGATGTAGAAAAAGTAAAAAACTTTTACTTTCCTTTGGTTGGATATTACTAGTCTTTTAAGTTTAAGAAATAAAAAAATACAATTTCTTTATTTTGAATCATAATTATATATTTAAAAAGGAATCATAATATGTTGCCATTTTATGAATATTCTCTTTGATAAGTTTGTTATTAACTGAGCAGTAGCCCATTACCAGCCCATTTTTATAATTATCCCCAATATAATATTTACTTAATGGATGCGTAATAATTCCATTTTGACTTAAATAATTTGCAACTTCTACATCTTTCTTACCACTTTTAAATTTGCCCGTTAAATGTAATCCTGTATTATTTGAATCAAGTGAAATTTCATTATTGAAATTTTGATTAAAACAATTTAAAAATAACTGTTTACGTTCTATAGAAATTTCAATTACATTTCTTAAATGCTTATTTAAATAATCTTTTTCAATAAAATCACTTAATGTTTTTTGTAATGAAGTTGAAATGAAACGGCTTGATTGTTCATATAATGCCCTAATAACATCTATTAAATGATATGGAACTATCATATATCCTAATCGAATGGAAGGGTGTAATAATTTATTAAAAGTTCCTAAATAAATAGTTCGTTCTTGCTGATCTAAACTAAAAACGGAAGAAACAGGGTTTTCCCAATTACTAAATTCATGATTATAATCATCTTCAATAATATAGGTGTTTTTAATCGAAGCCCATGCAAGTAATTCCAATCTTCTTTTCATACTCATCTTTACACCTGACGGATATTGATTGGATGGAGTAGTATAAATAAACTTAGGTTTTTCACATTTTATCTTGTCAACAGAGATTCCTTCATTATCAATATCTATTGGATGTATATTGGCTTTTAAACTTTCAAATAAACTATAGGCATTAGGATATGTAGGATTCTCTATTACTACTTCATCATTTTTATCAATCAATGTATTGCTAATTAGATAAAGAGAATGGAGTGATCCAGATGTAATAATAATTTGACCTGCTTCACAATTAATATTTCTGTATATTTTTAAATAATTTGAAATATTCTCTCGTAAACAATCTAATCCAATAGTATTAGAATATGATAGTTCAGAAGATTTTATTGTTCTCCAGTATTTATTGGATAGGTTCTTCCATTGTTGAACAGGGAATATATCTAATGGTGGCAATCCGGGCCTAAAAGCAACACCTTGATTAGGTTGATTGTTTATAATATGAATGTTTTTTTTAAAAGATCTTCCTCTTTTTGAAATTTTTGGATAGCCTCCTAGCTTTATATCCGTATTTAAATTAGTATGAATTTTTTTATTTTTTGAAGAACTTACGTAATATCCAGAACCTCCTATAGATATTACATATTTTTCTAAAACAAGTAAATTATATGCTTTTATAACTGTGCTTCTGGAAATATTTAAATCTTTTGCTAAAACTCTTGAAGGTGGAAGTTGAGTATCCTCGTGTATAGATTTATTAAGTATGGCTTTTTTTATAGCCATATATAAATTAATGTAAATATTTTGATAATCATCTTTATTACCAAAACCATTCGTAATTAATATGTTTTTTATATTAAAATGCAAAATTGGTATGCTATTTTTAAAAAGATTGGTATGCGCAAGGTAAAGCATTTTCATTTAGTTTTATCCTTAAGTAATAAAAAAACAACCAATAATTGACCCGACATAGGATACTAAATATTACTATAGTCTTAAGTTTAGCTTCTTTTATATCATGTAAAAGTGTTAAAGAAGTGAATTTTAAAACGCCTGTTGATACTACATCAAAGGAGATTAAATTTCAATCTAAACAAATATATAAATTAGCAGACCTTGGAATTTATGCAAGTAATAATTTTGACGGAGC
>VAPK010775412.1_pt1 | contig 10725 bp, 10 predicted proteins | sample 3395031 | NCBI WGS metagenome assembly VAPK01 (sample SAMN08290443, study PRJNA428436) | hydrothermal vent metagenome | isolation source: Deep-sea hydrothermal vent chimney 1 | place: Pacific Ocean: Juan De Fuca Ridge
CCGGTTGAAGTCGCAACCAAAAACGGACAATATTTGGTTTTAATCATAACTATGAAAAAAATCCTTCTTATCTTTCTGTCGCTGGGTGCTGTTGTCGGGTGGGCAGTCTCGGAAGGTCCTCTTCGCAAGCCAGAGGACGCCATTAAAGATTTTTACGAAGCCCGTGACAGGGCGGAAGTTCAATTGATTGATCCTTTGATTCTCAACGGCCACCGCGTTGTGCCGCTTGTATTACAAGATTTACCAGACAAAGACATGCGTCTTCGTCGTTATGCCATAAGTTTTCTTGGTATCGGAAAATACAAGGAAGCTCTTCCAATACTGGAGCAAATACTTGCTGATAATTCCGAAAAGTACTATTTTCGTTCGGATGCCCTGGAAGCAATATTTAGCATATCTCCAGATCGTGCGCGCGAGTTAGCTCCGGGTCATAAAAATGGCGAAAATCTACTTGGAGAGTCCGCTTCAATAATTTTAAATGGCGAAAACCCGATCAGATGGACTCGATCTTATTGGGATGCATTTAGGAAAAAGCATTTTTGACTGCTATTGTCCGTTTGTATGCCATCGCCCATTCTGGCTTTTTAAAAACTATTGAGAATCCGGCGGTTGTTTTAAATATTGCTGGATGGTTTTCCAATCCGACTGTGTGGATTTTTCGGCGGTCGATTCCATTTTGCGATAAAGCAGGATCATTTTATTTCCCAATGCGGTCAGTTGAGCGCCTCCGCCGCCTTTTCCTCCCGTGGAACTTGCGACCAGGGGTTCCGTGAAACAATGATTCATCGTGTCCACCATGTCCCACGCCCGCTTATAGCTGAGCTTGATTTCCCTCGCCGCCTGCGAGATCGAGCCCATCCGCCCTATGGCTTCCAGTAAGTCAATTTTTCCCGGTCCCAGGGCGATTGCGTCTCCCGCCATGATTCTGAACCGGGGTTTGCACCGGAGAGATTTATCCTTGTTTGCTGTCATTGATCCTCACTATAGGAAGTGGGTCACTTGTGGTTGGAAATCGGGGTGATCCCCACCAAATTTGGAACCGGCCAGGCAATGGAATTTCCATTGGTGCTGTCGACTGCGGTTGTGTAGTTCCCGAGGAATTCGAATTCGACCTTGCCGGTATTGATATAAAGCTGGGCGTCTTTTCCGCCTTCCACATACATGGCCCTCTTGAGATCGATGGGAAGAGTTAAAAGTATGTTGATGAAGTCGTGAGTGGAGTAGGGCGACCGGGCATGAATGAACAACATCCGGCCTTTGGAGTCCATGCCAATTGCGGCGATGCTCCATTTTTTTTCTTGCTGTGCCCAGACATTTTCCCCCTTGCAGGAAACCATGCGGATGCTTTGAATCAACGATTTGTATTGTTTTCGCACTTTCTCGAAATCTTCACAATCGCGGTCAAATAATTTAGCTGGCGGCAGGGTTTTATCCTTTGGGTCAAAAGCCAGGAAGGCGCGATCTTTGGAAACCCAGGTGCTGTTGATGTGATCATGCGTTTTCATATAGGAGACGCTGGTCAAATTATTTTTTTGATACATGCTGGCGTTGATCCCCGCTACCAGGCCGTGACTAAGGACCCAGTCTTTGGCGGATTTTCGTTTGCTCTTAGACTGGGCGGAAGCATTCAAAAGGCGAAATTCGAAATATTTTAGATCAATGCGCAGAACACGGACGATGGAATCATCGAGTTTCGACTTCAATGCAGGAATGAAACTACCCAGTTCCAGGCCGGGCTGGAGTTGTTTCCAAAGATCCTTTGGAAGATTTCGTGGTTTGCTTGCAAGATCTCCGGGAGCAGAAAAAATGAGGCCGATGAAAACGGTCAGGCCCAATAGGAAATTAAGTAGACGCAAGGTTAAATCCCTTAAAGTTGGATATTTCGCTAGGGTCACAAGTCAGCAAAAATCACGGTCACCAAAAGCCCAATACATCTCTTGTGATCCGTGTTGGCAGTCTTGAATCCTAAAAATTATCATTTATTTGTTTGTATTTCAATAGCTCTTGGTTCCCAGGAACCTTTTTATAGAATAAAAAAATCAAATGACTTAATCAAGGTTTTGGTTTATCGCCGGACCAAATACAGGGTGCCTTATGGTTTTTTCTGGCAAGAAAACAGGCGACCTTCCGCATCCCATTTGTGGTTGAAAATGCCGTGGGCAAGGATGGAGAAAAGCATTGTTTTATTTGCGCTCCGCGGGCTATTTTTTTGCGCCCCCGGATTGATTTTGATTTGTTTTTGTTCCATAATGGCCTGCCGGAAGGTCCAGATGCATTTTGCGAGATGATTTACATGATTTTACGATAATCCGGTTTCAATGTTTTTACAATGGAACGGTTTGAGTTTTTGCCAAGAAGCGTTTATTTCACAATAAGGAGAATTTATGAAAACGTTGATAACAATGATGATTTTTGTTTTTGCATTGTCTATTTCAGGGTGTGTGACGACTCAGGGCCAGGGCGGTGGTGTATCGAAGGGCGGTGGTGTATCGAAGGGCGACAGTGGTTTGAAAAGCGGTAAAATGCTGACTAAAGAGGATTACGACCGCATAGGCGTTAAGGAAATGGGAAGCAGATAATTATCCCTTGAGTGGTCAGCCCGAAGGAGGTATTTCGTCCGGGCGATATTTTAAGTGCAAAAACGTAACTTAAAGTTCCATCCCTAATAAGGGATGGAATTTTTTTTGCCGCCGGTTAAAATAGAAAACTCATTTTATATTAAATCCATACCCCCCCGAACCCATGCAAGAAAACGCCTTATCTTCCGGCCTCGTCGTGACTGAGGACGATTGTCTCAACCTTTACCATCTGAATGAGCTTTACGGCAATGTCGCGTCCAGAGTCTCTAAGCAAATTAGTGAGATTTTTCAAGTCGATATTCCCATCACATCGGGAGTGTGGGGCGGGACCTACCTCATTGCCGATAAAAATGGTAAATCGAAAAGGAGAATCTGGCGCCTGTACTGCCTGGTCAATCTTCCGCAAAACAGTCCCCTGGACGAGCATGAAAATCTGGAGCGCTTGATTAGTTGCTACTGTGATGAATTTGTAAGTGCTTTCAAACCCTATCAAATGGACCTGGCGCTTAAAATGTGGGGAGGACGACTGCCCTTTAGCAACACCAAAAAACCCAGCATCACCATGCACATGACCGATGCCAGGGAGCGCGTTCACTGGCTGCGCGCATTTTTTGTGTGGAATCATGTTTCCTGGGAAGAATCGGTGATTCATGATGTGGCCAGAATTCTGAAGGAGTACAAGGAATTTTTTGATCTCGATAAGGGCCCGGTCGACAAGGACCCCAAAGATTTAAAATTTCTTTTGCAGGACATTATTATTATTTACAGGACGATAGAAGGCGCTTGCTCGGAGGATTTTCAGGAGCATGCCGAATCCATCATTCAGGATTTGATGGGTCACTTCATGGGAGGCTTGTTCGACCCCAAACTCATTCGGGAGCTATACCTCAAGGTCTTTGAAAACGCCCTGATCTATGGTTACGAGGAAGCGTTGGCAGGGCCGTACGCCAAAGCGGGCCTGAATATCCGAGCCATGGAAAGCTGGCCTTTGGAAAAAATCAATTGGGTTCCAGATGAACTCAAAGAAAAACTCATTCCCCCCATCCAGAAAATATTTGCCGGCTTTAAAAAGAACCTTGCGGAAAAGTAACAGGCTGAACCTGGTTTTTGAAAATCACTCCATCAAGTGAGTAAATTTCCCCGAAGAGCAATCAGTTCGGTCAGACTGGAAAGGACCAAATCCGCTCCAGAAAAGTCGATATTCTGATTGAGCCGGTTCTTGATAATGAGGCAGGGCATATGGGCTTTCGTCGCCGCATGCAATCCTTTCAAGGCATCTTCCATAACGAGGCAGGACTCCGGGGGCTGATCAAGAGCTTGGGCGGCTTTTAAGAAAATGTCGGGATGCGGTTTTTCACGAGGGGCGGACTCTTTGCCCAATATGACAGGAAAGTGAGAAAGCGCGTCGGCATTTTTTAGGATGGATCGAATGTCTTTGGTCCAGGAACCGGATGCGATGGCGAGCTTGTGCGTGGGAACGAGAGATTTTACGAGCGCCAGTGTTTCGGGAAACAGCTTGATGTCGCCACTTTCGCAATATCGGGAATACAGTTCAAATTTCTGCTGACGCAAGTCCACCGGGTCCACGTCCAGGTTCAAGTTGTGCCTTTCGATCTCGCCTGCGATCCCTTTGCCCTTGGACGTCCATTCTATCCAATACTCTTCCTTGCCCAGGGTATGACCGTAGCGCTCGAACACCTCGTTGTAAGCCAGGTAGTGGAAAGGCTCTGAGTCCGCGAGCAAGCCGTCAAAATCAAAAACAACACAGGAGCAACTCTCTAAAAGAGAGCGCAGTTTATTTAATTTTTCAGGATCGGGGAGTGTGGACATGGCAAGCTTGCAATATTTTTGTTAGGAACTGAATTGGGATGAATCCGGGACGACTGGATTTTTCTGTGGTTGATGCCGTAAATTATTTTACTCTAAAACCTGTCCAAAACGATCAGACCTAACCCAACTGTCAAGAGAATTCCAGGACCAGTAGATCACCAGGGCCTTGCCCTTCACTTTTTTGAAATCCAGAAACCCCCAATAGCGGCTGTCCTGACTGTTTTCACGATTGTCACCCATCATGAATAAATGGCCTTCGGGAACCTTGACCGGGCCAAAATCATCGCGGGGAACCAAAGGGTCCGTCCCCGGCAGTTCCCGGTGATAAGCATGCGGGTCTGCGTAAGGTTTTTCGTTTATAAATAATTGCTGGCTTTTGACTTGCAGAAGATCTCCCGGTAAACCGATCACCCGTTTTATAAAATCCCGACTTTCATCTTTAGGAAACTTGAAGACAATGATGTCGCCTCGTTCTGGCAACTCGGAAAATAAGGTGATGTCGGGGAAAAGTTTCAGGTTGATGAAAGGGATCACGTTCGGAACATGGATTCCGTACGAGAATTTGGAAACCAGAATATGATCCCCGATCAAAAGGGTGGGCTCCATAGACCCCGATGGAATTTTGAACGCCTGGATCACAAAGGTTCGGATGAACAAGGCCAGCATGAGGGCAATGACAATGGCCTCGGCATATTCCCTGAATAAGCTTTTATTTTTTTTACTCACCCCTGAATCTATAGCAGATTTGATTGTCTTATTTTCCATCGGTCCTCAATACAGCTAGAAACGCCTCTTGGGGAATTTCAACTTTTCCAATCTGCTTCATTTTCTTTTTCCCCTCTTTTTGTTTCTCGAGTAATTTTCTTTTTCGGGTGATGTCGCCGCCATAACATTTGGCTAGCACATTTTTCCTGAGCGCTTTGATGGTTTGCCGGGCGATGATTTTGCTTCCCACCGCCGCCTGAATCGCGACTTCAAACATCTGCCGGGGAATTTGCTCCTTCAGGCTTTTGACCAGATCGCGGCCTTGATAGTAAACTTTGTCCTTGTGCACGATCATGGAAAGAGCATCCACCACCTCGTTGTTGAGCAAGACGTCCAACTTTACCAGATTTGAAGCTCTGAAATCTATAAATTCGTAATCGAACGAAGCAAACCCTTTGGTCGAGGATTTTAACTTGTCATAAAAATCCAACACGATTTCATTGAAAGGCAATTCATATTGCAAAAGCACCGTACTCGGATCCAGGTACTCCATTTTTATCTGGTTGCCCCTGCGGTCGCGGGTCAGCGCCATGATGGTGCCGATAAATTCTTCCGGAGAAATGATGGTGCCGACGACATACGGTTCTTCCAGGTGGTCAATATTTTTTATTTCGTCTAACTTGGCGGGATTGTCTATTTGAATGACCTGTCCGTCGGTGGTGAAAATATTGTAAACAACCGTGGGTGCTGTGGTCAAAAGATCGACATTGTATTCCCGCGTCAGGCGTTCGCGGACAATCTCCATGTGCAACAGTCCTAAAAATCCGCAACGAAACCCAAAACCAAGTGCGGTCGAGGTTTCAGCTTCATAGGAGACCGAGGCGTCGTTCAGGCGCAGTTTTTTTAACGCGTCACGCAACATTTCATACTGATCGCCGCTGATGGGATACAGTCCGCTGAAAACCATCGGTTTGACTTCTTTATAACCGGCTAAAGCCTCAGCGGTCGGTTGGCGTGAATGGGTGACCGTGTCGCCGATTTTTGTCTGATCCAGTTGCTTGATGTTGGCGACCATGTATCCGACCTCTCCGGCACACAACGTGTCTTTTTGCTTTTGGGAGGGAGTGAAAACTCCCAACTCCTCCACCACAAATTTATTGCCGGTGGCCATCATGACAATTTCATCCCCAACTTTAAGGGTCCCTTCTTTCACCTTTACCAGGACAATCACGCCTCGGTAGGAATCGTACCAGGCATCGAACAGCAGGCATTTGAGAGGGCTGTCATTATCGCCTGTGGGCGGAGGAATATGGGCCACCACCGCATCCATCACTTCCTCGATGCCGATTCCCTCCTTGGCGCTGACCAGAACGGCCTCGTCCGCTTCAATCTGGCAGATATCTTCCAACTGCTCCTTGACGTTGTCCGGGTCGGCGCTGGGAAGATCGATTTTGTTGATGACGGGAATGATGGTCAGGTTGTGCTGCATGGCCAGGTTGAGATTGGCCAGAGTCTGCGCCTGAATCCCCTGGGTTGCGTCCACGATCAGCAAAACGCCCTCGCAGGCGGCCAGGCTTCGGGAAACTTCGTAGGTGAAATCCACATGGCCCGGGGTGTCGATCATGTTGAACGTATATTCTTCCCCAAGGGCATTTTTATAATTCAGGCACACCGTTTGCGCCTTGATGGTGATGCCGCGCTCACGTTCCAGGTCCATATTGTCGAGGACCTGTTCTTTCATCTCGCGTTTTTCAAGTCCACCGGTGAACAAGATCAGCTTGTCGGCAAGAGTGGATTTGCCATGATCGATGTGGGCGATGATGGAGAAATTTCTCAGTTGATTCTGTTTCATAAATAAAAAGGGGAAGTTCAGATTATCGGCTGTGTTTCACTGGGATAAGGGAAGTGGAGAGTTTTCCGGATGACTCAGGTATTCCCGCCATTCATTGAAGCGAATTTTCATGGCTTCGTAATCTTTATCGTTGTCTATATCCAGAGCCGCCCCGGCATACGGGACTTCGAGACCCACGAACCGGGCTTTCATTATATTCGATATACTTTTTTCCAGTGCTTTTTTGGGCGTGAGCGAGCGAAAAACCCGGACCATCGACTCCAGGCCCAGACTGGCAAAAAGCAGGCTCATCTGCACCCCAAAATAATATTGATAGTGTTTGACCTTGTCCTTGCCCAAAAGGGACAACCCAAATAGAACCATGTTCTTGAAATTCCTTTGATGACGGTATTGATACATCTTTTGGATGTATTCCCGGTTCTCGATGCCAATGGGTTTCACCAGATGCAGGTTGTTGATCCGGTAACTATTTTCCTTTAAATGCAGATACGCCATCTTGATGCCGGGCTTGCCGTCCCTGGGGTAGAAAAACTCCAGATGTTGCCTGGATGTCAACCCGAGAACATGGTCGTGATTTTCGATCTGACTGTGTTGGATAAAATGCTCCACCTCGTGAGACGTGAGCAAAGGGGAATCGCAGGGAACAATCAATACGGCTTTATCCCGATAAACGGAGTTTTCCGGAACCTGCATGTTTTCATCGGCAGGAATCGTTTGCAGAAAGGTATGCCAGATATTTTCATAGAGGTTGTTTTTTTGCTCAACAATGTGAATCGGTTTTGTATAATCAAAGTCAGCCGCATTTTTTTTGAATAGGTCGTTCAACTTGTCACGAAGCCCGACGATGTAGATTGCCCGAATGGATTTCACCTTCTGCAATGCATCCACAACATAATTGATGATGCATTTGTCGTTTATTTTCAGGAACGCCTTGTGCTGGTGAAAAACCTTGTAGCTCGATTCTCCTTCGCCCGCGACCAGAATGGCGTCAAATTTTTTTTCGGTGGACATCAAATTCATACGTGTTTCCTAAACAATCGTTTTTCCCTCATCTGTAACTTAAAATGTTGTTTCTAATAATAGCTGGGGCGGTTTCTTAATTCTTTCCGTTTTTCTTTCTTGAACTCTTAGGGAAAATTGGTTATACCAGCAAGGTTCCTTCGCTATCCACGCTATCCAAGATACCAGATTCCACGAATATGTCTCAAGAATCTTCCACAGAGTTGAAAACCACACCTTTCCATAACACCCATAAGGAATTGGGCGCGAAGCTTGTTCCCTTTGCCGGCTGGAGCATGCCGATCCAATATAAAGGCGTCATTCAGGAACATTTATGCGTTCGGAATGGAGTCGGTATTTTCGACGTCAGTCATATGGGGGAAATGGACATCCGGGGAAAAGAATCCAAGAAACTTCTGCAAAAACTGGTCACCAATGATATTGAAAAGATGTCAGATCATTCCATTCTTTACACCGTCATGTGCTATGAAGACGGTGGAGTTGTGGATGACTTGCTGGTCCATCGGTTTACCGAAGACCATTACTTCCTGTGCGTCAACGCCGCCAATTCTGCCAAGGATTTCCAGTGGGTCGAGAAAATCGCCGCATCCTACGACGTAGAGGTTCAAGACACCAGCCCGGAAACCGCCCAACTGGCCATTCAGGGAAAAGACTCACTGCCATTGCTAGAAAGCCTGTGCGATGTGTCTCTGAATGATTTGAGATACTACCATTTTAAAAAAGGGAAAATCCACAAGAATGATTGTATAATCTCCCGGACCGGATATACAGGCGAAGACGGATTTGAGATTTACACCGATTCCAGCCTTGCTGAACCCTTGTTTCAGAAAATTCTTGAAGCAGGAGAATCCTTCGATATCCAGCCGATCGGGCTTGCGGCGCGCGACACCCTGCGTCTGGAAATGGGATATGCGCTCTACGGCAATGACATCACCGCCGAAACGTCTCCACTGGAAGCGGGCCTTGGTTGGGTGGTCAAACTGCAAAAAGAAGATTTTATCGGCAAAGAAAGCCTTAAGAAACAAAAGGAAGCCGGGTTAACGCGAAAACTGGTGGGGATAAAACTTCTGGAAAGAGGTGTTCCAAGACCGCATTACCCGGTGTTTGCCGATGGACGACAAGTCGGTGAACTGACCAGTGGAACATTTTCCCCTTCCTTGAATATGGGGATCGGGTTGTGTTATGTGTCTCCGGAACACTCAGAAGTCGGAACCAGGCTGAATATCGGAATTAGAAATCAGCAGGTGCAGGCTCAGATCGTCAAGCCGCCTTTTGTTGTCTCCGGAGTGAAAAAATGATCCTGCAACGCGGGATGCGAAATACAAAATAGTTTCTTTTTTAAAGACCCTTATTTAATGGAATGGAGGAATCATGGAGGTCCCGAAAGATCTTCGTTACACGATAGAACACGAATGGGTCCGAATCAACGGCGGTAAAGCCGTGATCGGCATCACCCAGTTTGCTCAGGACCAATTGGGAGACGTGGTGTTTGTGGAAATGCCTGCGCTGGATTCCGAGATCACCAAAGAAAACACGATGGGAGTTGTGGAATCGGTCAAAACCGTCTCCGATCTATACGCCCCTGCCAGTGGCAAGGTCATAGCCGTTAACACCGACCTCGAGACGCAACCGGAACTGGTCAACAGCGAACCCTATGGCAAGGGCTGGATTCTGGAAATTGAACTTTCGGACCCCAAGGAACTGGAAGGTCTTCTGACACCGGAACAATACAGTGAGCAATGTGAAAAAGAGCATTGATAGCAGTATCGATACAGAATGAAACCAACACCACGTACAGTTTTTTAACGGAACCCGACTTCAGACTTTCCCCTTTTGTGCAGGATGGGAAAGTCCATTCCTGAACTCAATAATTTCAACAAAAAAATCATTCGATGCGGTACATCCCTCATACCGAAAAAGACATCCGTGACATGCTCGCCAAAATTGGCGTGAAAAATATTGAGCAACTATTCGACAGCATCCCGGAAGAATTGCGTCTGGAGGGGAAACGGCTCGATCTGCCACCAAGCCTTGCGGAGTCAGAATTGACGGCCTTTCTGGGCCGGGTGCAAAAACGCAACGTCAACGCGGAAGAGGTTTCCCTTTTTTTAGGAGCGGGAGCCTACCGTCACTTCAGTCCGGCATTGATCGACCATTTGATTTCTCGCGGCGAGTTTTCCACCAGCTACACCCCCTACCAACCGGAAGTCAGCCAGGGAACCCTGCAGGCGATTTTTGAATTTCAAACCATGATCGCCATGCTCACCGGCATGGACATCGCCAACGCCTCCATGTACGACGGCGCGTCTGCCCTTGCCGAAGCCGTGATCATGGCAGAGAGGGTCACCCGCAAACGGGAAATTTTAATCTCCCGCGCCGTGCATCCCGAATACCGGCAGGTGGTCGAGACGTATACAAGGGCCAATGAAATCGAACTCGTTGAAATGCCTTTTTCAGCCGACGGAAAAACCGATGTCGATGCCATCGTGGCTCGATTGAACGACCAGACGGCGGCGGTGGTTTTGCAGAGTCCTAATTATTTTGGAGTCGTGGAAGAATATGCCAGCTTGAAGAAACATTTAACCGACCGGAACGCCTTATTGATCGTGGCGGTGGCGGAAGCGCTATCGCTTGGCATCCTGAAACCTCCCGGCGCGCGCGGCGCCGACATCGTCGTCGGCGAAGGTCAGTCCTTTGGGCTTTCCCTGTCCTACGGCGGACTCTATGTGGGGTTTTTCA
>VAPK010043484.1_pt1 | contig 10724 bp, 12 predicted proteins | sample 3395031 | NCBI WGS metagenome assembly VAPK01 (sample SAMN08290443, study PRJNA428436) | hydrothermal vent metagenome | isolation source: Deep-sea hydrothermal vent chimney 1 | place: Pacific Ocean: Juan De Fuca Ridge
CGCGGCCTGTCCCCGCGAGCTAAGAACTCCAGCAGGATCTTGAAGCCCCGTGGATTAACCAGGGGCTCAACTGCTTGGAACCGGGTCTGGGAGACGGCGAAGAAACCACTCATCGGGTCGCTCACCTGGGTACCAAGCAGTTGCTGTGCCAGCTGCTTGCCGCCCCAGGAGACGGTTCGTCTCCATCGGTTCCAATCGCCATAGCTGCCACCGTCGGCTTCTCGCGAACCGACAACGACGTCAGCCTCGCCGGCCAGGATCGGAGCGATGAGATCCAGTGTTGCGCTCTCGTCATGTTGAAGATCAGCGTCCATGACAACCAGGGCGTGGCCTCGGGCCAGGTGCATGCCGGTGAGTACAGCCGAACTCAAGCCTCGCTCATCGACTCGTCGCACGGACAGGACACGCGCAAACTGCCGTGAAAGCTCGGCTGCTATCTCCCAGGTGTGATCGGGCGAGTCGTCATCAACGATGATGATCTCATAGTCAACTTCGGCGAGAAGATCCTGAAGTCGGGTTACCAGGATCGGGATGTTTTGTGCCTCGTTGAAGGTCGGCAAGATCACCGACACCGTGCAATTGGAAACCTCCCGACGATCAGTGCGGCCCGATACCGGCACCGGCGCGTCGATGGTGGATGGCGATTGCATAGTGACTACGTCGGCCAAATTTCCAGCCGATAAAGCACCCGGAGTGACCAGTCCGGGACTCCCTGGTCTTTTTGGCTAGGCATATCAACACATTTACCCTTGAAATGCGGAACAGTGAGTCGAGTATGATGTAACTTATGCGGAGGCAGTTTGTGGTCCTTCGGGAAGGGTGAATCATGAGAAAAATGATTGTGGCAGCAACATTGGTGGCTGGTCTAACTGGCGGGTTTGTCGGCATTGCCGGCGCCGCAGAGGACGGATGTAGCTATCCGGATGATTGCGACAAGGTCAAGTCTGAGAGCCCGGACTCGGTAGATCCTGACGTCCTACCCAAGGAATCGACAGATCCAGCGGTGGTTGAGTCTGCCGGAGTTCCCGGTGTTGAGGTCAAGGGCAAGCAACAGCTTCCTGTTACTGGAACCGATGCCGCAGGTCTGGCCGCTATTGGCGCAGTCCTCATCAGCGGTGGAGCTGTCCTCGTGTGGCGCTCCAAGGGTGCTGAAGTCGAGGCGTAGAACTCGCCCCGGACAATCGAGATTCTTGTTGGCACCCTCTCTGCGGAGAGGGTGCTTTCACGTTCAGGTTTGGCGGATGCCAGTGAACAGTTGGGATAGTCCGCCAGTCAACTGACGACGCTGTTGCTGTTGGAAACCGGCTTCGGACAAGAGTTCCAACATCTGTTCGGTTGGGGGCAGGTAGGAAACCGAGCGAGGCAGGTAGCTGTAGGCGTTCTTGTCCGACAGCAGGCCGCCAACAAAGGGAACGACCTTGTTGAAGTAGATGCCATGGCCAAAAGCCACAAAACGATTGTCTGGCTGGGAGACGTCAAGGAGTCCAATTCGGCCACCGGGACGAACGACCCGCGCCAGCTCATCAAAGAACGTCTGCAGATCCACCAGGTTGCGAAGGGCGAAGCCACACACAGCAGCATCAACGGATTGATCGGCGATGGGGAGAGTCAGAAGATCACCTTGCAGCAGGGGAGCATTGGTCTTGGCTGCTTGGAGCATGCCAAGCGACAGGTCAACGCCAAGGGCCTGGTGTCCCGCCTTGTTCAGCTCACGGCAAAAGTCCCCTGTCCCACAAGCCAGATCAAGCACAGTCGATGAACTCTGGAGCTGGAGTGATTGGATTGTCTTCTTTCGCCAGCCGACATCCATGCGGAAGGTCATGATCCGATTCACAAGGTCGTATCTGGGAGCGATGGAATCAAAGAGTGAACGGACCGCTGTCCGCTTCTCATCGCCTTCAGGAAGATACTCGCTGGGCATGCTCATACCTGACAGGCTAGAGGCACTACTGTGTTCGGGTGGAACCTCGCCGAGTGCTCTTTGTTTGTACTGCCAATATCTGTCGTAGCCCGACAGCCGAGCTGCTTGCCCGCGATCGTTTTGGCGAGAAAACGGTCATGTTCCGCTCAGCTGGATTGCTGGAGAGCGGCAAGACGATGCCCAAGGAATTGGGTGAAATTCTCGGGGAGAAGGACATTTCGACGGCGGCCCACCGGAGCAACCAGCTTGAAGCGGAGACACTGGGAGCAGCCGAGCTGATCTTGACGATGGAAGGCCGACACGTCCAGGAAATAGCGATCTCATTTCCCGAAGTCTTCGCCAAGACATTGCCCTTGCTTCAGGCCGCTTCGCTTATCCGTGATGGATATTCCGTTGAACGGCTGCTAGAAGCGCTCCAATACCGCGATGGCGCGGAATATCTCTCTTCGGAATGGGACGTTAGCGATCCGTACAAGCGTGGCAAGCGTCAATACCGCAAGATGGTAGGCCAGGTCGATGAGCTGATCGAACGGGTTATCGGCCCGCTAGCTCGGGCCAACGTCAACGCTTAGCCGGTCATCTTCTGGGTGATTGGAGGCGGAATGTGTGTCGATCTTTCGCTTATTCGGTTGATTTGGGGAAGCGGCAGCCAATCTCCAGAACTCGGCGTGCAACAATTTGTAGGAAAAATCGGAAAATCGACTGCCTGTCGGTGAGTAATTTCGATTGGCCAGGCTATCTTGTAGCCCGAACGGGAAGCCAGGCTATGCCTTGGCCATCGTTCAGCTGGCCCCGGGAATGCCGCCGCCCCCCGGGGCCAGCGCTAAATCTGCTCACAGTCGGAGTGAATACACCGATTCGAGAGCACGTCGTGGCCGACCGATCTTTGGTCAGCTGCTAGCCGGCGTAGTAGCGAAAGACCACCGCAGCCACACATGATGGTTTGACCGAGTCTTCAACTTCAAAGCTCAGCTCGATGGTGCACTGACAACCACCGTCGATCTCCTTCACGTCCTTCACCGTCGCCCCCATATGGAGCCGTGAGCCGACGGGAACCGGGGAGGGGAATCGGACCTTCTCGGTGCCGTAGTTGACTCCCATCACGAAGCCGGTTGCCATCAGAACTTCCGGGAGCAGTCGAGGTGCCAGCGACAGGGTCAGGTAACCGTGGGCAATCGGGCCGCCAAATGGTGACTCTGCCTTTGCCCGTTCAACATCAACGTGGATCCACTGGTGATCACCAGTCGCCTCAGCAAAGGTATTCACCATCTCTTGGGAGACCGTGATCCATTCGCTATAGCCAAGGTGCTGATCGACGATGGCTCGCAGTCCTTCAATTCCTTCAACTTGAGTTGTCATGACCAAAGGCTAACCCAAGTGTCAGTTCCTAGCCTTTTGGTCGAAGCTTGACCGGTGTCGCTTCTTGGTTCGCCCGGAGCTGTCCACAAGCGGCATCGATCTCATTACCGCGATTGCGGCGAACGGTCACATTGACACCAAGAGAGTCTAGCTCGTTGGCAAAATCTCTGATCCGGCTCGCCGGGCTGCCAACGGTTGGCCAGCCTGGCGTCGGATTGAGGGGAATGAGATTGACGTGAGCAGCGGCTTGTCGAGCGACCTTTGCCAGTTCCTTGGCATCGCTGGATCGATCGTTAACACCGTCGATCATGGCCCACTCGAAACTCACCCGACGTCCAGTCTTGTCCCGGAACTGGCGCGAGGCATCAACGATTGCTTCTATCGGATGCTTGCTGTTGATCGGAACCAGGCTGGTTCGCAGCTCATTGTTTGCCGCATGCAAGGAGACCGCCAGTCCAACTTGGAGGCCTTCGTCAGCAAAGCGCCGAATTTGGGGCACCAGCCCGACAGTCGAAACCGTGATCTTGCGGGCACCAATGCCCAGGTCAGCGATGATCCGTCGGATGGCTTCCATGACCCGGTCATAGTTGGCGAAGGGCTCACCCATCCCCATAAACACGATGTTGGACAATCGGCGAGGCAGTGCCTCGCTTCTGGCCAGCACTACTTGCTCCAGTATCTCACCTACGGTCAGGTTGCGCTGGTAGCCAGCCTGACCAGTGGCGCAGAAACCGCAAGCCATGGCGCAGCCCGCCTGGCTAGAAACACAGATGGTTGAGCGCTCGGGATAGTGCATCAGCACGGTTTCAATGGCGGCATCGCCAGACATATTCCACAAACTCTTGATCGTCAGCTCGTCTTCGGAGACCGAGCGCGTAGTCAGGTCCAAGGCTGGGATGAGGTCGGTTGTCAACCGTTCACGCAAGGCCCGGGGCAGGGTGGAGATCGCCGACGGAGCGACACCCTGGTCATAGAGGCCTTTCCAAACCTGGTCCACCCGGTACCGAGGCTGATCGCTCAACAGGTCGGTAAGGGCGTCCCGATCAAGGTCCCAAGGCGAAGTCATGAAGGCAAGGCTAGGACCTAAAGCAGGGGTCATCCAATAAGCTGGACACCATGAGTTCTCACTCGGTTGCTCCCGCCCACCTGCACGAACATCGAGATGTTCAGGGTGGCGCTGCCCGAGCCGCCGTCTTTGGCGTGAGTGACGGCTTGGTCTCCAACGTTGGCCTGATTCTTGGCGTGGCCGGAGCATCGACGAGTTCGAGCGCGGTGCAGGTCGCTGGGATTGCTGGCCTAGTGGCGGGAGCCATCTCTATGGCGGCTGGCGAATACAACTCGATGCGGGTTCAAGCCGACCTATTCGAGCGTGAAATATCACTGGAGCGTCGAGAACTGGAGCGCAACCCTGCTGGTGAAGCAGAAGAAATGGCTCACCGCTATGTGAGCCGTGGTCTAAATCCTGATCTGGCTCGCGAGCTAGCCGATGACTTGATGGACAAGCCTGAAGTCGCCCTGGAGTTTCACGCACGCGAAGAAATTGGTGTGAGCCCTGATGACTTGGGGTCTCCGTTCGGCGCCGCGGGCTGGTCTCTGATTGCCTTCTCGCTCGGTGCCCTCACCCCGCTGCTTCCCTGGTTCTACACCGATGGCACCAACGCGGTTCTGGCTTCGATAGTCCTGGCGCTGATCGCTGCTGTCATCATTGGTCTGAGCATCAGCTACTTCACCGAAGGCTCACGGACAAAGGCAGTTGGCCGCCAGCTGCTCTTTACCGCGATCCCGGCCATGATTACCTACTCGATTGGCTCCCTCATCGGAGCGTGATCCAGCGCCAAGATCGGTCAGTTCTGACGGTGCGAAAACCAAGTCGCTCATAGGTCGCCAAGGCCGGTTCGTTGTTGGCCTCGACATAGAGCATTGCAGAGTCCAGCCCCTGATTTTGGAGCCAGTGCAGGCCAGCCGCCGTCATCGGACCCCCGAGCCCTTGGCCATGGAAGTCGGGATCGATGCCGATGACATAGATTTCACCCAAGGGTGGTTCTTGATGGATCCTCGTCCAGCAGAACCCTGCCATCTTGTTATCTACTTCGTAGATCCGAATTCCTTCGGGGCAGACCCAGTCCTGGTCGAGGCCAGCCTTGAACCTGCTCTTGCTTTGCCCTCCCTGATCTGGGTGCTTGGCAAAGGCCCGATTGTTCAGAAGTCGGAGGGCCTCATCGTCGATTCCGGGAATGAACGCCCGAGTAGCCAAGGGCTTGTCATTGGAGAGGACATCGGCCATTGGTGCCTGCATCTGGTGGAGTGCCCGGTGGGTTTCCATCCGGGAGCCCGATCCGAGTTCTAGGTCGGTCAAGCCGTCTTGCCAGTCAGAACTTGGCTTGGTCCAAACAATGACCTCTTGGTTGCTGGCTTCCAGCTTGCTCTGCTGGTTGGCGTCAAGCAGTCCGACACTTGGCGCAAGGAACCTCAGCAGCTGGATCATGGTTGCCAGAGGGTCGCTGAGCTCGAGGTCAATGAGGGCATCAAGATGAAGCTGAGCGCCTTGGGCGATCCCACCGACGTAGGCGGTGAATTCACCATCGTCCCTCGACATCACGGCGGCCACGAATCGCTCACCTGCTTGATCAAGATCGTGCTCCCATGACTCATCGAAGCGATTGTCAGCGAGATCAGGTGGTACCGAGCGGGCCGCGAGCCGACGCAGCCGATCCGACAGAGTCGGGTCATTGGATCGGAGCATCTGAGGAGGAGTCATTCTCTGCCAGCCTAATAGGCCGGTTGTCATGGACTACTTCCGGCTTTCTCGCCCCACTCAACTAGCCTCCATCCTATGGCCAGACCCCGCACCCCAAAAGGCAGAGCGAAACGAACCAACGAGCGGCTCACCTTGCTCTACCCCGAGGCGCTCTGCGAATTGGATCACACAACCTCCTTCCAGTTGCTGATTGCCACCATCTTGTCGGCCCAGGCAACCGACGTTGGTGTCAACAAGGCCACCCCCGGCCTGTTTGCTCATTACCCAGACGCCGAAAGCATGTCCGAGGCCAGCCAGGAAGATGTTGAAGCACGTATCAATTCGCTGGGTCTTTTTCGCAATAAGGCCAAGAGTGTCATCAAGTGCGCCAATCAGCTGATGGACCATCACGACGGTCAGGTGCCAACGTCGATGAAGGATCTGGTTGCCCTTGCTGGGGTCGGCCGCAAGACCGCCAATGTTGTTCGCAGCGTTGCCCTTGATCTTCCTGGCTTGCCGGTTGACACCCACGTGCTCCGATTGAGCCAGCTTCTGCACTTGACCGAGACATTGCCCGAATCTCAACAGCGCGACGCGGTCAAGGTCGAGCTCCTACTCAACCCGATGGTGCCAGCGGCAGAGCGCGGCTCGTTCAGCTTGCGAATGATTCTGCATGGCCGACGGGTCTGCATTGCCAGACGTCCCCAGTGCGAAGAGTGCGTGCTGAACGATTTCTGTCCGTCCAGCACCGTCTGAACATCGCTCCGAGTCCACCGGCCTGCGGGAACTGCTCAGGCAGGATCTGATCATCCTCAGAGAAAAGTGGGTGAGATCACCCACTGGTCCCACGATGTCACCTAGGTTACCGATACCAGGTTCCCGCCACCTGGTAAATGCTGCTGGGGGGATCCGCCGCCCGCCAGTAGCTCCACAGGCGCCCCTATGGGGCGTCTGTGTGATTTTTGGGGTTGGCAAGTTGGTTGCCAGTTCGGGAAGCAGCCCTAGGTGATCGCCCGTCGGGTGGCTTTCTCCAGACGACGAAAAGCCATATGGAGCTGACGTTCTACCTCACGCAACTCCGAGCCGACCTCGTCGTCATCATCAAGATCGCGAGAAACCTCACGTAGACGGTCGATCACTTCTTCCAGTGACAATTCAATTGATCCAAGGGCACTGACGTCGATTGCCATGAGTCCTCCAAATTCGCACCGCTACCAGGGCGGCGTACGGTAGCGTCGAGCCGCAGCGGCTGGGCAACCATCCAGCAACACTGTCCAGGAGAAAACAAACTCAGGCAGCAATACTGTCCAGGAGAGAATCTGGTGCTGAATCGGCTTGATCTACGAGGTAAGGGCAGCGACATTGCTGACCTTCTCCCTCGACCAACCATTGCTGGTGAGAAGCCGCTGGACATTGTCCGTTCGATCCTGGCCGACGTTCGCGAGCACGGCGATTCGAAATTGCTGGAACTGACTGAGCGTTTTGACGGTGTTGGGTTGTCTTCGTTGCAGCTCACAGACGAAGATCTTGATCGAGCTGTCGAAGCCCTCAGCCCTACCTTGCGTCGAGCAATGGAAACAGCGATCAAGAACGTTGAGCGCTTCCATCAGCACCAGCTGCGGCCAGAAAGCTTGGTCGACAGTCCTGGCATGACAATCCGGGCCTTCCAGCGACCCATTGATCGAGCTGGCCTCTACGTGCCTGGGGGCAGAGCCCAATACCCAAGCACCGTCATCATGACCGCAGTTCCGGCGCGCGTCGCTGGCGTTGAGGACATCGTGTTGTGCGTTCCTCCGTCCAAGGAGTTTGGGGGAGTGTCGCCCGTAGTTTTGGCGGCGGCCAGGTTGAGTGGGGTATCGACGGTCTATGCCGTTGGCGGAGCCCAGGCCATTGCTGCCATGGCGTACGGAACCGAATCTATTCCTGCCGTCGACGTGATTGCTGGCCCCGGCAATGTCTATGTTGCTCTGGCCAAACAAGAAGTGGCCTCTGATGTTGGCGTAGCCGCCGCCTTCGCCGGCCCTTCCGAAGTGATAGTTGTCGCCGACGATTCAGCGATTCCAGAGTTTGCCGCTATTGATGTCATGGTCCAGGCCGAGCATGGCCCGGACGGCTTGGCCTGGCTGGTGACTTGGGATGAGGCCGTTGCCGATGCGGTCTGCAAGGCCGGTGACTTGCTAATGGAGAGTTCGCCGAGAGCAAGCGAGATTGCTTCCACCCTGGCCGAAGGCGGCTATGTCGCCCTGGTCGATGACCGTGAAGCCGCGCTAGCAGTCGTCAACGCTATTGCCCCCGAGCATGTGGAACTGATGGTGCATGATGCGGAGGCCATGGCTGAGGGCGTCAGGAATGCGGGTGCCATCTTCTGCGGCAATATGGCCCCCGCCTCCATTGGTGACTACGTTGCTGGCCCCTCCCACGTCTTGCCAACCTATGGCTCAGCTCGATTCGCTAGTGCACTGACCGTTGGTGACTTCCTGAAGGATCATCACGTTGTTGTCATCGACCAGACCGGAATTGACACCCTTGGCCCCGACGCCATCGCGTTGGCCGAATGCGAAGGACTTGGTGCTCACGCCCTATCGATCCGCCTGCGGCTAACTGGTAACGACACCACGAGAACCAGTAGTTCTGAGCAGGCGACGTCATGAGCGCGTCCAACAAGAATGAGACTCGACGTCCTGCCGTGCGTGATGACTTGCGATCAATGGAGGGATACCACTCGCCCCAGGTCGAAGTGGAAGTTCGTCTCAATACCAATGAGGCTCCCGGCCCACCACCACCAGAGTTTGCTCAGGCGGTTGCAGGTGCTGCGCTGTCCATTGACTGGCATCGCTATCCCGATCGAGCAGCAACCGACTTACGCCGCGCTCTGGCTGAGCTTCACCAGGTCGACATCGAGCAGGTGTTTTGCGCCAACGGTTCCAACGAGGTGTTACAAACTCTGCTCCTGACTTTTGCTGGGTTTGGTCGATCGGTCCTCACGTTTGAGCCGACCTATGCCCTACACGCTCACCTGGCCAGGATCTCTGGCGCATCCTGCATCTCTGGCCAGCGAGACGATGACTTCTTGATCGACCGTCCATCGGCCGTGGCCGTGCTGGCCGAACAGAGGCCGGCTGTCAGCTTTGTCTGCTCTCCCAATAATCCGACCGGCATTGTTGAGCCTCGTGAAACTGTTTTGGCCATGCTCGAAGGGGTTGCTGCTTTTGGTGGCTTGTTGGTGGTGGACGAGGCCTACGGACAATTTGCTCCCTGGTCTGCTCTAGAACTAGTCGAAGAAGAAACACCCTTGGTCGTGACCAGGACCTACTCCAAGACCTGGGCTATGGCTGGCGCTCGCTTGGGGTATCTCATTGGCCCACGCTGGCTGGTAGCGGAGCTGGACAAGGTCGTGTTGCCCTACCACCTGGACGCCATGAAACAAGCTGCCGGGCTGGCAGCGTTGGGCTTCATGGATGACATGCAGGCTCGAGTGGCCTCCATTGTCGAAGAGCGCGGCCGGGTTGAGTCGGCGTTGCGCGACCTCCGAGTAACGGTGTGGCCTTCTGGTGCCAACTTCATCTTGTTCCGACCACCGGGAACAAATGCCGACGCGGTTTGGGAAGGCCTGGTCCAGGAGTCTGTCCTGGTCCGCAATACCGCCAGTTGGGAACACCTGGACGGATGCCTGCGAGTCACCATCGGCACAGCCAGCGACAACAATCGCTTTCTTGTCGCCTTGAGCAAGGTTCTGGCAAGCCTGGGCAATCCCATCAGTTCAGAACAAGATCGACCAGTGAGCCATCAGCCAGCATCAGAAATCGCATCAGAAACTTCGAGCATCAGGAAGAGTTCGCCATGACCAGGTCTGCGACAGCTAGCAGGAAAACTAAAGAAGCCATCATCGACGTCTCCATCAACCTTGATGGATCAGGCACAACGGACATCTCGACCGGCTTGCCCTTCTATGACCACATGCTGGATCAGCTTGGGCGTCATGGCGGCTTTGATCTTTCGGTACAGGCAGATGGTGACGTGCATGTTGATGCCCACCACACGGTGGAGGACACCGCCATTGTTATCGGTGAGGCTCTGGCCCAGGCCCTGGGTGACAAGTCTGGGGTTCGTCGATTTGCCAGCGGCCTGTATCCCTTGGATGAAGCACTGGTCGAGGTTGCCCTCGACTTGTCGGGCCGCCCCTACTTTGTTTGGGACGTTGTCATGCCCGAAGCCATCCCGCTAGGAACTCCGCCCTTCGATCCGTCTTTGGCCGAGCACGCCTTGCAGAGCCTGGCCACCAGTGCTGGCATCACCCTGCATGTCACTTTGAAATACGGAACAAATGTGCATCACATCATCGAGGCTTGTTTCAAGGGTGTTGCGCGCTGCCTGCGCGACGCCGTGCGGATCGAGGATCCTGGCGTTTTGCCCTCAACCAAGGGTCAGCTGTGATTGAACGTGAGACCGGCCTCTGGCCATCGGGGGGCTACAGATGAGACTTTCGGACCTGACTGAGCCTGGTGATGGCCTGACCATTGCCGTACTTGACTACGGCATCGGCAACCTGCGTTCGGCCCAAAAGGCCCTGCAACGCTTGGGGGCAACTGCCCTACTGACGGCCGATCCGGCGACTATCGAATCAGCAGATGGTGTTGTGCTCCCCGGAGTCGGCGCTTTTGGGGCCTGCATGGATGCTCTGGATGCCACCGGGCTTACCGAACAGTC
>VAPK010417262.1_pt1 | contig 10724 bp, 11 predicted proteins | sample 3395031 | NCBI WGS metagenome assembly VAPK01 (sample SAMN08290443, study PRJNA428436) | hydrothermal vent metagenome | isolation source: Deep-sea hydrothermal vent chimney 1 | place: Pacific Ocean: Juan De Fuca Ridge
CCAGAACGACAGCCTCTATTTTACCGACCGCGGCTGGGCCGGCGGCCTGGTGTTTGCCTATTGGAAGGAGGAGGTGAAACGGTTCCTCATCGACAACGCCCTCTTCTATCTCGACGAGTACCATGCAGACGGCTTCCGTTACGATGAGGTCAGCGTCATTCGCAACGAGGGTGGCGAGCATGGCCGCTTGTTCTGCCAGTACGTCACCGACACCTGCCACCACGTCAAACCGCAAGCCATCCACATCGCCGAGCACTGGCCGGTGGAAGACCCTATCGTCCGACCCACAGCGGCTGGCGGCAGCGGTTTTGACGCCACCCAGAACGACGGCCTGCGCGAGGCACTGCGTGACGCCATCCGCGAAGCAGCGGCTGGCCGCACCGCCTTTGTCGACATGGAACGTATCGCCCGCGAGCTGGGCAGCCCCAGGCTGACGGACAACTGGCGCGCCGTGCAGTGTAGCGAGAACCACGACATCGTCTACCGTAACCGCGGCCAGCGCATCGCCCGCATGGCCGACGGCAGCAACAGCCGTTCCTGGTATGCCCGCAGCCGTTCCCGTGTCACCCTGGCCTTGACGCTCACCGCCCCGGGCATTCCCCATATCTTCATGGGCCAGGAGTTCCTGGAAGACAAACAGTGGCACGACGAACCCGGCAGCGCTTTCCAGATCTGGTGGGATGGGTTGGCAAGCGACCGATCCATGGCCGATTTCCTGCGTTTTTCACGTGAACTGATCGCCCTCCGGCGAAATCAGCCTGGCCTGAACGGTACCGGCCTGAACGTGTTCCATGTGCATAACGCAAATCGGGTGCTGGCCTTCCAGCGCTGGGTGCCCGGCGAGGGGCATGATGTGGTGGTCATCGCCAGCCTCAGCGAGAACAGCTACCACGACTACCGGATCGGCTTCCCTGCAGCCGGTCACTGGCGGGAGGTATTCAACAGTGATGCCTACGACCACTGGGTGAATCCCAGGGTGACGGGCAATGGCGGAAGTGTTTACGCCTCCAGCAACGGTATGCATGGACTACCGGCATCCGCCTCGCTGCACATACCGGCAAATGGATTGCTTGTGTTTGCCAGGGAATGAAGCTGACGTGGTGCAGGCTGTTGGAAAAAGGAGAAAGGATCAAGAGGCACGGAGAGATACAGTCCAGTAGGGTGGGCACACAAAACGTGCCCACCCTGCATGACTGATTCGTTGGCGCGGAAAGGATAATATTGTACGGAAATTTTACACAGTTTTACGAAGAACCATTTAACTAAATTACTTTCGGAGTTGGTTTGTCATAGGAGGCGGTTATGGAAGACATCGAGAACTTGTTCGATAAAGCTGTTGGCGAAATTGAACGCATGCTCAGTACCAAGACGGTCGTTGGTGAACCCATCACAGTTGATGGCAATACACTGATCCCTCTCGTTAATGTCGGTTTTGGATTTGGTGTCGGTGGAGGCCAAGGCACTGAGCCGAACAAAGGAAGTGGTCACGGTGGTGGTACCGGCGGTGGCGGCGGCATAAAGCCAGTAGCCCTTATTGTAATCAATAAAGACGGTGTTCGAGTCGAACCGATCAAGTCTGGCACCACATCGGTATTGGAGAAGGTGGCCGATACTATTGGCAAGGCTGTATCCGCAAAAGCTAAAGATTAGCAGGCTGTTAGTTCAATGATGGCTGGAGCGGTGACATTCCTGCTATTGCTAATCGCCCTATTGGCGGTTCCAGTCACGTTGACGTTCCAAGTGTCCTGGCAGCAGACCTTCCAGAGTGACATTAAATTGCTCTGGCTGTTTGGCCTTGTCCGCGTACGGCTTCCCTCGTTTCAATCAAAGTCACCAGCCCCGGCAGGGCAAGATCTGGCACAACAAACTGCGCATCTTAAACGCTCGTCCAGTAAGATTACGAATCTATCTGCTGCTGTCTGGCAAAAAGCATTTCGCCGGCGGGTCATAAGATTTGTCAGCGACTTCTGGCATATGATTCATAAGCGGAATGTACATCTGCGTATTCGTATTGGTCTAGGTGATCCGGCGGATACCGGTCAATTGTGGGCAGTTGTTGGGCCAGTAGCAGGATTGCTCTCCAATGCTCAAGAAGCAAGGATCGAAATCGTACCGGAATTCCTTGATACAACGTTTGAACTCGATAGCAGTGGAAACATACGACTTATTCCATTGCAAGTGATCTATCTCACTATTGCACTGATGATGTCACCATCGGTTTGGCGAGGGATAAAACAAATGCGCGTAGTAGAGCAATAAATGGACACATTGCGCACCAATGAAATATTCAATGACTCCGGGCTCAGGCTCATGGCGATAGAGTCTGTCAGTTTTCAACACAGCAAAACGAATACCGGCTGCCGATTGTATGGAAATATAGAACCGATTGCCCTTATCGTGAGCAGTCCGGATGGAACCTACGCGCTTGATATGGAGGCTAAATTAACCTCCCTCGACCAACTGAGACAGAATATCCCTGAACTTGACACCATTATTGCGGCATTTAATAAGGCATAGAAGTACTCACTACGAAATAGATGCGATGTGAGCCCAACGGCCGGTTAGGTGTAGGAACGTGCACGTTCCTTAGTCTGCGTCGTAGCATTCACTAGAAAATTACTTCCTCTCTTGCATGTCTTTCATTGGAGTAACCAGTCTTTCAAGTTATTTCCAATATTCACACCAGCAACGCAGGTATAAATTATCTCATCCTTAAGCCAAATCCACCTGGTTCGACTGTCGTCAGCTCATAACGAGTCGTTCTACCCCCGCCCAGTAGCGGGGTGATAATCCCCTTCTCAACCAGGTCTGAAAGGTCCCGGCTGGCTGTTCTGTTGGGACACTTGGTAATTACCTCATACTTTTTGGTCGTTATCCCGCCCTCAAAGCCCTTGTGGCCTTCGGCGAACACCCGCGACACCATCTTGGCTTGTCGATCGTTCAACTGGTCGCCATAGGTGTCATAGAAGCGGGTCTTCGCCAGTACGAAATCCACCTCTTCCCTGGCGATATCCTGTGCTACGTTCACGGTGTCCAAGAAGTAATCCAGCCAACCGTTGATATCAAGGCTTCCTCTGCTCGCCTTCTCCAGCTGTCGGTAATAGGCCTTCTTGTCGCCCTCTATCGCCGTGGCAAGACAGGCGGTGGTCGAATATCCGAGATACTGAGAAAGCGCATGATCAGCAATGGCTCTGCCGACTCGCCCATTACCATCATCGAAGGGATGGATTGACTCGAACCAGAGATGAGCAATGCCTGCTCGGGCGATACCCGGTGTCTCCTGGCCTCCGCTCAATGGGCTGGTCTGGTTGTACCAGTCAATGAATCTTGCCATTTCGTCAGGCACCTGGGGTGCTGGCGGTGCCTCATAGTGAACCTTTTCCCGTCCGTAAGGCCCACTTACGATCTGCATGGGCGAGGGATCGTTGCGGTATAACCCACGCTGAATAGATGTGTAGCGCTGCTCCGGGACAGCCATCGACTGCCACTTGCCCAGCAGATCATGTGTCAGGGGCGCTTCCCAGTTCTTGCGCACATTCACCAGTAGCGAGGCCGCCCCCGCCGCTTTCTGGTCTGAGGTGTCTGAAAGCGTATCAGAGGTTATCAACGAGAGCAGAGACGATCTGACCGATTCCCGGTCTAGCACCTCCCCCTCAATGGCGCTGGTTTTGATTGCCTCGGAAAGCATTAAATCTATGCTAGCGTCTTCCAGATAAGGCCTCGACAGGGCCTCAAAGCAGCCCATCAGGCGCTCTGAATTGATGCGAAACTCATTGTCTCGGCCTTCAAGCGCTCGCTTGTCGTAGCGAAAATTGGGCCAGTCAGATTGTTGCCATATCCATCTCATGGCGTGATTATAGCCCTTATTCACGCCACATCCAATCATGAATTGGCGTGATTGAAGCTTTTTTCCCGCCATATAAGCGCATGGGCATCTGGCACAATCATTTCAACCTCTCACAATCACCCTCACCCATCGGCTCAGCAGCATATCGAATTTATTCCAATGATCTTTTATAAGGCCAAAGCATTACTCTCATCCTAAACTTTTTTTGACTGATCCCGGTGGTGTCATTCATTGAATCAAATAGGTAGAACCCATCTCCCAATATCGAATTGTTTTAATCTTTAGGCCGATCATGGTGACGTCTTTAATTGCTCTTTGAGTTCGGCGACTTCCGCTTCCAGCCGACTGACCCTCTGTGCCAACTCGGACACACTGCCCCGCTCTGGAGTCTCGGTGTCAATCGCAGCCTGCGCTTGGCTCTCGTGTGCTTCAATGTCAATGGGGCCAGAGAACAGGTGCATGTACTCTGAGTCCTTGCGTCCGGGCGTGCGCGGGAGCTTCACCACCAACGGATTGTCTTCCCACTCGATCAGACCGGTAAGGGTGTCCACGACGGCAACGTTGTCGGTGAAGGCATGCAGGCGACCACTGCGCGATTTTAGCTCCCCGGGCGTTTGAGGGCCGCGCAGCAATAGCAAGCAGACAATAGCAAACTGAGATGGGTTAAATTGATATTCGCCAAAGTGCGTATTGCAAAAGAGTTGTGTAAATTTCTCAACCCCACTCTTGAAATTCTCCTCAGCGCGCATGAGATGTTTGGCCTGCAAGTCACGGACGGTACGTTGGACCATGCCTGGCTCCAGGGACATTAAAGGATTGCGGCTGGATTTCTGGTTGCAGGCGTTGGTAAGAGCATTAAGCGTCAATGGATATTGATCCGGCGTGACGACAGATTTCTCCATCAGACAACCGATTACGCGGGCTTCGTTGGCGGATAAATTCAGCAGCACAGCTGGATCCTCATTAAAAATATTTCGTTAAAGTCAACCTGGAAATGTATCTTTTACACAGTCGGGTTGAAATTATTGTTAACTGTTTAGCCTGATACGCCATCATCACCGAAACCTCTCATGTAATCATCCCCGCCCGGATCAACATCATGAGCGATAGGATATTCCCTGTACATTTTTATAAGCGCATCAACCAAACCAATTTCTTTTGCCATCACTTCATTACAATTCTTTAAATAATTCTTTTTTGTTGATTCCAATTAGGTCATAACCCCGATAAACCGAGTTTTGCCATTTTTATTACTGTTGCCACCTGCCCTCTGCTCCCCCGTGCTTTGACGTATAAGCTTGACATTTTTAGCAATTAAGCCTCCCTTGTCAGGATGACACTCAAATTCTACGGTTGTGCCAACCTTTAAAAACTGGCAACGAACAAGGTCTTTTTTACGAATCATTATGTCTGGACCTGAACCATTATCAAGAAATCCATATTCTTTTTCTCTAAACCACTTTTTAACTACAGTTTGCAAAATTTCACCTCTTTTTTTGTGTTCTCACAATCCAATTCATTCATTGTTTCATTCCATAGTCATCATACACTTGTACCTTGCGGCATTGAACCTTTGCAATTGTTGTCCACCCAAACAATAAGGCCAATACAACAAACAATAAATTTATTACACTCATATCACTCTCCTTGTGTTTCTGACTGCATAGATTAGTCAGATATTAACTAATCTAGTTTCTGTGCCATTTATTCCAATGTTCCAATAACAGTTTTATCCGCTTTCGGCCAAAAGCGGACGTAACGAGTTCCGAAGTTTATTTCAATTTATGTCATGACTCCAGGTCGAAATGGCCTTGTGTTTCGTTTGCCACTATGTTGCCCGCTTGATTTGTTCTGATGCGTAATATTGACCTTTTTAGCGATTAATCCCCGCTTATCTGGGTGACATTCAAACTCAACGGTTACGCCAACTTTCAAAAACTGACAGTTAACAAGATCGGCCTTGCGTACCATTATGTCTGGGCCGCTTCCGTTGTCGAGAAACCCAGAGTCCTTATCGCTGAACCATTTTTTGACTACAGTTTTCAACATTCGACCCTTAAATTAGCATTCATCACATTTATTCCAATGATCTTCAGTGGTGGCTATTTACTACTCTAATCATAAACTTCATTGACTGCTTTCAGCTGAAGGAGTCATCCCTATCCTCTGCCCTGTTGATTTCAAAGCAGTGTATTTGATCGAAAGACCACATTCGGCCAGAAGCGGTCAGCCGCACCGCTTGGTATGAATGGCAGCTCCATACACGAAAAGGACAGATTTATTTTTCCGACTAATGAATCTTCTGCCTTTCTAAGATGATGGCCTCAACAATAAATCTGTCCCCATTTTCTCCATATTGCGCCCTACGGTCCTGACCTCAATTCTCGATAACCCCATCAACACCAGTCTTTATTCAGGGATATTTGGGATTTTGGTTGTTTCGCCCTTATGGTTTCGTAATGTGTACTCTTTCTCGTTTTTATCGACTATATAATAATCTGGCATTAATGGAATCTTGCCGATGTTGGTTGCCAGCACGTACATCGGTTGCGCCAGACCGGTAGTATGGCCACGTAGTGCATCACGTATCAATTCAGCGCCTTTTTCCACCGCAGTACGGAAATGGTCGATTCCAGGAGCCGCTTCACAATAGAAAACATAGTAGGGTCGTATACGAGTACGCAGTAATTTCAGATGTAGTTCTTTGAAGGTGTTTACATCATCATTAATTCCCCTCAACAATACCGCCTGATTGCCCACATTAATTCCACAACTCATCAGTTCGTAAACCGCTTTTGCCGTTTTCTCAGTAATCTCTTTCGGGTGATTACACTGCGTATTGATCCAGACTGGAACTTTGTGGAAGCCTCCTATAGCTTTTTTCAATCCTTCTGTAATGCGATGCGGTAGAACTATAGGTAGCCGGGAGCCGATGCGAATCATTTCGATATGTGGCATCTCACGAAGTTTTGTAATTAGGCGTTCCAGTTTATCATCCGACAAAAGCAATGGATCACCACCCGTAATCAGGACGTCGCGAATCTCCGTGTGTTCGGCAATCCAAGCCAGCCCCTCATCAAGGTCAAAACGCAGTTGTAATTCCTGGTCGACAACCAGCTCCTTACGGAAGCAGTGCCGACAATAAACAGCACAAGTTTCTACAACGGTAAAAGCAATACGATCATGATACTGACGGGCAATGCTGTCTGGACGAACTTCTTCGGTCGCTCTATTCTCTTTCCAGACCAGATAGTCTGTCATTCCATACTGATTAACCTGTTCCTTCATGGATGGAATCATCTGCATTCGGATTGGACAATTTGGATCATCCTTATCCATTAACGATGCAAAATAAGGTGATATCCCCCACCTGGTATCCAAACTCTTCATTGCCTCCCTTTCTTGGTCAGAGACATTGATATACTTTTCAAGCTTTTCAAGTGTATTCACTTGATTCTGCATCTGTTCGACCCATTCTTCTGCCATCTTTTACTCCAGTAGGGCGGTGCCAGCCCGCTAATTACACTATAATTAGGTCCCGTTTACGAATTTACACTGTATTCTATCAAGGCTTTTTATGACTGCTATTGGCACAAAGCGCCCATCTCAATTCCAATGGTGTACTTCCGCTTAGGGTCGAAAGCAGCCTGTCCATTTTACTGGGGGAGCTCATATTCAGACACTACTTTCCTAATTTAGCCGATTAAAATGGATTTTTTACTCTTGAAAATAGGGTATTAAACATCTTCTCCAATCCAGCTTCCTGCGGCCTTACCTTACACTCTAGAGTCCGTTTTTCTTGATCCCTGTAACTGCCATCAAATCTCTCCAGCCGTACCCATTTTCATAGACTCCTCGCACAAAGCTGTCACGAAAACTCGAGGTTGTAGCACCATGCAAACCAGTTTTCTTGGTCATGCGCTTAAAATGCGCGATGTATGTGTGTCGATTGCGCCTGGTGGGTGGGCTGTAGGGGCATTCCATCATGGTGAGCGGACCACAGATAGTGGAAGCGGGCTGGCGGCCCGTGGCCGCTCCTATAACATCTGCGTTTCCTTCCCCTGCCATGTCGTGCTTGGAACCTGATTGCCCACAAAATCTGTTGGCAATCCTGTAGATAACTGTCGTGGTGCGACGGTGGTGGGCCAGTAACTCCTGGCTTGGTGATTATTTGGCCAGACATCGAAAGTTTTCCTATTGGTTTGGATATTCATATACCACGCAGCCTCTATATGCAATCAGTGCTGCCCCGTTAACCAAATCTTGCTGTGGCGTATTCGGCCAATATGCGGGGCAAGTTGCTGTTACGGGAGACATGTATTGGAGCAATTTCTCCCGTCAGGGCCTGCCCCGCGTAGCGCTTTGGGTATTCAGGATAGCGGGTTAAGCCCGGCATAAGCTTTTTTGTTCCGGAATCCAGTGGTTTCAACGGCTCCTGGATACCGGATCAAGTCCGGCATGACGATGTGAGGTTAACGGGGCAGCTGTTCGAGGCTCACAGACCTTTCATTCCCCCCCCCTGTATCTGTACAGTTAGCGTTTCAGAATTTGGAAACAGACGCGGTAGTGATCAGCAATATGACAACAAACACCGAAGTAGGCGGGGTGATTCTCGCCGGTGGTCAGGCCCGACGCCTGGGGGGTGTGGACAAGGGTTTGATCGAGCTGTGCGGCAGCACCATGATCGAACACAGTATTCATACCTTTGCCCCGCAAGTGCAACCGCTGATGATCAGCGCCAATCGCAACCTGGCGCACTACCGCGCCTTCGGCTTTGAGGTCATCGAAGACCGATTCGGCTCCTTTGAAGGGCCGCTGGCCGGTCTGTGGCGTGCACTGGAGGCCGCCCGGACTCCCCTGCTGGCCACCCTGCCCTGCGATGCACCGCTGGCGCCGGATGACTTCGTTGCCCGCCTACACCGCCATTTCGTTCCGGGCCAGACGCTGGCCGCCATCGCCCACGACGGCGAACGCCTGCAGCCGCTGTTTGGCCTGTTCAGCCGTGAGGTGCTTGCGGGGCTGGCGGACTTTCTCGAACAGGGCGGCAGAAAGGTTCATGACTGGGTAAAATCACTCGACCCGGTGCGGGTGGATTTCTCCGATTGTGTGGAGGCCTTTCGCAATGTGAATACGCCCGAAGACCTGGCGGCCATACGGGACAAGATTCAATGTCAGACACAACCATGAGCCGGACCCTCTCCAATGCCCGTGTGCCTGTGATCGGCTTCGTGGCCTTCAGCGGCACCGGTAAGACGACCCTGCTGACCCACTTGATCCCGCGCTTGCGCGAACAGGGGGTGCGGCTGGCCGCGGTCAAACACTCTCACCACAAGTTCGATATCGATACACCCGGCAAGGACAGTTACGAGTTGCGCAAGGCCGGCGTCGAGCAGATGTTGGTGGCCTCATGCCGCCGCTGGGCGCTGATGGTGGAAAATACCGACACCGGCGAAGAGCCTTGCCTGAATGAACTGATCGGCCACTTCGACCAGTCTCGCATCGATCTGATTCTGGTGGAGGGCTTCAAACATGAGGCCTTCCCCAAGATTGAGCTGCACCGGCCGGAACTCGGCCACGGACTGCTGTATCCCGATGATGCCAACATCATCGCCTTTGCCTGTACTGAGGCCGGGGCCATGAACACATCGGCGCGCCCTGTTCCCTTCCTGGATTTGAACCGGCCGCAGGAGATCGCCGACTTCCTGATTACCCGTTTTGCCCTGACACCTAGTGTAATAATCGATTCCACAGATATATCACAGACATAAAAGGTTGACCCCATGACAGACAAGACACCGCCGCTGCACGCCTGCGACGATTTTGATCCGAATTCAGTGCGTGTCAACGAGGCCCGCAAACGTATCCTCGATGCACTGAATACCGTCAGTGGCATCGAACAACTCGCAGTGCGGCAATGCCTCAGTCGGGTTCTCGCCGAGGACATCCATTCCACCATCGATGTGCCTTCGCACATCAACTCAGCCATGGACGGCTACGCCCTGCAGGGCAGCGACATCCCTGCCGATGGCACGGCCGGTCTCGACGTCATCGGCCGCGCCATGGCCGGTGCTCCGTTCTCGGGCAGCGTCGCCGCGGGACAATGTGTGCGCATCATGACCGGGGCCAAGATGCCACAGGGTGCCGATACGGTCATCATGCAGGAAAATGTCACCGTCGATGGTGAGCGGATCACCATCGGCACAGGCCATAAGCTGGGACAGAATGTGCGTCAGGCCGGCGAGGATCTGGCCACCGGCGAGCGTGTGTTCAGTGCCGGCAAGCTCATCACCCCGGCCGATCTCGGCATGTTGGCCTCCATGGGCATTGCCGAGGTGCGGGTGCAGCGGCGGGTGCGTGTGGCCTTTTTCTCCACCGGCGATGAACTGCGCAGTGTCGGTCAGCCGCTGGGCGACGGTCAGATCTACGACAGCAACCGCTATACCCTGCATGGCATGCTGACTCGCCTTGGCGTTGAACTGCTGGATATGGGCGTGATTGCGGATCGCCGTGATGACATCGAAAATGCCTTTCAGAGTGCCTCACAGATTGCGGACGTGCTGATCACCTCCGGCGGTGTGTCCGTGGGTGAGGCGGATTTCGTCAAAGAGACACTGGAGAAGATCGGCGAGGTCAATTTCTGGAAGATAGCCATGAAGCCGGGCCGCCCACTTGCCGTTGGACGCATCGGGCAATGCCATTTCTTCGGTCTGCCCGGTAACCCGGTGTCCGCCATGGTGACCTTTTATCAATTCGTCCAGCCGGCGCTGCAACGCTTGTCCGGGCAGGCCGAGCCCCCTCCCCTGCTGCTGAAGGCAAAGACGGCCTCAGGCCTGAAAAAGGCGCCGGGCCGCATCGACTATCAACGCGGCTGGTTGGA
>VAPK010207931.1_pt1 | contig 10723 bp, 11 predicted proteins | sample 3395031 | NCBI WGS metagenome assembly VAPK01 (sample SAMN08290443, study PRJNA428436) | hydrothermal vent metagenome | isolation source: Deep-sea hydrothermal vent chimney 1 | place: Pacific Ocean: Juan De Fuca Ridge
CCGGGAAAACTTACATCAAATGAATATGATATAATAAAACAGCATGTGCTATTTTCATATTTTGCGGTTAAAGATATAGAACGGTTTAAAAGCATAGTGCTGCCCATTAAGCAGCATCATGAAAAATGTGACGGCACGGGCTATCCGGATGGGCTAACTGGGGATAAGATAACAACCGGAGGACGAATACTCGCTATTGCAGATGTTTTTGACGCAGTTACACAGAAAAGAGTGTATAGGAACAAAATTTTCAGTGTAAAACAGGCAGCAGAAATTCTTCAAGAATCGCATCTTGATAACGATATATTAGCTCGGGTAATACCGCATCTTGACGATATGTTCCGCGGCGGCATAGAGGCAAAAATATTTGTATCTGAAATTATAAACATAGAGAGACAATCCGCTTTTCGTAAAGATTATTTGACGGGACTTTTAAAACGCAAAGAATTTATTGAGAAAATAAAGCTGCTGCTGGATAAAAAAGTACCGTTTTTTATATTCAATATAGATATATTGCATTTGTCGGATTTGAATTATAAGTTTTCTCAAGATACAGGCGATCATTTGCTGGAGCGCATATCAATTGTCTTGAAAAATAGCAGCGAAATACACTATCCTGCAAGAACCGGAGGGGATTCATTCCAATTTATATACAAAATGCAAGATCCCGAAGCTTTTAGCATCATATTACGAGAAAGATTAATAAAATGTGATGAAATGAAACCGGAATATTATATCAGTTATATAGAATCTTCGAAAGGCAAAAATGAAAGAGAGTTGATGCATGCTGCTGATGTTGCTATGAGGAAAATTCAAGTTGCTCATTTATAAACCGTTCGAATATTAACGCGTGGTAGAATACTGATTCCAGAATTCTACCATAATCTCTTAAAGGATATTTACCTAAAAAATAATTGGAATAAGAGACTGCGGCATTACTATACAAAAATGGTGCCGGCATGAGTCAATATAATATGGCACTGCTATAGATATTTGTCCCGAACCGAAGCTTGGGACAAACTTTATCTCTATTCTATAGAGCAGTACAAGTCACATATGCACTAACAACATTGCTGCTATTTATAGTTCCATTGGCATTAGATATTTTGTGCAGGTCTTTCCATTTGAAGCACTGACAACAGTTACAACATATTGAGATCCATCTGCAAAAGATGTTGGGAAAGTAAACGGAACAGGTGAAACCGGGGAAGCAGCGGCATAAGTGCTGTTATAATTAATAGTTACAGTACTCAAAAGATTATTGCTGTCATCGTACATATGTAATATTACACTATCGCTTAGTAGTGTTAGTCCCGATACCGTTCCACTAACCGAATATGGTTTATTGGCAGCTGCATTAATACAATTAACCGTAACATTAACTATGTTACTGCCATTTATAGTTCCGCTGTTATTTAGAACCGAGCATGTTTTTCCTTCCGGTTGAGTACTTACGCTTATATTATATGTTGATTTATCATTAACCGGTGTGGCAAATGTAAACAATCCGTTTGCAGATACCGTTAGATCATCTCCGCTGTTATTCTGAAGGATTATCTGTTTGCCTGCGTCAAGCCCGGATACTTTTCCTCTAACGGTAAATGTCTTAACTGTTCCATTAGTTCCGATTGTGCTGCTTGCCGGTTCCAGTAGTAGGTGCGCTTGGAGCACCGCAGGCGGTCAAATAAAAGCTTGATAAAATCAGTATGAATAAAATCAGAAATTTGTTTCTTATAATACCAAACATTTCTTGTTTTGACATATAAAAGCCTCCTTCAGAAAAATTATATAATGTATTATTGCAAAACTCAATTACAAAGTGATTTTCATTATTACAGTATAAAACAGATAAGCCAAGCTATTAATATCAAGGAATTTTAAGAAATGGGTTACCCCGCCTTTTGTGAAAAAAATTAAATTGGTGGAGGTGGCGGGAATCGAACCCGCGTCCAGTGAATAACTACCGGATCGTTTCTACATGCTTAGTCAGCTTTTGTTAAAAGATACTATGTTTAAGATGACAAACCTTTAGTATCTTTAATTCTTATATACAAACCCAACACCTGAGAATCGATCAATGCAAGGCCGCCTTCCTTTTAATTAGGAACTATAAAAACCTCGGAAGGTTAAGTTGATTATAGTCCCTTAGCCGCCCTTAGGCAGCTAACGCGTAAGAATTATCTTCGTTTGCGTTTATATATTTTGTACCTATTTAACGAGTCGGCACGGCCTCGACATGCGACTATCTTCATTTATTCCTGTCAAGTCCAATCACCCCCTCCACTGTTTTCGAATTGCCGCTTGATCCCTTTCTATCTCTTTTGCCTTTAGATCTTCGCGTTTGTCGAACAGCTTTTTACCTTTGGCAAGAGATAGTTCAACTTTTACTCTGCCGTTCTTAAAATATAGTTTAATCGGTATTATTGTCAACCCTCTTTTTTTAACTTTTGATGCAATTTTTAAAATCTCCTTTTTATGGAGTAATAATTTTCTATCTCTATCAGGGTCAGGTATGAAACTTCCCGAATTGATATAACAGGATATATGAAGACCATGTAAAAACAGTTCGTTTTTAACGATATAAATATATCCGTCTGTCAGCGAGGCCTTGTGTAACCGTATCGATTTTACTTCTGATCCAAGAAGAACAATTCCTGCGGTATATCTTTCAAGAATTATATAATTATGGTAAGCTTTGCGATTAGTTATTGCAGCATTATTATCAATAGTTTTTGACGACATGCGTTGTTACAAATATTAGAAGCTCATCTCTCGGATGTGATTCACTTTTATTTTTAAAAAGCCATCCAAAAAAAGGTATTTTTGAAAGACCCGGTATACCAGAGGTATTACTTTTATCAGTTTTAGAAAAAACACCTCCGAGAACTATTGTACTGTTATTTTTTACAATTACATTAGATGTAATTTGATTTGTATTAATAGCCGGAGCAGTTGCGCCCGGAACGATAGTCGGCGTATCCTTGCTAGCTTTTATCTTAAGAAGTATTGTTCCTGAAGCGGTTATATGAGGCGTTACATCAAGCTCTAAATTTGCTGCTTTGAAATCTGTTGTCGGCGGACCTCCATTGGTGCCGGCTATCGTATAAGGTATTTGAACACCTTGCTCAATGGTTCCTTTCTCATTATCAAGAGTAATAATCTTAGGTGTTGAGATGGTTTTTGTATATCCGTTGATTTCACCAAGAGATATTTTGAGTCCAAGATTATATGTATTGCTAACATTGCCGATTGCAAGACCTATGGCGCCTAACGGGTTAGTTCCAGGAAGGTTCACTATAAAATTATCGCCCGTTGAGGCTGTTGTGCCAAGCGAACCAACACCGGTGCTACTACCTCCGCCAGCTATATTTATCTTGCTGCCCAAAAGCTTATCGCTTGCAACAAAATTTCCTCCCCACTGGATTCCAAAATTTTTTTCACTGGCTTTTGCAACTTCTACTATTCTTGCGTCAATCTCAATAATCGGCTTTCTCTTGTCAATTAATTTGACGGCATTTTTAATTTTGACAACATTCTTTTCAGTTGTCGAATATATTAGTGCGTTGTTAGCTTTATCGGCAATAATGAAACCGTTTTGAGATTTTCCGCCATAAACTATCTTTCTTACTATAGAAACAGCTTGCGCTGCCTTTATATAGCTTAACGGCACAGTTCCTATTACAGGCTTTTCAATTGCCAATAATTTCTCTTTAGCCTTAATAGAGGCAAGCTTTTGCGTTCTCTCCTTTTCCATAACGCCTGCCGGCGCAATGCGTATAACATTTCCAACTCTTTCTTCTTCAAGTCCTTTCTGTACAAGCAAAAGATGAAGCAGCTGATCCCATGGAATATTTTTTACTTGAATAGTAATCTTGCCTTTCACCGAATCATCGGCAATAATATTTAGTTTGCTGATATTCGCTATCATTCTTAGTACATCAATTACATCGGCATTTCTCACATTAATCGTTACACGTTTTCCGTTGTATCGATGAAATTTTGTTTTTCTCTTTTGTTTTGCGCCAACACTATTAAGGATAACCGTTTTAACCGATTTCGCAGCATTAATTAGAGTTATATATATATGAGTTCTATCATTAGAAAAATGAGCAAAACTGTGCCGCCTTAGCAATATATAAACAACAGAGTTATTTCCATCTCTTTTTGCGGTTATACTGTTTATTAAAACTAATTTATTGTAGAAATACTGATCTGTTTTAGCGCTGCCGGAAAGTGTGGAATTGAACAGCGTCAGTCTAATCTCTTTATTTTTTAGAGATTTTTTCCATCTGACAGGGCGATTTGTCCTTATCATAACTTGTTCATAATTCTTTTTATTTAGAAAAACAATCTCTTTAACAAGCGTTTTTGAAGGCAGTCTGTCTTTCATTCGTACAATCAATTCGGCAACATTACCGACCCTTTGTAAACGAATTAATTTCGGCTTATAATTTAGCCTGAAAACTATTCTAAGATATTTGACGCCGTTTATCCTACGGAATGCATAGCTGATTCGCCTAATATATTTTAACCTTATCGCCTTATTTTTATTTCTATCGTTAAGAAAATGTCTTATTCCTTTGAGATCTACTATCAGTCTGTCGCCCTTTGATAAGGTAAACCATGTTGCTGAAACTTTTCCATCTCCATAAAAATCAATAACCGATGATGTTTCTAAATCGGTTATTTTAATGCCGTATAGTTTTAGCGCTTTTTTATGTACGCTGTTTTTTATTGTTTTTCCCAAAACAATTTCAGTTTTATGAAAGGAAGCTGCATATAAATTTGGTGATATCAGAATTAAACAGAATATAAATAAAAAACAAAACCAAAAATATGGTAGAGTCCTATTCTTATAACTAAATTTATCTAGGTTCATAAGTTTCCTCCTTTGCAGGTAAACGAAGCAATAATCATTCTATAATATTTTCAAAAAGCAGGGAAAAAATTTCCCCAACGGTCAATTTACGATTCATTATTAAAACAGACCTATTTCAGGGAGCATTGAGTTTCAATTTAAGTAGCACCGAAGCTAACTTTCCTTTTTCTTTATATGTACCTTTAATTGTAATTGATGAATCGCCAATATCAACAACCTTTGCATTTTTTCCGATTTTCTCGCCTATTTTAACTATGTTGATATTTCCATTAGAAGATATTAGAGCTCTTTTGCCGAGTCTGCCAACCATCAAACCGAGAATAGAGATCGATTGTATGCGTGCTGTAATTTCGTTTTTGTTGGCATTGCTTTCTACGCTTTTCTTTTCATTGCTCAGTTTACTCAGTTTTTCAAGATCAAGAAACGGGTCTCTTCCATTATAAACAAAACTTTTTTGTATAGGAATGTTGTTTATAGGCTTTGCAAACAAGTTTGTTAAACTAACACAACTATATATTAATATAACGGCGGCTGGTATAATTGTGCGAAACTTCATTTTCTATGCTTACTAAAATAGTATGTGCTTAACTGCAAAGATATATGTGCGTCAACCGTCTTTGAAGCAGTTGTCTTTGCATTTCTTATTGTTATACTGCCTGGCACAATAAGTCGTTTCTCGTTTGATAAATCGCTTATAAATTTTCCCAAAGATGAATAATTAGAAAAAAGATCCAAATTAATGTTAACTGTATTATAAAATTTGCCCGTATGTTTGAGAGAAGGATTAAATCGATTAACAATAATACCGTTTTTATAAGCAAGCCTTACAATTTTATTCACAAGGTTTGGTATTTCCTTCTCATTAGGCAAACTTTTAGATAAATTATCGAGCTGTTGCTTGTATTCTACCAACCGCTTTTTAACTATCGGAAGCCTGTTGCTCGCCGCCTGAAGTTTGACTATCCGGTTAAACACCTTGCTTATTCTTGATGCATTAGGGTTGTAGCTATAGTGCGTATAGAAATATAACGGCGCAACTATTATTGCAAACATAAGAATAATTTTTTGAAGTATCGGTGATTCATTTAAAGATTCCGAAAATTGGTTTGCCATGTTATTTAAACCCTATTTTAAAAGATACTATCGGGTTTTGCGCACTGCCTCCTGACTTAAACAATCCATTACCCGAAAAAGCGACATTTTTAAATTTACCAATCTTTGAAAGAGATACCATATATTTGGCAACGGCACTATAAGAAAAAGCTTTTCCTAAAACAGTCGTACGTTTCTTTTTTGTGAGTGTTGTTATCCATACGTCAGGTGGAAGTGATTGGCCAAATCGATTCATGAAATAAAGGTCATCATACTTAATATCTTGAAGGCTTTCAATAGCAGTTATTTTTCTATTCACAGCTATCTTTTCCTTTTTAAGATGGCTAACAAGCAGTGCCACTTTTTGAAGACCGATTCTCCGCGTATTTAATGATGACATAACCGAACGCTGATAAAAATATAGACCTGAAAACGCAACTATTTCAATTAGTATCGTTGATACTAAGAGTGCAGAAAACGAGAAACCAATCTTTTTAACCTGCTTTTTTTTCTGTTCTATTAGATTTATGAGTATCATAATATGCCTCTCAACCCCAAACCTACTGCAGTTGCAAATATCGCTTCCCTATCTTTTATCATTGATAGATTAATTTTAGACAGATCAACGGAAATACGACTAAATGGATTTAGCAACTCAACTTCGCTATCAAGTTTTTCTTCAAAGTATTGCAAAATTCCAGAGATGAGAGCACCACCTCCCGAAACATACAAAGGCAGTTTGTGTCTCGAAGAACTTCCTTTATCCTTTGAAAAAAACTCTATGGAAGAGCTTATAACCGATGCTAATATCTTTTCAAAACCTTCTTCAATCAGTCCCTTGATTTTTTCATAATTTTCTTGATCCTTATTATCAATATTAAAATTTCGAAGCATTTTTTCCGATGCTGCCGCATCAATTGTTAGACTATCCGATAAGCTGGTAATGAACTCGGATACACCGATTGGCGCATCCCTTGTAAACAAAGTCATCCCGTTATTTATAATATTGAACTTAGAGTAGCTATTGCCTATATCAAGAAGATATTTCATGCCGGATGTTTCATAATTTTGTTCAAAACAGTTTGTTATGGCAAGAGTATCAACATCAATAATTTCGCTTTTTAACCCGGCACCTCGAATTATGCTTTTCTGCTTCTCAATTATCTCTTTCTTTGATGCAGCAATAAGAAGTTCGGTTTTTGAACTATCATCAGACGGAAGGAGCTGAAAACCTATGTTTACTTCTTTTATATCATACGGTATATATTGTTCCGCTTCCCATGTTACAGCCTGCTGCAATTCCGAGTGATCAACCGATGGCATGGTAATATGCTTTACAATAACATCGTTGCCGTGCAAAGATGTACAAATATTCTTTGCTTTTATTTTATTTTTTTTGAATATGGATTTAATAAAATTTGAGAGTAATTTTGAATCATCGCCGGCAAGCTTAAAATCGTTAGGATATACTTCTTCAACGACAATTACTGCAACTATTTCGTTTTTAATCCTTTTTAGATTGACGACCTTTATGCTGTGACTGCCTATATCTACTCCTATTATGTGATGTTTCAGCTGCATAAAACTCCTCGTTATCTTGCTTTACAAGCCCTATTCGTATCATGCCCGTTCATTAGTTGCTATACCTTTTAAAAAATTACAAACTCCGCCTGATAACATTATATTCTTTCTACTAAAATATACAATAAAATAAGTTTGTCAAGTTTTGCTTCCCCAATCAATAATTTTTCTAAATATGGCATCTGTTGGGGGATATCATTCATCTTGATAAAGCAGATTAATGTCATTAGTTAGATAGAGCAAGGCAGTTGACATAGATTTAAAACATCCTACTATATATGAACAGATATTAGTTTGATAGGAGATTTTAATGGATGGACGTGCATATTGTGCAGCACCTGAAAAAAATAAACATAACCGTGTGCCTTATCGGTCAACCCAACTGCGGCAAAAGTACTATTTTTAATGCATTCGCAGGATACAAATCAGCGGCGGTCAATTTTCCGGGATCTACGGTAAATTTTGCAGGTACGGTTGCAAGAGTCGGCATGAATAGATTTAATTTCGTTGATTTGTCTGGCACATATTCTCTTTATCCTGCCGATGAGGCTGAAAAATGCACGAGGGATTATCTCTTCAATAATAAAGTTGATCTTGTAGTTATTGCGGTGGATGCACCACGGCTCGAGCGGGGATTGGGATTTCTTTTTGAAGTAATGAAACAAATATCTATTGCAGCTATTTACCGCTCGGAGAAGATATAAAAACAAACCGTAAGGAGTGGAAAAAGGAATATGAATAGAAAACAACCTCAAATACGGCGTCGAGGATTAGTAAACTTTCTTGCTATAATTGGTCCGGGTTTAGTTGTCATGTTGGCTGACACTGATGCCGGTAGTGTGGTTACTGCCGCTCAAAGCGGAGCTATATGGGGGTACAAATTACTTCTTTTGCAGATTGTACTAATTCCTGTTTTATATGTAGTGCAGGAATTGGCTGTGCGACTTGGCTTGGCCACAGGCAAAGGGCATGGAGAATTGATTCGCGAACATTTTGGAAAAATCTGGGCATGGATATCGGTCAGTACTCTGGTAGTTGCAAGTGTAGGCGCACTGGTTACTGAATTTGCAGGCATAGGTGGGGTTGGATTACTATTCGGAATACCTCTTTGGCTTAGTGTAGGAATGGCCGTAATTTTCTTATCCGTAGTGGCCTGGACAGGATCATATCGTTCGGTAGAACGAATTGCTATACTGGTGGGCAGTTTTGAACTCGCTTTCGTTGTTGTAGCAGTATGGGCGCATCCTCGACCTTCTGAAATTTTAGCTGGGCTCGTGCAAATTCCGTGGAAAAACCCAGACTACCTGTATCTTGCTGCAGCGAATGTAGGAGCGGTTATTATGCCATGGATGATTTTTTATCAGCAGTCTGCAGTAGTGGATAAAGGACTAACAATTCGCAATCTGCATGCGGCTCGTTGGGACACGGCATGGGGAGCGGTAATAACTCAGGTAATAATGGGTGCGGTCCTGATGGCTGCTGCTGCCACGCTGGGTCAAAGTCACCCCGGCGCACCTCTGGATACTGTGCAACAGATCACTCATGCCCTCACTCCGTTTTTAGGAAAAACCGTTGGAGTTATATTTTTTGGTTTAGGTATGGTAGGGGCCGCAATGGTAGCAGCAATAGTAGTTTCGCTGGCAACAGCCTGGGGATTAGGCGAAGTCACAGGATATCGCCATTCACTTGAGCATTCTCCTTTGAAAGCACCCTGGTTTTATATTATTTACACTATCGGTATTGTTTTGGGAGGACTTTTGGTAATATCGGGAGTTAATCTGGTTACTCTCAGTATTACAGTTCAGATTATGAACGCTTTGCTTCTACCGATTGTTCTCGGCTTCCTTTATGTTCTGGCTTTAAAAACATTACCGAGGCCTTACCGGTTACAAGGACCTTATGCAGTATTAGTAGGCTTGATTATTTTTATAACTAGCGGATTTGGAGTATTTGCCGTGTTAAATGTATTGCTGTAATCTCCGGAGTTTGCATTTATAATATCAATTGCCGAATCAGGTAGAGCCGATTTGTCTGTGTTGTTGATAACGCTGATTGTTTTTATGCTTGCCTGAGGAGGAAGAGGATTTGCCTTATAACCGCAGCTTGCCAACAACAATACGCTCAATGTATAAAAAAACTTATGCATTTTTATCGTTGTTCAAGCCACGCGATCATTGACTTAAAAATCATAATTCCATCATCACTTCCGAGAATTGTCTCCGATGCTCTTTCAGGGTGAGGCATAATGCCGCAAATATTACCGTTTTTGTTTACAATGCCTGCCGTTGCATCAACGGAACCATTTGGATTATACATATCTGACATAGCTCCGTCTTGTCCGCAGTATTGAAAAACCGCTTCGTAAGCTTCATTTGAATAGTAACGACCCTCTTTATGGGCAATCGGCATTTTCAAAACGGAATCATTATCAATAAGATATGTAAATGGCGTCTTTTTAACAGCTTTTGCGTAAACGGTTTTATGAACAAACCTAAGAGACTCATTCATCATCAAAGCTCCAGGCAGCAGTTTTGCCTCTACTAATATTTGAAAACCGTTGCATATTCCTATCACTAAGCCGCCATTATCGGCAAATTGTGATATCAGGTTCATAACAGGCGAAACCGAAGCAAGCGCTCCGCTTCTTAAATAATCACCGTATGAAAAGCCTCCCGGTATAATAATGCAGTCGCAGGCATGAAGATCGTCATCTTCATGCCATATCATAACAGGATCGGCTCCTGCTAAATTTACTGCATATTCGCAATCTCTATCGCAATTAGAACCGGGAAAGCGTATTATCCCAAATCGTTTTCTCATAACCTGCTGCAAACCTCCAAAATACTGAAAATATCTAAACAAGTGTTACCGTAGAAGTTTAACTCTTTATCTAAAAACAGTATAATTTTCATATCCTATTTGAGGGGATAAGTTTAGCTTTCGCTACCTTTCCCCATTTCTTCGACTTAGTGCTTCCATTCCAATGACAAACCCCATTCTCATTCTGTCACTGCGAAGTATTTCAACTGAAGCAGTCTCAAAAGCTGCGGCTGTTTGCGCCTCATTCGCAATTGAGTAGCAGACCGACTCTCTGTTGTCAAAGCCAATCTGCTTACTGAATTTAATATACGATGACGAAAATAAACTTTCCTTGCACTTATCGCTCTATTA